>Ga0136643_10011958_pt1 | contig 12900 bp, 5 predicted proteins | sample TergutLab28metaG_FD_96883 | JGI IMG/M metagenome (GOLD analysis project Ga0136643, IMG submission 96883) | Labiotermes labralis P1 segment gut microbial communities from Petit-Saut dam, French Guiana - Lab288 P1 (version 3) (version 3) | ecosystem: Host-associated > Arthropoda: Insects >...
ATGCACTAATTTCTCAATTTTATTTTTGTAATAAAACTCTACATGTTTCGGACAGTTCCTCTGTCCATCATCAGGAGTTTTTCACTGTACACACAGCAATGGTAAATGTCATACAGTTTTGCTGACATATACCATTGCTGCATGTGCCGTGAAAAAATTCCTAGTGATAGACAGAGGAACCGTCCGAAACATGTAGAGTTTTATTACAAAAATAAAATTGAGAAATTAGTGCATCTATTTGGTTATATTATAAGAATTTATCACGACGCACGGTCACCAGAACGTCAAAAAAATCATTTTATAGTTAAACACTCAATATGTGCTGCAGTTGGGTGTCGTGTTTGTTTTGGGAATTACAAGAAATTCCTCATAAAATTTAATAGCGTGAACTCTAAGCAATTAAATTTATAAGACTAAAATTACTGTGTTTTTAGGTCTATATAAAGACTTATTTTCTATATCGCAGAGAACACAGCGTGCTTCCGTTAGAAAGACTAATTGGTTAATTATGTATAAAAAATATGGAGGTTTATTGTAAGAATCACGAAGAACATACAAACAAATCGTGTGAAAAAATACAGCTATTTTATTGAAAACTCCGCGGTGAATGTATTTCCTACTATGTTTTAATGAATTCAGTTTATAAATGGTAGGCTTGGCCCATTTTTGGAATAGAGGTTTATCTGTTTACTCCAAGATATTAATGTACCTTGATTAAACTAACTTCAGGCAGCGATTGCATTAATTAGACAACAAAAGTAATGCAACACGCACGGAATGTAAACTATTTGTAAATTATAACACACTGTAATTCATTTCACTATTCACTATCCCTTAGTGATAAGAAATAATTAAAATATTAACAGTCATAATTAAATTGTACATGGCGTTGGTCATTTATTGTTTGTTGCTTGAGGGTACATCGAACACATAGGTGGTGCAGCCTGTAGAAAACAATATTGCAAGATAAGGTAAAGTTCTTCCCGTAACACGACATGAAGGCACACAGAGGGAACAGAAGTATAATTTCGACTCTGTCCTACCCTCGGCACTAGAAGGGTGAGGATGGTCAACACAATGCTACCACTGCTTTGTCCCCCTGAAAAGCTCCCGTAGGTTTTGAGGGAGACTAGTTTGGTCCTAGGGCCGGCCCGGACGGGTTTAACCGACAAGAAAAGCCCTGGTCCCCAACAGGAATCAAACTCCGCACTCCTAGCCCGTAGCGAGTCCTTATACACACTAAACTATATCAGCTTCATACGGCAGTATAATCTTCCGTAAATACACAGTTATGTGACATGAATGTTCCTGATTTACTTTCTCCCCAACTTTTCCAGGAGGTGCTAAAGAAAACGAGAGGAAACGTCTCGTGTCTTGAAGACATTTGGAAGGCGAGAGCATAAATTTCCCCGCACGGAGCCTCAAAGCAAGGAGCGCCCGATTTTTCTGTGGCTTGACGCTGGCACTGCATGTTTTGCAGGCACAATGGACAGAGCCAGGGAATGCAGACTATTCGCCACAAGTGGACGTGCAGCTCAACACAGCACCGCTCCATGTGGAGGGAACACGCTGATCTCTGGCGCAATGGAATGTCGCATCGGAGATCAAAATTCCTGCATACCGGTCAGCCCTCCGTCTATCTCTCTCTTCAACATTACAACCCCTCGACTTTTATATGTATTTTTATATAAAGAGAATTCTTGTCCTGCTCTCTTCTGTAGTCGTGTATAATTTTTTTGTTTCGTTTTTAACGCCCCAGTCCATGCCTAAAAGAATCTCGTCCACTGGAGAGTGAAAAACTTTGAACCGCCAAGTGAAGAGGGATCTGGTTTGGAACAAGGCAACTACTATTTTTATATATACAGGGTTTTCGAAATATGAAAACCTGGATGTTACTCAAAACATTGTAAAATAATTAGTCAGAATTTAAAAATTTCAGGTTGTGTATTACTTCACAATAGTATTTGAAGATGAAAGAGAAGTAAGGAAATGGGCACACAGCCTAACAGTTCTGTTGAGCTCGCTATGTCACTTACTGTGCGCTTTCTATTCAAGTATGCAAAATTTCATACTTTCTCACAGGGAGCGAAAAGAGGACACGCGGAAGAGCAAGAACCGACAATAAAAATATTTGATCAAATTCAGTCTAACACAGTTCAACGTATGAGATAGAACAGAAGAATTATATTTTTTAAATTATGCAGGGAGGGCAATACTTAGGGGAGATCTCTGTTGCAATGTGTGTGTGATCTTTCTACATTTTTCGAAAGTGTACTCAGTTTAGCTCGTGTTAGGTCTACACTCAAATGCGGGCAGAACGGCATGCGCGCCGTTGTCTTCCTTTATATGACTGTTGTTTTTGTTCGACTTTAATCAAAATAAAAATGTATGGACAAAAATTAATAAAACTAATCAACATGAAGTTTCATGAAAATCTGTCAAGGGATTTTCGATTTGTTGTATAACGGACAGTTACAAAGACATGGAGTAGAAAATTGGATCATCTTTACAACTTCCATTACGGATGCTGAAGGGCACCGAAAATTCTATATTATTCTTTCCTTGACGCATTTCTTTTCTGTGACTAACTTAGGTCTACGAGAGCACTCTGTCCTTTATACTAGAACTAAGTTAAATGAATAGATCATTACATGAAAACAAAATTCTGAGCAAAGATTTTAAAAGAGCAATTATATTTGGAATTGATTCAACCCTCATAAACCTCGAAACAGTAAAGTGAAATCACACAAAAATTAATAGGTTGATAAGTAAATAATAAACAGATGACAATAAAATAATGTTGAACGTTATCTGAAATAAATTTATTGTACAAAATTATTTGAGAATTTTCTATACTTTAGACGTCACGTGATTGACTACCGTAACGCAAACTATCCTTGTTTATTTCATTTTGTTGTATTGCTATTAATTTTAGGGTAGTGGTAACGGTCGTGCTCGAATCCAAAACCCTGTAAACAATACTATATGCCAAAAAAAATTTGTTGATAAAGAAATAAATTTCGTTTACTGCGCAGTCATTCATAAGGGTAATGATAAACAACAACAATAACAAGAGAATTGCTGCGATGTTTTTTTGTCTTCCGCCTTGGTGTAGTTCAGGTCTTCGCTCTTGCGGGTTGCTGCGCGGCGTAGATTGGTAGTTGGTTACCGACGTTTCGGGACAATATCTTTCCCATCTTCAAAGGAAAGGCAGTTCCAGAAGGATGGATTGCTCGATCCTAGAAAAAGAGACAGACAAATTGTCCCGAAATATCTGCAAGTATTTTCGTCGTTACAGCGTGCATGTTGTTGATTTACTTAATTATTATACCAACTACTGCACATATATAAAATTTATACATTAAAATATTAAAAACTCTCCGACATGTTTCGGTCCTAATACCATCATCAGGGAGCTATATATTCCTTGCTAAAGTCACACTAGAAATAGTCACAGATTAATTTCGCTGTACCAGTTGGGTATTGTGGCAGCATGCCGTGTTGTGTAATGTTATGTTGCGAAATTAATCTGTGACTATTTCTAGTGTGACTTTAGCAAGGAATATATAGCTCCCTGATTATGGTATTAGGACCGAAACATGTCGGAGAGTTTTTAATATTTTAATGTATAAATTTTATATATGTGCAGTAGTTGGTATAATAATTAAGTAAATCTTCAAACAGTTGCCAAACCCCGCCCGCAGCTTCCACGAAGAGCGAAGAGTTTAACAGAAACTTGTTTAGATTTTATTATCTTCTTTTGTAGGGGGACAGAATAATAGAAAACAGCAGATATCTCAGTTTTATTTAAAGACACAGGCTGTCGGCAAGTTAAGTCAACTTCTTATGGTTCAGCTTATAAAAATCATAAAGTAAAAATAAGAATAAGACAAAAATATAATTTTATTTATTGTAATATGTGAGGAATTATCATGCTTTAGAGAGACAGAGAGGAGAACGACTTAGAAATTCTGGAAGACAGGAAATTATTTTGGAGTCTTAAGACATATATATAAGAGAATAATATTGAAGTTTATCTTTAAGAAATAATAAGTAAGACTGGGAATTTGTCTCATCTTACTCAAAAAATGATCCAATGGTCACTACCTGGAAAGGAAGTAAATTCTGGTGTCCCGTCAGAGAGAAAAAAACACATTTGTCTGGCGGGGGATTTACTAACTTCTAAAGGCGGTTTGTTCACTATATTTTATAGTATTTTCGATGGGACTCGTTTGGGGGAAGGGACAGTCCTTCCTATCTAACACATACCCAGGGTAATATCTAAGGCCCTAGCGAGCATAATACCAGCATTCCAAGAACACATAATGCTCAGAATGATGTGAAACTGCATATAATTTAACATAAACTTACTGAATGGAAAGTAGCGCGAATTAGAAAAAAATTGAGCGATATCTAATACAAAGCTGATCCGCAGTATGAGAGGAGTTCATAAAATATTGCTAGAAATTGCTTGCTGTGAAGGAAAGAAAGAAATGTTTCGATTCTTTGTCTAATCTGTTGAGCTAAACGCAGAAGGAAAATTCTAAAACACAAAGTCAACAAGAAGTTAAATATTACATATATTGTTCATCTTTAAAGATTCCTTAAAGATCATTTATACAGGTACTGGAAAGGCGAAATTATCATTATTAACGCCACGCAGACATATGAGGCAGTGGAAGCATGGCTTCACACATTCTTCACCTCTACGCTAGATTGAAGTGGTCAGCTTCATGCAACTGTCGCTTAACCCCTGGAAAAATCTCCGGGCACTCACTTAACTTTATCTAAATTATATTTAAAATTTCTCTTCCTACCTCACAGAGAACCTACATTTAATTATCAAGATATTCGGCTATTGCTATTTAGGTAAATAGTGTATGTTATGAGAATAATACACACTAGATAGATAATCTCGATAGGGAAACTACAGAAGCTATTAAAAGCTTTGGAGCTTACAGCCAGTCACTGCTAATTAAACATATATAGTTACTTTCAGTGCCATATAAATTGTAAGCTCTCTAATTATTTGAAAATTATATTAAATTCCAAGATATTTTAGATATAATGAAATAGATGATGGTAAGAGAGGTGATAGAGAGTAACAGATAAAAACTTACGTAACATACATATTTGTGATTGCTGATACCTGCAGAACCAAATATCTAGAAAGTTTCATTTGGACTAATCACATACGAATTGATTTAATATAAGTTTTATTTGAAATAGAAACGTAGGAAGACCGAAGAAACAATGGCAGGATCAAGTTCGAACCGGAATACATAACAGCTGGATTGCCTAATCTGTGCTGAGAATGATAATGAAGATAGTGATGTCAACAACAGTGAACAGTTTCATAACACACTTAACGAAATTTAAAAAATGTTTTTTGCCTTATTCGGGACCCAATTAATAGTATATATATATATATATATATATATATATATATGTATGTATATCTGTAAACGAACAACTGTCGGAAGGATGGCACGTGTGACTGGTATTGTAAAACTCGTTAAGAATATGATGTAGCTGGAAGCACACCAAATTAGTTCTTTTTTAATCTCGGATACCAATTACAGTATTACAGAGGAAGATTGAAATTTGGAGATGAGGAAACACTGAGGACAATGGTTAACAGCCTCATAGATTCGTAATTTAATTTTTATTTAAAGTACATAGCTGCAGGTTATAGAGTAAAATTTTAAAATGACATAAGTTCAACGAGAATAAAGGAAAATATAATGTTCCTCCACAGACGGACATAACATAACATAAACAAAGCAGCATGCTACCAGATAGCCTCGTATACAGTCGATCTTAGTAATTTTAGTCCTACATCATTTTACGCTCCCTGAGGATGATCCCATAGAGGGATTGAAACATGTAGGAGATATTTTAAATCCATTTTAATCTAATAATGTGGTTTTAATGGTTTGACAAGCATGAGCAATTAGTTGGTTTTAATAAATATTGTTATCACATTGCACGGTAATAAAATGAAAAAAAAAATTGAAAGATAAACATTTTCTCATATGGGTCAGAAACTGAATAGCTTCAAAATACAAAACTTTGTTTTAAATTAAAGTTATTGAGCATTTTAATTATTAATTTTTGAATTCGGACTTTTTCCGAAATACCATTGTATAAAAATACTCAGAGAATTGTCTTAGGTGGAGTGGTGGCATTGTTAAACCGCAGTTACAAATATGACTATTTACCACAACGCTTTCAGTACTTCATGCCAGGAGCCAATGCTTGCGATTGGGCATAAGAAGTGAAGGTGAGGGGAAGCGCTGTTGTGGTATGGGTAACTAAACCTGCGGGCAGCGTGTACTTGAAAGTGCAGTATTACAAAGAAAAGATTTGCTGCACACAGAGCCAAGCAAGGAAACGACCTGTGTCACATCGCTGTGCGTCTTTCCACCAAGTGGCCTCATCCATTTACCCAAACCTACACCCCACAACACGAATACAATTCCTGAATGTATATTCTTCCTACTAATATTGCCTTAGACCTTTAAGGTCACAGCCATGAAAAGCAGGCAGTTCCGTCCATATCTGAGTGACGTAAGGTGACATGATCTAAGGAATTTTCATTCCTGTCGTGCAGTTTGGTTAGTTGGGAATCCTTGAAAGAGATTTTAGAACAGAGAGGCATTGTAGAACTACAGTGTGAAAACATGGAGTGGTTTAATTTAGTGACGATGAACTCACTTAACCTATTAAGTACAAACTACTGAAGCAAATGTGTCCTCAGTACTCGGGCATTACAGCAAAATAAACATATTATTACCTGAATTTTGTGTTTTGCTGACCGTGCATCCTGGCACGACTCTGGGTAAATGACCAACTTGATGCACAATTACGTTATATAATATGTTCATTATTATAATCCTCTACACGTTTCGAGTAACTCTGTGCTCATCATCAGGAGGTCAAATTGTATTAATACAGCATCTGGTGTCCGGTGTGCAGATGTGACCTGACTGCAGTAATTAAATATCTGGAGGACAGTAATTTTTGTAAGGTGAATGTATCTAATCTAGCCAATGAATTGCGAGCGTTTTACATGAACCAACGTGTTCACAAGATTTCTCCAATTCACAGGCCCTGTGTAATACTTTGCCACATATTAACTCTTTACAACAATAATTAAGCCCCTCGTTTACTTCTTCAAGCTATAGAATCAAACATGTCAGCTGCCAATGTTATTAATGTATTTGTAACTTTCTGGTCTATTAGCAGAAGAACAATTTGCGCCTACTGAATATCGGGCAGCAGTGGAATGAAGCTGCAAATGAAGAACTATCAGGCATTCATTTAATTGTCATGCTTAACTGATGAATGGGATAAGGACCATTGCTTAATGCAGCAATTTAGGAACGTTTACACTACATCTCTTTAATTACTTGTGCATTGAAATATTTATATATATATAGAGAGAGAGAGAGACAGAGAGAGAGAGAGGGAGAGACAGAGAGGGAGAGAGAGAGAGAGAGAGGGAGAGAGAGAGAGATCGTCACGCCGGTTACCTCTTGAGCTACGTTTAGACAAACTAAACTTATGAAAGTAGAGATGTTACAGGGAGAAGTTATTCAGAGATTATTTACTGAAAATAAGACAAACTGCATGCCCCCCCTATTTTGATGTGCAACGGTATTTATATAAATCAGTTATAAATATGTCACTTCCAGGCTTTCAGGTAAATATCTTGAGTTGATTTTCTTACACTCCTGTTGATACAATTCCTTTTGTCATTGCGGTAAATGTTCAATATCTTTATTTTTTATTCCCAATGGAACTCATAGCTACATCTTTTGTTGTTGTTTCTGTGTCCTTCACTTGTCATTGGTATTACAGAAATGTCTGCAGACTCAGAAACTCGTCAGGAGAGCCGGACTACTGTTAGCCATTTTCGGCTTGAACTTCTGTATTGTCCCCTTAAAATTTCAGGTAGCATATCTTCGGACAAATTATTATTAACACATTTCTCTACTTCTGATCAACAGTCCTAATAAGACATCCTGTATATATCAGTTAGCATCCTCTATTTCTGTCTTTCTTGCTTCCCAGCGCGAGGCTGATATAAAGAGTGGCAAGCGGGTATCACATTCCGGTCCCACAGTTAGTTAAAAGTGAAAAGCAGAGAGGGACAACAAGATAACACCTTGACTTTGTGAAGAAGTTCTGACACGCCATCTTTTTTTAGTTAAGATGCTCTTTACACTTAAGTTTTTTTTTTCCAAGAAACGTTCGAATACGCAACCTCTGTCATTACACCCTACGCCCTTTTAGGCAAAGAAAACAAAAAGTTTAGTTGTTTAAATGAATCTTGATTAATCGGCAGAATGAATGTCCTAGGGAACGATGCTGACTGCACAAGGCAGTGATCTCTGTTGCAAATAGAGAAAAAGAGCTTGGCAATCTACCTAAATTCTTAATTTCTTAAAACTGAGAATAATGCTACAGTTTATAAAACAATACTAGATATTAAAGAATTAGGATGGTAAGATAATACAGCGAATTATTTTGGCTCGGATTAACCGTCACTCGTGGGCTGTTTTTAGAGGCAGTAATAAAACTTTGTGTTCTAAAATGTGTGATAAGTTTGACCAGCGTACGTACTTGCAGAATGTTAACTGTGATCCGTGGAATCATTTACATTTTGTCATGGCTTCCGGCATAAGTGACCACTTTTAATTCAAAATGTTTTGCCAATGGTAATGATTAATCGAATTCGTCATATTATAGCTATTAAAATATGTAGAATTCCGTTATACTGGAATCTGACACTCTGATAGTGTATATTTTTTTTCGCGATTATTGGAGAAAAATTTGAGATCCGTTGTTCTAGTGCCGAATTTCAAATAGCAAAGAGACTTCTTACACACATCCCCAAATACCTAGAAACTCGCAAGAATACTTTCACTCTTAAGACATTTTCTAATCTTCAAGGTAGCATAAAGCGCGAATTTTAAATAAATCTCTATAAAGCAGCTGGTCATTACTCTAACTTCAAAGGAATCTTATATCGAAATTCATAAGTACAATTTTTTTCTAATAATTTTCGATAACATTTAAACTAATAAACTTTGTCTCTCAACTTACGTTTATCGGACCGTGCATCATTGCGATAGTTGAAGAGTAAAAGACCAACTTGATGTCACTTGCTATTTTATTTCACTTTTTATGTGCTCAACATGTTTCGGACATTAATATATCCACGATCAGGAGCTTGCGACTATTCTGTTGAATTACTACATCCGTCGTATTCAACAGAATAGTCGCAAGCTTCTGATGATGGATATATTAATGTCCGAAACATGTTGAGCACATAAGAAGTGAAATAAAATAGCAAGTGACATCAAGTTGGTCTTCATTTTTCAACTACTTGTCTCATACCTTAAAAATTAATTTTTTCATGCCATCTACCAGTGTCTTTAAAGCGTTATGTAACATCCTAACCTTAATCATTTGAAAAATGCAAACCTTTTCCTTTGCCTTAAGATTTTTAACCGTTGAAGCCAGACGGGGATGAACACTAGATTTAAAAAAATTCTTCAGGCATATATTTCGGACCTGAAAAAGTCTACCTTTGTGGAAAATAAGTACTTATTTATTGTAATAAATGAAGTAATTTTTTTTAAATACCTTAACTTTGGTATGCTGACAGAAAATCTTGGTTCATTTGTCGGGAAAGGGAATGAGTGTTGTATCAGGCCATGGTCATACCGTGCTGCTTATTATGCCAGATTGTACTGAGCCAGATCACCTGAACTCTTCTTAAATTGAAAAATGGGAACGATGTTTTAGAGTGAGCAAAAGGCAGAATTTTTAGGGTGAGGCAACGACTATCAGCTGCTCAAGTAACACTAATCCGGTTTTTATTTCGCAATAAAATATTCCACTTTCAAATGCATGTACGTATGAAAGCATCACAAAGCATGCCTATATAGTATTAGGCCCACGTGTGACATCTTTTGTTGCGCAATGTTCAGTTCTTGAACAGTAAGTGCGAGTCAGAATACTTCATGACTTTTGTACTTCACAATCTCACTTACATACCATTTTTGTAAGTTACACTAGGTGTGCGCTACACGCTGGTTCTCTTTGAGATAAGGGAGGAGGTCGAAGAAAAAGTAGAGCTACAATTATTTTAATACAAAATGCAGAATTGGTTTTCTGAGGAACGAGTATTGGGCCGATCATACGAAATAACATAACATACTGGTATAGTAGCACTCCGATATGACAGATTAACTCTTGATTTGCTCTGGTAGTTACGAAATGACTGATGAAAGACAGTAGAGTAGCGCAAGAATATTATTGGCTTTAGTGATTAATCGTTAATAGTTTACGTTAATCAAACTAAATCTATAATAATAAAACCATCGATAATAATTATGTTAATCTATAATTATCGTATCGATCAGGAGTAACAGACGATAAGCGATAATGATCTTATTATCCGATAATTATCGTAAGGCATGCAGATTCGTAGAAGTGTAACAGAAGATATTATTGCATCCATTGGTCTGGTAATGAAGAAGGGACTGCAGTCGAATACTGTTTTTTGGTTCCTGTGGTTAAGGTTTTTTTTAATGTATTACCGCGTGACTATTATCACGGTATGTCACGTAACGGCCATATTGCTAGGTAAACAATAACAAGCCAGGATTCCTTCTAATCCAGCGAAGTGTTTGTAGTTTTCGTCAGCCTTAGCAAGATGACTACGTCTTCAAAATCCTTTTCTACTTTTCCGGCATTATCGTTAATCTTACATGTTACAGGTCAACCCAGTCAAAGTACATTACAACCAGGTACCTGTCACGAACATCAGAATATAATGCACGTTGGATAGCACATACTGCCCAACATGTAATGTCAGTTAACCTATCAAATTTCGTGTTTTATATACCAGGGTGCTAATAAATCCTTAGCCCGACCAGGAAGGAAACAAGCTCGGAAGCATGTCAGGGACGTGCGCGATTTCAACAACATCGAGACGTGTGCTGTCATCAAGTCTCCCCCCCCCCCTTTGCAAGGCAAGGCGCCGAAGAAAATTCACGCCATTCTGACAGAAACATAAGTTTGTTTCCTTCCTGGTCGGACTAAGGACTTATCAGCACCCGGTATATTAAATTCCACTGTCACAGGAAAGGTGCTGTTTTCTATTTACAGGGTCAGTCGTTTAATGTTGTTTAGGAAAATATAAACTCTTTGCTCTGAGAATCATTCATGACACGAAACAGGTAAATAAATTCAAGTTTAGGAGTGTTACAACATGTAATGCATTTAGCAAATTATTTTCCTTGAATTATGGGAACCGAACAGTCAATTTTGTGTCAAAATGCAGAGAACGTTTTTCATAATTTTAATTACTGATATGGCTATACAATAGGATTAGACCTAATGCATTGCGACGGTAGGAAACACCCTATCGTTAGGACAAATAAATGTGTCGTCTTTCGTAAAGTTTTTATTGTCAATGTAGAGTATTCTCTAAAATACCGCAGAAAACACCCTGTGGAAGGGTTGGGAGGGGCGATAGAAATTAACTAGGGAATCTACATTGTATATAAGCGAAGAATGATTAGGGCAGTTAGATACTAGCATCTCGGTGGGGGTGAATCTTAATGGCCAAGTAGAGTTGTAAAAATATTTATCTCTTTACGCCCACCAGCATTACCCTACCTTCTTTAGGAGAAAATTCTAGGCACGGAGGAAGCTTAATTACCTTTCAAAGTACTACAATCTGAAAATCAAAACAGTTACAACAGTGTAGGTCATATTTTAATTCTATCGTGAAAAACAGTATCTGTGGAATTCTGAGATAATATTACAAATGTCCTTATTCACAGCATGGAGGTGTATATGGGAATGGAGTTATTGCTCTGCTCATTCTCAACTTTGACACTAGATGGAAAAGGGTGGTCAGCCTCACTTCACAGCTGATATATCCACGAGAAAAGAGCCCCCCCCCATTATCCATTTAATAAAAGCCTGGCCGAGCCCCACAGTCGGTCTGGACGTGTCGGGGAAAGATAATATTCCCTTGTCTCTGAATAACTTTCCGCAAGAATGGAAAACATAATATAGTCCGCAATACCAACTGTACTATGCTGACTAGAAGATCCCCAATTAAGATTTCTATCAGCTTAAAGAATTTAAACGTTCCTTTGATTCCATCAATATTTTTCGTAGAAATGGTATTCATTAAAATGGAATTTTTAGAAGGCATTATATTCCCCAAGAGCAGTGTAGTTTTGTCAGTCAGTTACACGAACTCGTGTATTGTGATTATTGTAGTATTGTGATTATTGTAGTATTGTGTAGTATTGTTGTAAGAATTCCTTTTAATTGGACCGCGGCGTATCAGACCATATACTAATCACATTTTCTGCGTCTGTCAAACAATTGAGAACAAACGGTAATAAAAATGGGACATAAATCAGTTATTTAAAGTGGTCAAGCAGGCCAATGGTGCCATTATGAGTTCCGTATAACCGTGAAAACTCTCAGTTTGTTAAGCTGACACCTTTACTGAAGTTCGGATAGACAAAAATTTGTCTTAAACTCTTTGTATTCCAAATTATCTGAATCATGGAGACGGTTTGTCGCCGTTGTTTTAAAAATTTTATTAAAATATGTCATTAGGCAGTTTCAGACAAGCCTGAAGAAAGTGGAATTGAATCGGACGCAATGTCTTGTGATCTACGTAGAACTATAAAGCCTAAGACGAAGCGCAGACTGCTTTATTTAAAGACCCAGTGCGTACCGCGCTGTAAACACTTTTCATTTCGGTTATAAAAACCAATCAGTTTATGCTGTAAGTGGCACAAGTCGCTGTTTGTTCTCAGATAAATACAAAACACATAAATACAGCGTGGGCAGAGC
>Ga0136643_10011959_pt1 | contig 12898 bp, 5 predicted proteins | sample TergutLab28metaG_FD_96883 | JGI IMG/M metagenome (GOLD analysis project Ga0136643, IMG submission 96883) | Labiotermes labralis P1 segment gut microbial communities from Petit-Saut dam, French Guiana - Lab288 P1 (version 3) (version 3) | ecosystem: Host-associated > Arthropoda: Insects >...
ATATCTCCGTAACCATTGAACTTTGGATATAGGTGTTTTGGGTTATATCGATATAGTTTGACCTAAGGAACACTCTCCCGAAGTTAGGTCCTTTCCTCCTGGGACACCCTGTATATATATATAAAAATGAATCAATAAAATTTAGTGATAAAATTTATAATGTAAGCCTATACTTACTTAATTACTTACTTACTTGCTTACTCCATGGTGCAGAGTCCTTCTTGAGAAGCTAAGCGGTTTTCAGCTAGTCAAGAAATTCCCCGCATTTTATGGAACCCGAAGGTTCATTACCTTATTCACAAGTGAATTTAAGCCTTATACAAAATTTAATCAAAAACGCTTTGTTCAGAGCGCTGTAGGGTCATTAATGTACAGACGAAGTGACGAACATAAAAAAGAACGCACTGCTCATGTCGGTATCAAAATCACTTAGCCATAGTTCTCAGGCAGTCACCTACTACAGACGGCTAACTGGAGCCACGTGTATAGAGTCGCCCTGCCCTTCGTAATGTAGAACTGAAATTCAAAGCTCTTGCGTAATTGAAGGAAGAACGGTAAAATAACTATGTTCCCGAACGTTCTGAGCATAACCTGTTTTAGTCGGTATAGACCAGTCCGTTAACATTCGAACCGAACACCCCCCGAGTACAAGTCAGACGTGTTGCAGCTTAAGCCAGACTGCTCGGTTGAATTATTTCGACTACGGCCAGAAATGTTACGATTGTAACCTATACCAATGACTGCAACAAAGCCGCTTCGGGTGACCGCGCCGTCTAAGGAGTAGGTCTGCGTAAGCTAAACTGCTGGGATCGCGGGTTTGAATCCCGCCGAGGGCCTGGATTTTCATCTCTTTTGTTTGTTGAATGTTGTGCAGATAGCGGCCTCTGTGAAGAAATTCTTCTTCTTCTAAAGGAGTCCTACCGTATGTGTGTGTGTGTGTGTGTCGAATTGTGTGTGTGTGTGTGTGTGTCGAATTTGTGTGTGTGTCGAATTGTGTGTGATCTAAAAACCTCGAACCGAGGCGGCCAATTTTGGGTTGTTAAGCCACAGAACAAGAACTGTAACAAATTTTACGACCGCTCAAAGTGAAACTCAGCCTGTAACACAGATAAGCTGGAAGGAACAAGAAAATATACGGGAATACTTCTGAGATTTAAATACGTGGGTAAACTAAAGAATTTTCTGTTAATGGCGCTAATGGAGGTTCATTACGCTATCAGTCTTTGTCGTAGGTGCTTTTTCCATCAAACCACATAACAGGCGGGGACCGCGGTGGCACAGCGGTTAAGGTGCTGTGCTACAAATCGGAACGTCGCTAGTTCAATTCCAGATGGTGTCACTTGAATTTTTCATTGACATAATCCTTCCTATCGTGCTATGGCCCTGGGGTCGACTCAACCTGTTACAGATATGAGTACCAGGAGCATTTCCTGGGGTTAAAGGTGGCCGGTGCGTAGGGCTGACAACCTTACCACCGTCCTGTGCCGTTGTCATGTAATCTGGGAACCTTAACTTCCTGGAACCCTATTGGCCTCTCCAGGCCTGTAATGGGACTGCTGCTGCTTTACATAACAAGCAGAGCAACTAACACACTTTTCACACCTTACCCCACTTCTTATGTTTATCTATGTTTTAGTTGCGTCGACGGTGCTGCTGAGGAACGATGAATGATCTCATTAACAGTGGGTGATAAATATTTTTACTGTATCGAAGTCCGTTACAGTTTATAGTGTGAAAGTACGTTACTAACTAATATCGCGTTGTGTAACACTAGTGTATAAGAATTCTGGTCCCTTTTCAACATGGATGTCACATTATCTTGTTAGACCCAGAAATTAATGGCATGCAGGTGTAACCCAAAATAGGTAAAGCCGACTATGAGATCGCAGAGGACAGGTGTCTTTTTAAGGAGGCCTGTATCCAGTCACTTCAAGTAATGTGTCATAGTAAACGACCACTTCTTACATAATTCGGCCTTCCCATGCTTCCCCCTCATTCGACGCTCTACAACATTTGTAGGTGAGACATCATTCATTAATCTAAAGGGCACACAATTATTTCTTTACTTTTATTTACACGATATATTAGGCGCAATTATAACCTGCTTTATTAATTTAACACTCTTAACTTTGCCCGCAGGGTGTATTTATGGTTTTTGTACATACACTGTCTGACTGTTCTTTTGCATGTTTCCTCTGGTGAAGTAGAGACTGAATTGTTAAATAATGTTTAGATTAATTTCATGCTTAGAGGATTATTTGAAGCTCTTGTCTTTGTTAGTTCTCTGACTGTATTGGAAGCAATTCTTAAAAGAGAATCTGGATAGATTTTATGAAGACGTGCTCATTATTGAAACAGGGGGAAACGTAGTCTTTCATGGACAAATTTGGAAGACTGTGGACATTTTAGGTTGTACATGTATTATAACGTCTTCATGCGTATCCCTCACAATTCATAATTTATTATTGGCACAGACGTCAATAGCAGTTCCCTTCCGTAGCGGTTTCAAAGAACTGCTGTGGAAGAAACACGATGAAGAAAATATCAGTTACAGAGCTCCTTAGGAAGTAATGTAATTTCACGAAGTTCCCCCCAACTTTAACAAAATAATCCAACTACCGGAAGCCAATTTGTGTTAAAGTCTTTCCCCTTGGAGAGTGTGGGAGGGGTAAGGGGAACTAATAGCAGTCGTCAGTGTCAGTATTGCTGGATCGCTGTAGATTTGCGGGTGTTGAAATTGGATCGGGGGATGTTGAGGAGCGGAGGGAAGAGTGTTCATGTCTCCGGCCCATGCTGTCACTGTACTCTCTCCGTCTTGTGCAGGGACCGTTTACTTAACTCATTTACAAAATGAGATATGGAGTTTGTATCACCTGCCAACAGCTTCATTCTAAGAAATGGAAATAACCGAAAGGCAGTTGCTAAAGCACCATTGACTTTTGGATTCACAACCTACGTCACTAACCGTTTCACAGCCTTATGTGGCTGAGCGTTTTTGCCATTGATAAAAACAAGATAATTTGACAAAACATCTGAATTACGAGGTCCAGATTTCAGCACTGGATACTTCGGAGGTCTGGTCACATATGTATGAGTGTTCGAACTTCATTTGTGCAACTGTATTCTATTCAAATATGAGGTGGCACTTCGTCATACACCTGCAAAACTCTTCCTACAGTAGGTATTAGGAACTTTCTCCAGCAGAAAAAGTATCACTAACATAGTACAACTTTCTCACGCCAACTATATTTTACGTATTAGCTTATCATCAGCTTATTTGTCTTTGAAAGTGAATTCTCCAGAGATTGCAAACTAGTGCTCCCTCTTTCAATTTCCAGTATCTCAAGGTCATCCAATAGCTGCTTACGCCTTGTCCCTCTTCATCCCGTCCCTTCTATCTTTATACATATTTTGTGAGATATATTAATGAAGTTATGTACGCAGTTAAGTTTATTTTACGGACGGGACAGTTATGGAAACTGAGCACCCAAAATTATAGACACATAGCTTCAAGCCCGTGCGCCCAGTTTTGTTTTCTAATGAAAAGTTTTTCGTAGCGAAGGCTTCCTCCGTCTGATTCTTTTCTCTGGTGTGTTATCCGACTTAAACCCATCTTCACAGCTTCAGAATAAAAAGCAAGGCTATTACTCGTATGTGATATATAAGGCTCTGATGGCGGTGGATGTATAGTTTACTACAATCTGCTGGGATATGAAGCCGTGTAGTATGATATAAATGACCAAACTTTAGGAGGAACCTACTGCCAGAACGGTGGTAAAGGTCTACTAGACTACATGACAGCATCTCTCAGAACACAGTATAATAACGTTTCGTGATTCAGAGTTCTGAGACAGCCCGATTTTCCCCGACGCAGCTACACCTACGAACAACGGTATGCATAGAAATGCACGTCTGGAAGTGTTCAGGAGTTCTAGACTTGAAAGTTTGGTGCTAGTGGTGATAATGGTGATAATTAGATGAAGATGACGGCAATGATGATGATGATGGTGATGCTGCTGATTATGAAAATTTTAATAATACCTTCTGCAAAAAGCAATCTTTAGATGCATTAATCAGTTATTTGCTTAGATTAATTGTATTAGTCGCTGTAAAACTCTACTCAGTTCCTAAACGAACAACAGTCGATTATCTTGCTGCTATCTAAGCGTCGTATCATACCATTCCATTGTAAGGTATGATTATAGGCCTTTTTAATTAGCAGCCATCACATTAAATGTGGAGCTTCCGTCTTATAATGTTGAAAATGTTGCACATTATATGCTGTGAATTCTCGAAGTTATGTGTATTTTCCTAGACATTCAGAGATTGTAAATTCAGCCTAGAGAGGAAGAATTGTTTAATTTTTCAAAGCTTCCAATTTATATAAATAATAAGCCAAAATTAACTTCCTACCTCTCAAAAAACATACTGCACCCTATTACAATGACCAGTCAGTGCAGTTTGGGTAAATAATCGCTGTCTGTCAATTCAGACGTAGTGCGAATTTCATGCATAGATGAGTGATTTTGAATGTTAAGCATGTACTTCATATTTAATACAGGAATCACTCTCGTTTTAATAGTTAATAAATTTTGAGACCAAGCTACTCTAACCCCACTCCTGTAAGGTGGAGGTTATTAAATTATTAAGCGAATAACTTGGCTCGTGAAGCTGTCGGACCTACGCTTTGTGGCTGACGTACGACATACGAAAAAAAACTTGGCATTCTATGAGATCCGAGCAGAAGAAATGTAAAGGAATTCAGCTGTACGAAAGTGCAAAAAGGATTACAATGCTGGAGAGTAATCCCAGCCAGGATACTTTATATCACAAAGTTGAGACTTCTTAGAAGCAAGAAGAATTGGATTTCTCTTCCTAGTATGGTGCACGTTAATCGAGAATTAATTTCGTGAAACACAATGGCTGTAACATTCTTTCTGTTTACAGGCTCGTAGGTGAAATATCTGGCGCTATGAAAACTGTATCACAGCATCTGCCAGCACACTCTGGCGAGCGGGAATGGAAAGATGTCCTTAGAGAATGATGCGTGTTCTTCATGTTTCTGATAAGTCTAATAACGCTGGCTTCATATATTATAGCAGATACATATATGTTACTGTGTATTTTATCACATCTTATATCCCTGAGATGTCATAAATAATTATTTTTATGTGTTATTCTTAGCAAATGAAGATTTTCTTCAGCTGTAAGGCTAAGGTCCTAACAAGTTCTATATTTCGTGTTACTTAAAATTTTTGTATGATATGCCATTCTTCAATTTTATTTTAACGTACTTGATGGATTATATTGAACTAATACTTAATCAAATGAAATTCATCCAACCTTTACTGGTAAAGGCCCATGCCCCGTTTCATTAAAAATCCGTCGTATGTTTTCGGGGATAAAACAAGCGGACATCTGGGCAGAGTTATAACCCCCGCATCTTGAGTTATTTTTTGTGCCAATGTGGAGAACTGACAACTTTATCACCTTCATGTGCCGACTGTTTTTAAATCGGGTAACCTCAACCTCCAGCAACCCGCGGGGCCTGTCCAAGCCTGCACAGGGATTGCTTTACCTACTCTGTAGCCTTTTTCTTTGTGCCTCTGCTGAGTACTAAAACGAGAAACCAACAATGAACTTACACCCGGTTCCGATGCAGCTGCATAGAGTTTTGAGAATTACTTATTCCTGAAAGATTGATAATATGCCTGTCACATTTTGCCTGTGGAACTTGAAAAATGAAATTGGCAGCTAGCAACACTTCGAATTCAACGTTTCTAAGTAACGTACATCTGTACGAATTCGATATAGGATTTTATTAATGCGATCAGTTTGAAGGTGTACGATATCTGAACTAGGAAATCATTCACTCTAGCTGTCACGAAGAACTTACGAAACCTTTCAATGTTCTGTCTGTTGCTATGCAGTGATTTTCCTCGTATAAAATTTCGTTCTGAAATTGCCGAGTTCTTGGATTTTCTTTCTCGAGTGGTATACTTTTCTGAACATGATTATTGTTCACTGCTATTTGATGTTTTGTGCATATTTAGCTCCTACTCTCTGTTTAAAGATATGATAAGAGAGGGTTGGTGGGAACAAGAAATTAAAAACTTTATATAACAAAATTTGACAGAAGCCATCCCGTTGTGCAATAACAATTGTATAATATATTATATAACTTCAGTACACAACAACATCAGTATAGTAAATAATGTATGCAATAGATTACACTATGGCTACATGTTTCTACCGCGCGCGGTCATCATCAGGCCAATAAAGAACATTTGTTAAAGGTACAGAAAGTTAATACTCAATGGGATCCCATTTCTTTTACCTTTAACAAATGTTCTTTATTGGCCTGATGATGATCGCTCGCGGTCGAAACATGTAGCCATAGTGTAATCTATTGCATACGTTATTTACTATACTGATGTTGTTGTGTACTGACGTTATATAATATATTATATAATTTATAACGAGAGTTGAACTTGTGTGGGGTAAATTGCCATTTCATTGTTGTCTACGTCATATCCTTCTTAGAATACTTGGAAATTTTATTATTAATATAAGAGACTTACAGAGCTGCTCTCAGTGGTGCCTTCTTCAACTGGACTGTTCGACTAAGATATTGACAGTTACTTCCCAAACGGTTGGGAAATGCCGGTTGTAGTAATGCTTTTTGTTTCAGTCCTGGATGTTTTACTTCCTTCTCAGTGTTAATTAAAACTGGTTATTTGTCAGATATACAAGCTTGTTAAAAATATGTGTTAGAGTGAATTATGGTGTTACTTCTCATAGTTAGTGACCATATTACACATTATCAATTATAAAGATTTATCTCACAGCGTAAGTTCACATCCGTTTGTTTTGCTTCATAGTGTAATTAGATGTGCTCCTAGAAATTTTATTTTAAAATATTTTAATTAAATCATTTTCACAAAAGATTAAATAACGTCAGAAAAATTATTATTATTATTATTATTATTAATTTACTTTAAGACACAGGTTTCGACCAGATTTGGTCATCATCAGGCGACTAAAATCAGAATATGTTCAGTACACAGTCGTATTATTCAGTGTTAATGTAACTGTATTTTATAACTTTTGTGATTTTAGTGGCCGGGAGATGGACAACATTGGTCGAAACACTTTGCCTTAAAACAAATTTTTAATAATAGAAATTAATTGTGTTGACGTTATTTAACCCTCTTTAATTCTGTATAACACAATGGGATGGTGAAGACAAATTTAGATAGTTTCTTTATCATTATGCAGTTTTCGTGGTCAATATTTTGCGAATAATGTACGAGGAAGTCATAAACAAATGTAAAGTTAAAGTAGTCCCGTTACAGGCCTAGAGTGGTCCAGAGGGTTCCAGGAAGTTAGGGTTCCCAGATTTCGTGACAACGGCACAGGATGGTGGTAGGTTGTCAGCCTTACGCACCGGCCTCCTTTACCCCCAGGAAATGCTCCTGGTACTCATTTCTGTTAGAGGCTGAGTCGACCCCAGGGCCATAGTGCGGTCGGAGGGATTTTATGCCAATGAAGAATCCAATGACAACAGCTGGGATCGAACCAGCGACCTTCCGATATGTAGCACGGCACCTTAACCACTGTGCTACCGCGGTCCCCCCATAAACAAATGTAGTGAAATTAAATCAGTACCGTTATTTCCCACAGTCAGAAGATACACAATATATTAGCAATTTCTACATTTTGTGTTATCGTCACCAGTTTAACTCTGTTTTGATCTCTTCAATTTAAAATCCCTAATTATTTCTTGAAAGACGAATAAAGAAACTCTCTTATTGTTGGACTGACAGTGGATTATGCAGTGTATATAAAGTGCTGTGTCTAATAGTGCCTGCTAAATATATCAAAGTGTAGAAGGGCAAGTTATTACCGTATTTAATAAGCATTAGTACATAAAAACATAGGAAGTAGTGTCTAACCTCGGCGATAAGTAGAGATCAGTACTCAGCTGCACACTCTGTTACACGTAAGTGAAGATTCTCCCATAAATGTTTTTAAAACATAAAAAATTTGCCAAACTGATCTTTCCACAGGGGTTTCTGCGAGGTTTAGAAGGCGTAGCTATTCTTTAATATGCATTTGTTGGTTCAAGTAGAGCTACGAGAAAACACCCGAAAAATTTTATCTTATTGGTCAACTACCATAACTTCTCAACTTGTGCATGTGCCTGATTGGAAGCACTGGGTCCTAGTCTAGACCAAGTTGACTCTCTTGGAGCTGTTTTGATACTGTTTTGTATCCTTTCTTTTTGTGACACGAGAACGTTGGAGGCACTGATAACCGAGCAACATGTGACATATTGACAGCCTGCTTCAAATTACCATATGCGAAGTGATATTTATGAAAACTTCGGCCAGGGTAACACTACAGGCGAGATCAGACCAACATTTCACGAATACAACAGACATGTCCTTCGGCTGAAGCCTTGTTGGATGTTGCGCCGAACTGACTGGTTACTGTTACAGACAGTTTGAAGCAGCATAATGCCTTCAACTAAAAGCGAGCGTTGCATGAAAATAAACGACTCCTTTTATTAGACTGCTCGACCTCGAACATGAAGATGCAACAGAACCTAGAATCTTAGGCAGCTTTACCAGTCAACACGTCGCAATATCTCGAACAACTTGAATCTTAAGCAGTACCGCTGTGAGAATGTCAAGTCCTGTATATTCCCTTTGGTTTTCAAGCTTCAGTGATATGGACTGAAACCAAGGTATCTAATACACGTTGCTAAATCGGCAGCAAGTTTAAGGCCCTGTTAATATTGCGGCACATGATATTAGGCGATAGACTGACGCAAGTTTATTCAATTAAAATAAAGATCTACACAATTCATGGCATTGTATTCAGGCACAAGGAAAACTTATATGAATTTGATAATAAATACAATATATTTAATAAACATTCATGCCGATAACTTGGGGTTAACGGCAGGTAATTTTATAGTGCTGACAGGAAAAACGCATGACTAAGGAAAAATCTAATTCAAATGCATGTGACAGAGCCTCCAGAAAACCTGTCAGTAGTTTACCCTTGCCACCTTTGACCCAGTTCACACAAGACTACTGATTCGTCTGTAACTTCGAAGAAACGATTCATAAGAACGATTAATCCTTCAAGAACAGTGATTATTTTAGGTACATCGTTGAATTCTGTATGCTTACGAGTATACTCCACTGACAGGTTCTAAATGATTTTCAGGATACACGGCATATTTTCTTAAAGTGCATTAAATGACTGGTTTTAGTAATGGGGGCGCGGTACATTTTCTGTGACATAAAACTGAATATTAAAATTTAGCTTAGTTTTTCTTCAGCGGGTTTGAATTGATTTATGTCTACAGTTGAATTCGTGACTGGAGGCAGGGCAACAGAATTTGCAGACATTCCTTACAGATTATTAACCATTCCTACAGTTTATACACGCACGAATCGATCTGTAGACATTGGAATATGACGCACGAGCCACTGGACGTACACAATTCTACTCGAGACCAAGGTTTCGTACTCTAATGTTACCTACTTAGAACCTCGGCGTGGATGGTGACAAATTCTTGACGTTCCGTCCAACTTCATTGTCCACAGCCATACTAGCATTCCATTTGTTGCTAATTGGCCTCGTCGGGTGCTATAGCGTAGTTGTGGCTCACTGTGTTACAGTGTGCACGAGCATTAGAACAGAACCTATCTCTCTCGTCCTTTGATTGATTTAAACACTGGAGACCCTTGTTACATCAGTTCGATGCGCATTCTTTCATTCATCCAGCGGTGGTGACCCATTGCCACTGATGTGACCCACGGAACCTATCACTCTTCATTACAGACTCGTGGGAACACGGAGATGACATGATGATATTGTTGTTGGTGATGCGTCTGCCTTCTGATGTGCGGGTGTATTGATCGGATTAGGACATGGCGCTCTCGAAAGTGGCTCCGCGTCGCGGTGGTTTCCGGCATACTCGGCGGCCTCTCTTACAAAAAATGTAAAAAAAAGGACGGATGGAGCGAACCCTCCTCCCTGCCGTCGATGTTGCTCTGCCAGTTTCCACGGGACCTGGATCCAGTTCAGTTAGTGACTCGGCATACAATGGTTCAGTAACCGGCTGTGAAGTGCTGCGTCTGGATATGTTTATTTGAACCGTAAATTCCTGTCGCTCACATCAAACAGGCTGTTCTGTCTCATGGTGACCTGCATCGCATGGGGTCATACCACACGTACCCTTGCCATCGTGGACAACGCCGGTGGGGGATGGTCAGGTGCAGTGGGATCAAAGCTTCAGCAGCGGTAGGCCTAAACGTCCAGCCAATCAGATGTCTACTTCTTCAGATGTTATTGTTGTCAGTAGAGTAGTTCTTCGTTAAGTTTCACTCTCCCATCTGATACTTGTTCTTCGTGTGCTGTGGTTCAGTCGGTTGCACGGTGAACATGATACAGGTTTCGAAGAGCCTACTTCGCTTGTTTGTTGCCTCTAGAGAACTGTGTTAGTGTGTTACCGGTGCTAACTGCATACAACAGTGAGCGAAAAAGATTGTTGTGTCCGGACTGCTACACTCAACTCAAATATGCATTTAAAATTATTGTTCTTCATGGGATAAGCCCGCCAAGAAGTTCAACGACCGTCCCCTGAGCTGTCCACACAGCATCCGAGATGACAACCTGCTCGTTGTTACAAGTGAAGCTGACAGACACAGTAGCTACATTTTTAAACAAGACATTTACTTAATTACTTTATTGCAACTAACAATTCACCAAGTAATACCAACAAAGCTACTATATGTTAATATTATACATATATTTGTCACATAAAGTCCATCAAAACTCCTACATGTTTCCATCTTTCTTGGATCATCTTCAGGGTGTTTTTACATCAAATGAGCATATATACAACATAGATAAATACTTATGTAGATTAAAATCTTTGTCTATAAAATATATTTAATAATGTATTTATAATGCTTAATTGGCGTAACAATTCCCTGAATATGATCTAAGACAGATCGAAACATGTAGGAGTTTTTGGTGGACTGTGTGTAAAAAAAATGCACGATTTTAAAATATAATGAATTTGTTGGTATTGCTTGGTGAATTCTTTATTAATGCACGGACATGAATAACATTAAGCAACTAACAATCTCTGAGGCAAGTACAACATTAACCTGTAAAAATTTAAGTTTTATTTCGGTGGTTGCTAAACAATTCTACATTTTCAAATGCTGGAAACTTCTCCATTCAGCGCGATAGGCCACTGAATTTTTATATTTTGAGTTCCAAAGAATCTCGTAGAATCATAATACCATATTAAGAGCCAGGCAGTTCCTCTCTGGATTCAGTTGCTACGTACACGAATCATGTAGGCGTATAGTACTTTTTGGGAACCACGCTTTATTTTTATAGCTAGCTTCAGATTTTAATAAACTTTACACATATATGTTGTGGAAAGAGTAAGATATGTTAGGAAACGCGAAGAAACCGGAGCAATGAATCTAGCAACAAGACGATCTGGCAAACATATGGTCAAGGGTACTGCGTGGAATTATTTTAGATGTCTACTTATTTACGATCTGAAGAAACAAGTCTATTTCAATACCATCAAAGAGATGGATAAGTATAGATCCTACCCGCAACCCTCTGTCTAAATATCCTGGTGGTGCTTGAGAAATATTCGTATTTTTACTTTCGTAATGGAATTCTCTTCAGAACTTTGAAATTTAAAATTTCCTAATACGCGGTATTTGCCTTCGTTATTTATTCATACCTTACATTCTTTTCAGAACAAAGTTCGTGGCAGTATATCGGCAATCATTTATAGTTCTTAAACATAAACGATTATGTTGGCAGTAGATAGGCTATAATAGGTATAATGGCGCGGCATTTATTGAAAGTTAATTTAGAGTTAACGCTTTACGTAAAAATATTGGCTTACATAAAAGTGGCGTGGATTAAGGTGCTGCAGTATTATAATGCAATACACGCCTTCCTTGTTCATAATATGTTCGTAGAAAATACGTAAGTTCTGTTCAATAAATCGACGTATTTAAGTCTGAAAGAACAGTTAAGCCAGATAGTGATGGTAATAATTATAATCGGTTAAAACTATGGTAAAGACATATGCTATTCATGGTTTCGGTTCAGTGATGTTGTGCCTGCAGTATAATATAGAGGTAATTGAAAGGACTTGCTGTAAATTTCAGGTGTTGTGACGCTTTAGGACGACGTGTCTTTAACTGATAATGTTACTGATTTGAATATAAATTTGCGTCTTTAGTAAAGCAAATGCAATTATTAATACCAAACGCCGTCCACAGAAATCATTTCTAGACATACAGTAACCTGGGTTATTAACTTCGTGTCATAAAAGCGGAACACGAGAGTGTCTAAAAGTCATTGGTGAAGAAATGTTTTGTAACTTTTACTTTAATATAGATGTGGCCTATAGAACCATTTATATTCATGTAGGGACAACAGCTTTACATCTTTAGTGAGAAGTGAGCTATTCTTTAAGTGGTTTATGTTACAAAAATACACCCATTTGTAATTCTGAGGTGTGCCATCCCCGTTGTGTGTTTAAACTATTAGGTGAGATAAGTTCAGTCAAAAACACAACTATAAATATATGGCTAAATGATTGTATTTATTAGCAATGGAAAAACTACATGTTTCGGCCTACAGCGGCCATCTTCAGGTTTTTACAACTTTCTTGTTAAAAGAGTTTTATATAATGTGCCTAAACCGCGTGGTGATGTTGAGATCTCATCACTTTACGTGTTTTTGTTAAGCTAAGTTTGGTGGGATATCTATTGGGTCAAGGAATTTGTAGGTAGCTGGGTGTGGATCTTTCCGGTTGGGTAGGTGTAGGGTTAGG
>Ga0136643_10011965_pt1 | contig 12895 bp, 10 predicted proteins | sample TergutLab28metaG_FD_96883 | JGI IMG/M metagenome (GOLD analysis project Ga0136643, IMG submission 96883) | Labiotermes labralis P1 segment gut microbial communities from Petit-Saut dam, French Guiana - Lab288 P1 (version 3) (version 3) | ecosystem: Host-associated > Arthropoda: Insects >...
GGGGTAACTCCCCTCACAGTATTAACATTTTTAAAATTCAAAAAAGGATAATAAGAATTATGACAAACTCCAATAGGCGTGATACATGTCATCCGTTGTTCCATCAGCTTAGAATATTGCCCCTTCCATCTCAGTACATATTTTTTTTACTTCTTTTTGTTGCTACTAACAAGAAATTATTTTCACTTAATTCACAAATTCATGACATAAACACCCGTCATAATAGTAATTTGCATTTGCCATTGACAGGCCTAACATTGGTCCAGAAAGGTGTTGCATACTCTGGACGCAAAATTTACAACCACCTACCACCACAAATTAAAAATATTTTGAACATTGTAGCCATATTCAAATCTAAATTGAAGAAATTTCTTCTACAATATGTTTTCTATAGTGTCGATGAATACTATCAGCAAAATTATAAGGATTATGAGTGGTAACAACTAAGCAAATGTAAAACAAATGTATTAAATTAATTATAGGACCACTATGTATGTTCCTGGTAATGTATATACTCTGTATTCTCTTAATTTGTGATAACTATACTTGTATCCTGTAGGCTTTATTTTAAGATGTAACCTTTTATACACTTATTCTATAAGTATATTATTAGAAATATGACAAGTTCTATATCCTTTAGGTTGTTCAGACCTTGTACGGATTTACACAATCCAAAATAAATAAATGAATGAATGAATGAATGAATGAATGAACCCCTGATAATAGCAGAGACTGGCTCTATCTCTGAAACATGGGGCATATATTGCACATTCATACATGCAGACTTCAGTTTATCCTGCAGCAGATTCTGGTGTGTGTATACCACCTGATAATGTTTATTTAAACTGTCACCAAGAGTTATATACAATTCTAGTGAGCTGGACCTCTGAAGTTGGGCATATGTATTGGAAGTGTAACACAGTTTATGGCATGAATCACAAGGATCAAAATAACAACACAGTATTTTGGATGACATTTATTTCACCATCCTGTGGTTAAATTTGTTGTAACTCTGTGCTGACTCCTGCACAATTAGATTATATTCTGAGATTTCAGATTAGGTGGTGAAATACTGGGGGCGGGTATATAAATAGGAACAAGTTTAGGTGCCCAATTTAATGAAGTCTGGTTCACATATGAAGCAATGGTAAGTTATTTTTATGTCAGCCACATGTTCTCTCTCAAGACATGCAAGCACATAGTTTAAAATCCAATTCAAGGACAGTACATACTTATACATCTGACTCGGCTTTCACCTTAGTAGCATGGTATCGCGTTGCAAATGTTTCTGCCACTAACAGTGGAAATACTAAAGTCGCTTCAGCATGTATCTGAAAATAAAAAATAAAGAAAACAAACATGTAAAAATTAATCAAATATTCCTAAAACATAAGTCATTATATATATGAACAAACATGACCTCTCATATATGCTTTTATGTCACAAAGTTTATGCAAAGAATACACAATAGTTATTTATGCCTAAAAGGATTCTCTTAAACACCTTCACTGGAGAAGCTTCCTTCTTGATCTTTCCCCATGAGACAGCCTCATCTGGACGAGCTCCACTATCACCGCCATCAAACTCAGATGCTGTGTTGATGAAAACTGCATAATCAGCTCCATTTCTCTGCAAGAACCATGCAGACTTTTACAGCAAGAAAAAAACTATTTCTGAAAAATACAGCAAGAGTTTTTAACCAAATTCTATAGTTGCATCATACAAGAGCTATACCTGTTTTCTTCTTCACTAAGCATCACAGGGTATGAAGCATGCCCATCAGCCTAAATGCCACTACTGGTAGTGGTGATAAGAGATAAGTTATAAACTATTACAGTATGAGATTACAGACATTCAGGAGGTTGACTATTTTGAATATTTACATAGGACAAGATTTATAATTTTCACATTCATTAATTTAAGTCTTCATATCATTTTTTAATTTATAGCACACATTCTAATTTCAGGATGGTGCCAGTATCCTGAGGGCATGCATGGATGTGCACTGAATCAATGATGAATACTTACACAGAGCAATATCTTACCATTAGATTAGCATTGCAGATGTGATGCTTTATTACTCCCCCACCAACTATCAGCATTCCTGTATTTACAGCTTTGACTGCCATTGTATTTAAACGGCGAAGATCTGTAGTAAGAGAAATGCACTTACAATACAACTTTATACAGTTACATTCTGGTTCAATATATTTTCAGTGCTAATATACGAAAACTTTTGTTACAAGCAGTCCTTGATTCCACGGTCAGGGAGGTTCATGGTCTCACACTCCGCTTAACACATTTGTGTCTGTACCTGGCCATGATCAGAGAAGGCCATGGTTGGATTAGGACAGTGCAGGAGAAAGTGCAGGACCTTCTGAAAGTGGTTTGATGAAGCAGTTCCCAATTTAGTCACTAGACAAAGTATGTAACATCACTGGAAATCTTTTGCTTTACACATGCAGTTCTTTCTGTGTTTTTCAAGTGCTTCTTGCGAGTAGTACAAATATGGATGCGCTGGCCATTCTGCAAACAGCAGGTTTGCTGGCAGAAAGAGTATTAATGTCTTATTTCATCTGTTTTCCTTAAATGTAAACAGTACATTTATCAAGTTTTCAAATAAATTTAACCTGCTTACTTCTGATTTCACTGGTAGAATACAAAACGTTTAAGTCAAAGTCCAGACGTCCTTAAAGCACAGTGACAAAATGCAAAGAAAAAAGCCCAGTGATTTCCCTTTACCTTGAATAATGTCCAGCACCAGTCCTGGGTTGCGATATGAGTGGAAATACATCATATCACCAAGGCTACCATCTGTAAGGGCTGGACTGAACACAGGGATTTTATTTTTTGCGGCCCAGTAATAGATGGAACTCGGATCACCAATTTCTTCTCCTAATCTAGCAATTACTTTTGATGGAGTCCAGAGTGTACCCTAAAGCAGTCACAAAGATGACAATGACTCAGTTTTGAGTTACCATTATGTAATGACACATTTCAACTGTTTTCACGTTCTCATCATTATAACTGGTACGATAACTGCAAACTGGAAATGATGCAGAAGGCAACAGTTATAACTGATAAATAAGCTTATGAACAAACTGCACTTGTTCAGTGATATATAACTACTCCTATACGTTTTGGCTATAAATCACTGCCAAAACTTGTATGAGTATTTATGTATCTATAAACAAGTAGAAATTGTTGGTAATAAGCTCATTTATGTGTACCAATTGCATGGAAGATGTACAATATTAAGGTATAATTGTCTTCAATGTCCAAACATATGCCAGGAGAGACTAAGGAAAACCACAACAACCTGACAGAATAAACAGGCTTCAAGCCGAGATTCTAAATTGGAACTTCCAAAATATAAAAAATGAGCGTTAACCACCTGACTGCAGCATTCAGTCTCAAGAAGTACCCCAGGCACATTTGGCAAAGCCCTTACTTTTTAAAGACTAGACAACAGGGAATGAGTGGGCTAACATAAGACTCATTCAGCAAATATCTAAATGAATACTTCAACTGCCATAGCTCCATGTGGTTTTCCTAAATAACTCAAGGCACACACCTGGAGAGTATAAGAGGGTGATTCATATGAAAACCTTAAATTGCATGTTGCAAGCAGGGCCACCATCTTTCCACTACTACTATGCCGTCGTGTTGCATTCCTGCATTGTACTGCCACCTGTCAGCCACTCTTCAAACCATAAGCATCAGTGTTGTGAACTTACAAACAATCGAGCTCTGTTTCAAATTTTTATCGCACTCTTAAGTTTTTCATTTGACTCCCCCTTGTATTAAACAGTCAACAACCAATTTCTCTGAAGTCCTCTCAAGTTTACCACATGCAATCATCATCCTTTCATCTAATTCAACTCTGAACAATCTTTGTAATAAATGCATCATTATTTAACATATCCTGAAAACCAGCATACCTATACAACAAGGGATTTTTTATACTTGACAGCATAAATGATTGTGAAGAAAAAAAATCTCTTGTCCTGCCACATATTAAAATCTAGCCATCCAGGCTGTGGTGGGTAATGTTACTGACTGAGCTATCAACACACAGTTACATTTCCCATGAAGTTAATGTGTGAATTATACATGAACACATGTATATTTAGTTGTAAGTTGAGGCATGTGGAACCTGCACTTGATTATATTTTTTGGCCCACAAACATGTCAGTGTCCTTGAAAATTGTGTTTATGTTATACTGTATACTGTATTTACCACAATATATAAAGGCCTCCCTTTGCATTGTCAATTTTCAGGGAAACACCAATACAATATATGTTAACCCTGTGTGACTACCTCATTTGTAGGTGATAGATTAGAAATTTAGCAAGCTGAAAAATCATGCCCATCCTTCCTGAAACTTAAGGACTGCATCAGAGGTGACAGACATGAAAGTGATGAAGGTAATCTTCAACTGAGATCATGTAATAATAACAGAATAAGTACAATAGAGAAAGCACTCCCAGTTTTATCACCTGGCACTATACTTCACAATGGCTAGCCTCACATACCAAATTCACTAGAATATATGATAAGAAATATTTCTAATTCATCATATAAAAATGATGAGGCACTGTATAATTGTGCACAAAAATAAACATGTTTTGCATACATCATATCCTGAAAATGAAGACTGAAAAGGAAGGTCACCTACCATGCAGGGTTGTCCAATACAAGGTTTAATACAGTAATATATCTACTGTACAATATATTTAACTGGAACCTTATTAGAAACTTCACAATTTCATGTGTGCATCAGTCTCAGCAAAAACATTATACTGTCATTAAACATTATGGAAAAAGATTACCTTTTCTTTCTGTTCCTTCAACATAGCATCCAAATGTGGCATCACCCAGTCTTCAAAAAGGCAGTAATTGTCGTTAGGCACCAGAAGGTTCCCAATTCGGTTAATCCCTTTTTCTCGTAATTTGCGACCTTCCAAATGGAAATCACCAATATATGTTGGAGCAAGACTTTTTATAAAATCCTCTTCTACACCTCCTGCTGTAGTTACAATGCAGTCTACCTTCAAAAGAGAGCGGTAGACAAAAAACTTCACCCAGTGTTAACTTCCCAGTCTGTGAATAACAACTACTACAAAGCACCTACAAAGTTGTCTTCCTTTGTGTAAAAGCAACAAAAGAAAAACACTTTCCTTTCATGGAGTATCCCTCGAGTACTTTCACAAAGACCGTGTGATTTTAAATGACAACCTTCAGCGCGAGTCTCACAAACCATACGGTCCTCCTACCTGTCATGTGATAGCATCCACCACGTATTGGAGGCCAAGTGTCCACCCCAACCCACCCACTTGCCACTGCTACTGAGGGTAGACAGCACAGATGATCTAGTACCTCAGAAGGGACTGGGCAGCCTCCTACTCATATTCTTGCTACTGATGAGAGTTTCAACAAGAATACAGGCACCTCCAATGCTTCAACTGCAAAAACACACTGATCTACGCGCACAAAACTTTGTGCACTATCCCCACTTATGACATGAGCCTAGTCTTGCTAACTGTAGGTCTGCCTGAAGCCAGAGACTTTGTGGGATCACTTGTACTGTACGTAAACAGTGTAAATTTAGTTGCCAATCCCTACAACCAGTGCCCCAGCCACATAATTAGATCTGTAAGGGTAAAGAGTTGTCTTTATGCACGACATGAAGTCATAAGTGGGAAGTGAAGCAGAGCTCCTGTTATACTTAAACCTTTCACTAGATGGAGATAAGTAGTCAGCTTCATGTGTTGGAAAGTTGATCTGAGGGTAAGAGCCCCCTTGGTATCCACTGGGCCCCAGGACTACTTGGAGAAAAGAGAAAAATCTCTTACCCCTGCCCAAAATTTAAGGATTTCTTAATGGTCCAGTCCATTCCCTAGGTACTGTACCATCTACCCTGCACTGGCTCTTAAATCTGTACCAGTTTTAACCATCTACTGCATGAAATAAGGTAGAACATATTTTTACTTGTGCCTTGTTGTGCGTGACATGAAAAACAACTGATAAGAATGGTGTCAGAGCATGCAACAGAAGAGTGTGACTTTACATGGTGTGGCAGTGCAACAAATTAAAAGTATCTTAATGCATGGACCACATTATGAGAACCTTAAATTTGGTATACATACTATGACATTTTACACAAATACACAATTACACATTTTGATTATTTCTTAATTCAGCCAGTGAAACATACTTTAGGATATTAATATTATTTAATTCAAAATCTGGAAGTAAAGCTGAGCCACCACTGTTGCTCACAAGCTACATGTATGTGGGAAAAGTAAGAAATACAACCACACACACCATTTGACTGGACACCAAAAATTTCAGTAAATTAAACAAGGGTCAAACATGTGACTACAGCTTTTAACCTGGATTCTGCCATATGGAGTTTTGTAGTGCACAACATAACACAACTGGTAGGACTCTCACCATGCGATGCTGAACAAGGAAGCGGATAGTATCACGAATGCCAGCAGATACCATGTTCGAAGTAAAGCCTAAGAAGATAGTGCAGCTACTATTTCGTCGAATAAATTCATCTTCCTCTGACACATCTTCCATATCTTCAGGCAATGGCTTGGCACGACAAGACAGCTTGACCATTTAGAAAAATAATAAAATGAATGGCAATTAGTTCAAGTTTGACAAAGAAGAGCGTAACAAAACAAAATTATTAACATGGTTAAGTATGTTGCATACCATTTTATTAATTTCTTCTACTGCTAAGCCAAAATTTGTTGCTTGAAATCCACAGAAACGATATGTCTCAAGAAGTGTCTTGTAATTCACCCCTTTGTTCCAGTCATAACCTGTGAAGTTGAAAGCACAACTGAAGAAAAAAATGTGGAGATGCACGAACAATGACTTCATATACACTGTAAGTTCTGTGATGAGTTGGCCAAACTTCAGGAATGAGTTCTAGGGGCCAAGTGGAACAAAAATTCCCATAAATCATACACTGATTTGACACCATTATTGAATTAAATGTGAGTGTCCTGCAGTATATGAATGCAGAATCAATTTTCAATTAACCGTTACTAGTTAAGGGCCTAAATGTTTACAGCAGAATCTGATTTCTGAAACGATGAATTTGTGATGTACAAACGTTATCATGGTTCCATCCACTCAATTTTCCCCCTGAATATGTTCCACTTCATATTTTGCTCCAACAGTGGCTTTGCTGCCTTTTTTCTGTGTTCCTTGTTGTAGCACATTCGAGATTTCATGCAAACCTAAAGGAATAAATCAAATTAACTTCAGTTGGGTGACTGAGATAGCCATGCAATTGGACCACTCCTTCCTAGCCATTTTCCTGGATATTTCTTGTACATGAACACTGTAACCTCCTTGCCAAAATGTGGAAATGCCCATCATGATGCAGCTACAGTCATCCTTGTACTGGTAAGGGCACATCCTCTACATAGTGCAATAGTTCCTTTCCTAGAAAATATCTGTAATAAGCAGCTGCTAACATCCATCAATAAAGTGTGGTCCAAGGTGGTACTTCCCTAATACTATACAACATGTGTTTTCAGCAAACTATTGCTGAAAATTACTTTGTACTAGTCCATGCAAATTTCACTGTGCGTAAGATTCAGAATTCCGAATGTCAGGCAGGATTTGAAGCCCTTCACAAAACAGTGTACGAACTGTGTGATCTCCCTGTAAAAGATACTCATGAAAATTCTGCATACATTCATATATGGCCTTGGCTATGCTACATTCAGAACACCTTCTCCAAGAAGTGGGTGTGAGAACAAAACAAGTCTCCCTCAAAATTCTGTGTACATTGTAAAATGTGTTTTGATACACAAGTCTATGATGAGAATACCCTTGCTAATCTTCTGTTCAAGCAGCCCTACCACTTGCACTACAGAAAATGCATGACAATGAATGCTGACATATGCTTCTTCTATACACATTAAACGTTAGCTAACTAAAATAAGTAATTATTTAACTACATGGAGCAGAGTCCTTCACAAGCTAACAGTTCCAGATCTAGTTAAGAAATCCACATTTTATGGAACCTGAAGGTACATTACCATATTCATAACAGCACCATATATGTTGACCTATCATGAGCCAGCTCAATCCAGCCTGTGCTCTCTCATCGTGTTTCATGAAGATCTCTTTTTAATGTTAACCTCCCATCTATACCTAAGTCTTAAAACTGGTATACATCCTAAGAGGCATTTTGAGTAATATTTCTGCACAACAGAGCACAACCACATCAGCAAAGACTTACAAGTGGACTGGATTTGAACATTACCAGCACAGCCAGCTCACTAAACTAACAATCAACTTGATCGAAGTTACAATTCACTTACCTCAGTATCAGTGTTAAAGCAATGTAAAATACTAGGACTTGTGATCCAAATAACCTCTAGAACATGCTTCTGCAGTCTGACCAACTCACTGCAAAACATCCTGTATACATTAACTATTAAACATTCCTTAATTTGGTTGCCAGTGCAATAACATTGTTAGAAGCTCTTGTATAATAACACATCTACTGCACAGGTAATACTTGTGAAAAAAGTTTGTTAAAATATTTTTTCCTAAACTTTTATGTCTTTTTATTAAATGATAATTGAAGTGGCAAACCACCATAAAATTTCAAGCACGATCCAAGTATGCAGAGTTGAAATTACTCTGCAGAACTCTGGGAAAATTTGAAAGATCTAATTTGATGTCATAACAATGTAACTCAACAGCAGGAAACTGTTAAAAAAAACTGGACATTGTATCATGGTTTTCCTCTTATACAGCTACAGAATATGATAACAGCATGCAGAAAATTTACACCAACACACAATGATGTTTCTATCAAACTGGGTAATATTTTAACAGAGACTCCTGTATTCTTCTGCATATTAATCTAATACACTTATCTGATTACTGTTGGCATTGAACAATTCTCAGTTTGCTGGACATTTACTGAAACCTAAGTAAGGCATATTCCTTCATACAGATTTTAAAAACAAATGCTTCAATTTATATTAAAACTTAATTTGATTATGGTTTTGCACAGACTCTTCATACCAAATGTAACCTACATCCATACAATTACAGCAGTTATCACATGCAGGCAGGTGGATATTTACAAATTTTTCAACAAATAAAGAGTGGCAAGTAATGCAAAGTACAGCATGCCTATGAAGAATAAGTCTACACCAAAATGTTAAAAAAAGTAACATTTAAATAGTTCTTACATGTGGCCTTTATAGTTCTGCATATCACTTGGTCTTTACGTTTATTTACTGCAGACACACTTTGTTACAAAGAAAGTCCCCAACACACTTCAGATGCCCTCAATACAAACAAAAATAGAGGAAGAGTAACCGTATACTGCTGTATTGTACTAAAATGATGTGAAATGGCAAATGAGGGTTGCACTTAGAATAGATGTACTCTGCTAGTTGGTAGCTACTAGTGTGAAAGAAAATGGTGTCACTGCAATTACTTCTTGAATAGCATAAGTGGAATTGTAAGTGCTACTGGAGAACAGAAAAAGTGGTTGAGGTAGACAGAAAGAAAGAAATCTGGAGCAACACCACCACCATCATGGGTAACCATTACATGTGTAATTTTGAGACTGAGAGAACAGTGCAAAATGTCAACAAGGGCTGACTAAGAAAACTGAGCAGTTCAACCAATAATGAAAGTGTTTCAGCCATACTGCAGAACTTCACACAAGCTCCATACCAGTGCCAGTGAGAATGGTGTCCCTAAAACCACCATCATTGCATTTTGTGGCATGAGAAGTGGAAACCACGAGTACCAAGCCTGCTCCATGCAATGAGTGAGAAAAATCCTGATCAGTAAAATGTATCTTGTGAGTGGTTTTTACAAATGTATGATGAAAGAGAATCTTTCAATATTTCACTGCTTTGAGTTATGAAACCGCTCTTAAAATTAATGGTAGTATCAAATGACACAACTGTTAAGTCCTAGGCCACCAGAACCCACACATACCAGAAAAACTACCAAGCATGTCATGTGGTGTGGTCTCTCTTCCAGAGGATTGATGCACCAATTTTTCTTTGCTGTAAATGCCAAGGGAAAAACCTGCTTCTCAAGGTTGCAGAACAACACTGTACCACCTACTAACAATTTGTTTTTGGAGAAAGAGTGTTACTTTCAAGATGGCATGGTACACCACCTCTTCATCACAGTAACCCAACAAGTGTTTTTAACGACCATTTTTCTGGAAGTTGGATTGGGCACAGGGAAAGGGCAGGCGATGCATCCATCCCAGTCTCCCATAGACCTGTACTTACGTGGTATTCTAAAGCATGCTGTGTACCCTTAAAGAGAGTAAGAATGCAGGACTTGAAACATAAAAGTAAAATTGCCTGTGCCATCATATGACTACAAAAAATAAAAGCAGTATGCTACTCTGTTGACACATCACTATCAACAGTGCACTGATGCTGGTGGTGCTTCAAACACTTGAGATGCAAACAGTTAAGCCACCTCCTGTGATTAAGAAGTTAGAATGTTACGCTCCAAAAGTGCGCATAACCAAATGACTCTCTGACCAATTCAATGACACAGATTACTTATTAAGAGCCTAAAAGGTCCTAAAGCAATCAAGAAATTCCCTGCATTTTATTAAAATGAATGTTCACTACCATGTTTATAAAGGCCTGCCACTTGCCCCTGTAACCAATCAGGAAAAGTCCAATTCAAGCCAATCAAGTACAAACACATTCCAAATGTGTTCTATGCTACCTTTCATATTCCAGTGATCTCACAGTGTTGTGATATTGCAGACATAAATCTAATGTTGCAAAGCTAACGACATTACAAATATTCCAACAAAAAGAGTCACAAATAAATTTTCTTTTGCACTTTGTTATATGTTCACCATATCAAACAAGCAGTTCTGGGCAGAACTTATGAACCCTACATCTAGTGTGAGAAATACACAAGTTCATGTTCCTCTGTGATTACCACTATAAAATTAAATCATGTACGTGTAAGCAGTTAATACACAGTCTGTCATTTCTACTACTGAAATGGATAGGACAATATTATATTACTTAGTACAAGAATGCCTCTAAAAATATCTTTACTCAGGAGTCTGTGTTTTCCCTGTACCCTAGTGAGGTCATTATAGCAAAATGCGGGATTTCTCTGCATGGTACAAGAACTGTCAATATGGGTTTTTCTTGCTTCCTAGCGAAATGCACTTATTTGGGATTTTTCAGAGTGATAGGATTCCCCAAAACAGAACGCATGAAGCAAGATGTGAGATGTAATATAAAACTTCTTCCCACCTACACATTTGCACAACCACTCTACTGTAATTAAGGAATGTAGGAAATTCATAAGGCAACACTGTAGGCTCCAACAATGTAATGTTCATAGAATATTTCATGAAAAACAAAAAACTGCTTCAAAGGTTGAAATATGGGTCTCTCTCTCTCACACACACACACAAATGTACACACCATGGTTACATCATCACCTACTTTCTTCCTTTTCAGGAAGCAAAGTAAAATGAACAGCTATAAAAAAAATTCCTTGAATGTATGAAGTGTCATGACCGCCTCTGTGGTCTAGTGGTCAGAGTTTCTGGCTACAGATACAGAGGTCCCGGGTTCGATCCCCGGCGCTACCAGATTTTCTAAGTAGTAGTGGGTCTGGAACGGGGTCCACTCAGTCTCGTGAGGTTAAATGAGGAGCTACTTGAATGAAAAAAGTAGCGGCTCCAGGTCTAGAAAACAGAGATGAACGGCTGTGGGGACCCGTTGCACTGACCACATGACACCCCTCTATCCGCAAAAGTTGGCACTAACTTCGCCGACCGGCGGCAGCCGCTCTGTTGGTATAGTTCGCGTGCGGACTAAGGCCACGGAGTTTAGTTTTAGTATGAAGTGTCATTGGAGGTTTATGTAATGCAGTCGTCAGAGTAGGCTAATAACGACAATTAAACCTTGAATACCAAATTTCACCAGAATTTATTTAGTAGTTCTAAAGGTGATCCTTCTGAAGGGAAGAACTTTGCCTTCCCTTCTGGCATCTACTTTGTGCAAGGAATTCATAACAATATTTAAAAATGCAGGAAAGGGGGGAAGCACAACAAAAAGTGTCAATGTATGGTAATCTAAATTACCACTTTTTGTTCAGTACCATACTCCACAGGTGTGGATCAAGGGCTTACTACCTTTCACAGTTGGTGTTCCTTCTGGCAAAGGGACACTTTCAACAAGAACAGCAGCTTTGGCCTTTTCAAGAACCTTTCCTTCCTTGGAATCTGTGTCAGCATGTGGTGGGATAGACATAACTCAACTGCAGATGAACCTGCTCAACAAACAGATCAGGTACTTACTTTACTGTTAACTGGGAATGCTCTGGACAGGAAATTACAATCATATATTGTCCACTGACAATGAGGCATCACCGTTTCATCTGTTAAGCACATACCTTAATCATAACATGCTTTTCACCATCACTTCTAGACCACTGATTCCCAAGTAGCCTCAGATCCATACCACGTGTCAAAAGGTGAATAACAAATCCAATCACACACTTTCCATCTAGTAATAATATTAATAAGCAAGAAATTTTGCCTGCATTTCTCCCACAAAGAAAGCTGTTTCTGGAAAGTGGCACAATGTAATCTTGTATGAGTACTCCATTTCCAAGCAACTGATTCCCTGCATCACCAGGATAGATGACAAATCGTACCATTTTAAATGACTACACAATGCCACATCCAGAAGACAGTAACCTTCAGCCTCCACCATAATTACTCCAAATTGCACAGATTTCTTCTACATGCATATACACATGCATACTTCAATATAAATATAAATATAAATATATATATATATATATATATATATATATATATATATA
>Ga0136643_10011967_pt1 | contig 12893 bp, 7 predicted proteins | sample TergutLab28metaG_FD_96883 | JGI IMG/M metagenome (GOLD analysis project Ga0136643, IMG submission 96883) | Labiotermes labralis P1 segment gut microbial communities from Petit-Saut dam, French Guiana - Lab288 P1 (version 3) (version 3) | ecosystem: Host-associated > Arthropoda: Insects >...
TACAGCATTAACTCATTGGTTTGTATAACAGAGACGGAGTGTGTTTACTGCGCGGTACGGGCTGGGTATTTAAATGTAATTTGGGTTATATGCTTTATATGGATCTGAGAACAAACAGAGATTGTTTCCCTATACAACATTAACTGACTGGTTTTCATAACAGAGACGGAGTGTTTTTACTGCGCGGTACGGACTGGGTATTTAAATGTAATTCGGGTTATATGCTTTATATGGATCTGAGAACAAACAGCGATTGTTTCCCTATACAACATTAACTGACTGGTTTTCATAACAGAGACGGAGTGTTTTTACTCCGCGGTACGGACTGGGTATTTAAGTATAATTCGGGTTAATTTTTGTCCTATGAAGGGTCACTCTGTCTACAGATATCCCAGTACGGTTATGACGCAGCTCAAATGCCGCTTCACTAAACGATTTCAAAACCACAACAGCAGCAGCAATATGTGGCAAAATCAGCGTGTGTTGCGGGTTTAGCTAGAAATTCTTTTTCGACACCATGTCCACTGAGATGAACAGGTCTGTTTGTGAAGTTCGAGAGAAGAGCCTTTGTGGTCGTCATGCAGGAGGGATTCTCAGAGATTCGCAGCTGGGGTTGCGAGACCCATCAACAGCGTTATGCACTTGAGGGCTCAGCTGCGGTACTGCGCACGCGTTAGTTCGTCTACGCGATTTGAGATTTTGGGCCGTGGACAGGAAAGCTTGAGGAATTGCATTATAAAGTGTAATTTGTGATTTTAATCACAGCTGCCACATATTGGGAACCTTTGGTACCTCCCGCATCGGCCTTCATTAAAATAATTTCAGTGATGATGGAGTTAAGTGATACATGTACATCCCGGTGTGCGTCGTGCTATAAATAATTAATAAAATGACCGTCGAACACAACATTTTTATAACATTAATATAGCTGCATGTTTCGGCCTTGCGAGACCGTTACAACATTTTAAAAAAAGAATATACAAAGTGCTGGAAAAGCAACAATTTTGTTGTGTTGGCGGTCATTTTTGTCGTTACCTACGGACAGACATACGACAATGCTAATAGGTATGTTCGTGTCACTGTTCGTCACTATCGCGCCAAATTTAAAACGAGGCGTTTCTGTGCAAACGTGTACAATGCGTGCTACATAGGTTACTTACCTCTTTCTTAAGTAGAAAATGACGTATATGATGACCCCGTTGCCCATTAGCAATACGCATATTATTGTTGTTGGCAGTATTATGTCTGAAATAAAGCAGACAGCATTAGTTGAAACCTGGACGTCAAGTTGTTCTGTTTGGTGACGTGGTGTGGTCTTTTGGAACGGCTGTAGGCTTGATCCTGCAACATGAAGACACGATAATCCTTCGAGACGTCAGCAAGCATTCACATCCCAGCCTGAACGCTCGGCTGCAGCAGCTCACATTACGGCAGGCCATAATGTGAGCAGCCAAACTGACTGTAGCTCAGTCAGTACAGTGACTCCAAACAGCCGGAGCGTCAGCACAGTGTCCCGCCCAGTTCCAATCCACCCAGCCTTCTGGCGTCATTACGCCAACCACATTCATCTGTACGAAGGTCAAGAAACTGTGGAGTTGTACCTCCACAACGACACTGAGGCTGATAATGAAGTCAGTCTATTACCTTTAACCTGAGTCGAAGCTGTGCAAGTTGTCATATTTTTATGTTGTTCAGTGTAACGACGCCGTCAGCAGTTCAGGATTTGCGATTAGTGAATAATGAACTGTCAAGGATGTGGAAGGAAACTGTCGCAGTCTAATATGAAGCACTGTACCGGCACTTGTCTAGCAGCACTGGCTCGGAATAGCTCATTCTTTGGCGATTGGTCTACTGGCTGGAACACCGAGAAATAGCGTTCGATTCCCGGTAGGGTCAAGATACTTTTCTCGTCTCTAAATCGTCCAGACCGTCTCTGGGGCCCAAAAAATCTGTCTTTAATTATTGCTTTAGGGTGAGTTGTGGTAGCGCAGTCGGTAAAGCGACTTGCTACGGGCTGGTCGGTCCGGGGATCGAATCCCGGGGGGGGGGCGAGATTTTCTGCACCCGTCCAGACCGACCCTGGGGCCCACCCATCCTCCTATACAATGGGCACCGGATCTCTTTCCTGGGGGTAAAGTGGCCGGGGCGTGGCGTTGACCACTCACCCCATCTAGCGCCGAAGTTAGAGAAAGAGTAGAGCTAAACCTCTACTCCACCTCTGGACCTTTACCTTGACCTTTACCTTTATTGTTTTAGGGGCAGCAGCTGGCCACTCACCGCAATCAGGTGCTTCCGTTAAGACTGAATGACACCGTACCTCCTGTCCCCCCACATGCCTGTATGACATGCACAAGGACGACCTTCATCTTTACAAGCCGTGGGCCAGGTGGCCTGTTATGTGCCCTGGACCTGCCCCTCAGACTTTCAGTATACTGCCGACTGTCTGTCTGTCGCGACTCTTACCGTAAACAAAGTCGGACTCCTTGACGACTCTCGCCATTGCAGTTGTGAGGTTTGTCTGAGAGTCCGGTGACGTGACGAACGAGCCTTTACTGGTCCAGATGGTGACTGAGACGTCTGAAACAGGTTACAGCGTCACATTACTCAACTGTACTGCGGGGATTGATTGATTGATTGCTTACGGAATTAGCGAACGAGCTTGGAAGTATGACTGATTGCTTTTAAATGTTTCAACTTCAGTGCAGAACCACTGAAAGCTGAAGTTGACCCTTTAAGGGCGAAATGAGATCTGTTTTATTTAAAAACTTAACTCGTACCGCGCAGTAAACACACTCCATCTCGGTTATAAAAACCAGTCAGTTAACGTTGTATAGGTAAATAATCGCTGTTTGTTCTCAGATCCATATAAAGCATATAACTCAAATTACATTTAAATACCCAGTCCGTACCGCGCAGTAAACACACTCCGTCTCGGTTATAAAAACCAGCCAGTTAATTTTGTATTGGGAAATAATAGCTGTTTGTTCTCAGATCCATATAAAGCATATAACTCAAATTACATTTAAATACCCAATCCGTACCGAGCAGTAAACACACTCCGTCTCGGTTATACAAACCAGTTAGTCGATGCTGTATAGGGAAATAATCGCTGTTTGTTCTCAGATCCATATAAAGCATATAACTCAAATTACATTTAAATACTCAGTCCATACCTCGCAGTAAACACACTCCGTCTCGGTTATACAAACCAGTCAGTTAATGTTGTATAGGGAAATAATCGCTGTTTGTTCTCAGATCCACACAAACCACATAAATACACTGTGTGGGCAGAACATACAATTTGTGAATGTTAAACTGGTCATATAGTAGCCACCGGGCTTTAAGGGTGAATACGTAGAATGTATTGCCTTCACACGAGTTTTTTTTAACAGCGGCAGCACGCATATGGGATATGAGGTTTGACTGTAAAGACTTCTGGTATGTGGCGACGTGTAGTTTAGTTGCCAATGCGCACCCAACAGACTGCGCGGTTCTGTAGCCCTGAAGACCTCAGTGCAAGTGTTCACCTCACCCTCTTAAGCCGCGGTGCAGATCTGTAATGACTTTATCGTTACAGAGGCCTGTAACAGTTTGTCTGTGAAACCTGATCTCCCACCTTCCCATCTGTATCACGTCAAACGGCCAGAGTAGTCACTTACTGATGCAGTCCGGCAAGTATGTGGTCCAGGTGTTCCCATTCTGGCAGTACAGACTGCGGTCTCTCCGCGAGGTGTCCGGGAAAACAAATCCAACACAGCACATATACAGCGCGTGCGTGGCATTGCGGTCCACCAGGTAGCCGTCCGCAGGTGTCTTCAGGGGCGGACAGCCCAACGCTGCAAAGAAAACTGAAGTTTGCAAATATGTTTCTATTTAGAGGGCCTTTACTACAGTTGATAACTGCAGTTCCTCACTTCCTGTTGGCTCTCTTGCCTCAGCGCATCCGCACAGCGCAGTAGTGCTGGAGTGTGAGACACTCTATGTGTCTAAAAAAAAAGATGGTATATTTTGAATGTAAGGAAATATCAAACCTGCTTAGTCAAATTCCGTTCCTAACTGTTAATTTCAGTTTTAGTTTAGTTTGTGTTCACAGTACCATAATGGGGATGATCTGGACACGTGGCAGTCCGTAGACAGGACGAAGAATGTACATCTGAATATGGCACACATGTAGTGATTTGAAAAGGTGCTAGAATGTTCAGTAAACTTAGTTAAGTGCGACTGAAACACTTAGCAGTCCGACGCATTTTGTTTCTCTGAAACAATAGTATACACTTTCGATATTCATCGATATTGTTTTTATGCGCGCATTTCCTTTAGTTTCCTATTCATAAATCGCACACATCTGAGTGATATAAATCAGAGGTGACAGTAACCGTTCTTCGTCCATATTACGGTTAATTTCACTGTCACTGTTGCAGTACACTGCACAGATCCTGTACCCTGCAAATGCAGCAACTATAGAGTACCCATACCTGCTGTCGCTAACTGCGTTACAGAACCGAACCTTCCTTGTCACGCTTGGTTCTTGTCCAGTCTTTGAAACTCTCTGAACGAGAGCAACAACAAAAGGCAGTGTGTCGCAGGTGGTTCACGTGCCTGCGCAAAGGCGGCGTCAAGGTTCGGGTCTTTCAACCGGCAGGCGAAAGTCGAAAGGACGCCCGTATCGAAGGATGCAGTGACGTCAGCAGGGAACATGGTCCAAACTTCTGCAGGTTCGAAAATGGAGACTCTAAAGCTGAAAGGCGTTACAAGGACCAGCTGCGTTCATGTGGCTTGACGGCGGTGTCTTTAGAGCACTAGATGGTGGGAACGGAACGGAACGGAAAAACACTTGACTGAAAAGTACTTGCTTCTCCTCGTGAAGTGTTTCTTCCTAGCGTAGACACAAATCTTGAACTCTGCGTTCAGAAATCGATCAGTCAGGGGTGTCGAAACCCCCACACCACACAGAAACTGCAAAAAAGGGCCTTTCTCAAAATACTGGGGCAAGCAATAAATTCGGTGACATTGATACCAATTACCATATAATTTAACGTTGTGGAACAAAATGTATGCTGTGCTTTTGATGACCGACAGACGCGTGCCTGCAAGATTACAACCGTCGGTGTCGAAAAAACTTCGATGCTGTGTACGAACGCGGTAAATGTGGAACAGTAATTTTCGTGTGTGGTGCTGGTCACCAAGCGTCACCAAGCCACTCCAACGAACTCCCCGCCGTTTCCCTTCAGAATATCTCTTACCGACTGCGAGAACCGACAACACTCAAAAGGAAAGCAAGATGGCGAGAGGGTACCTGGTTGTAATTGTTTATTATCATGGTGTCATCAGCAGCATTACTTATTGTTATGGTGTCATCAGCAGCATTACTTATTGTTATGGTGTCATCAGCAGCATTACTTATCGTTACGGTGTCATCAGCAGGATTACTTACGGTTATGGTGTCATCGGCAGCATTACTTATTGTTATGGTGTCATCGGCAGCATTACTTATTGTTATGGTGTCATCAGCAGCATTACTTATTCTTATGGTGTCATCAACAGGATTACTTACTGTTATGGTGTCATCGGAAGCATTACTTATTGTTATGGTGTCATCGGTAGCATTACTTATTGTTATGGTGTCATCAGCAGCATTACTTATTTTTATGGTGTCATCGGTATTACTTATTGTTATGGTGTCATCAGTAGCATTACTTATTGTTATGGTGTCATCGGCAGCATTACTTATTGTTATGGTGTCATCAGCAACATTAATTATTGCTATGGTGTCAACGGCGACATTATTTATCGTTCTGGTGTCATCGGCAACATTACTTATTGTTATGGTGTCATCGGTAGCATTACTTATTGTTATGTGTCATCGGCAGCATTACTTATTGTTATGGTGTCATCAGCAGCATTACTTATTGTTATGGTGTCATCGGCAGCTTTACTTATTGTTGTGTGTCATCAGCAGCATTACTTATTTTTATGTGTCATCAGCAGCATTACTTATTGTTATGGTGTCATCGGCAACATTACTTATTTTTATGGTGTCATCGGCAACATTACTTATTGTTATGGTGTCATCAGCAACATTACTTATTGTCATGGTGTCGTCGGCGACATTATTTATCGTTATGGTGTCATCGGCAACATTACTTATTGTTATGGTGTCATCGGCAACATTATTGTTATGGTGTCATCGGCAACATAACTTATTGTTATGATGTCATCAGCAACATTACTTATTTTTATGGTGTCATCGGCAACATTACTTATTGTTATGGTGTATTCGGCAAAATTACTTATTGTTATGGTGTCATCGGCAACATTATTTATTGTTATGGTGTCATCCGTCATACTGTATCGTGCAGTCTGCTATTATGTCTGCAGTTTTCCCAAACCTAACCTCCCTCTACACTTGACCGCGGTCTGTCCTCCATCTATCGGCTTTACGTCCATCATCCAATCGTAAGTGTTGTTGCCACGACTGGTGTATTTGACAAATGTCCAATAATTGTCATGCTGTTTTTACCAACTCTTTTTTTGGCCACTGTTCCTAGCCGGCCACACTTCTCACATGTTTGCCTCTTCGTTTGGATCACCTTCTATTACCTGGCCACTCGAAATATCTTGTTGACGTACAAGTCACTTTGTATGTCTGTCAGTCTGTCAGATGTAAGCAAGACGTGTGAAGTCACCATCAGGTCATAGTTAATATGTAAATAAACAAGGCGATGCCTTTGACTTGTGTCGCATTTAGCGACAGGCGGTGGGAAAGAGAGCAGTGGCCAATCTTGGTAAAAGTGCACTGTTCCCACGATGCGATATCCAAGTGACAAATGTTTGTGAAATATACATGCTGTGGGAACGCATCTTTATACAAGTACCTTTGTACTGGAAAAGGACACCTCGCTTGGGGAAGATGTTCTTGCTTCTGATGGAGAAGAATACATCCAGTCCTGCACCGACGGACTCAATAACGATTGAGTCCTCTTGCTCTCCGCACAGTGACAGCATGTGTCGGTCGCCTTCCTTCACTGTCAGTTTGTCTGTACATTCTGTCTCTGAGGACCCAATACCTGCGCAGAAGAGCACCGATGTGTATAGGAATGTCCGACTGAGCTACCGAGCAGTATGATAATATTCAGCTAGCCAGAGTATTAAAATGTTCAGCTAGCCAGAGGATGATAATATTCAGCTAGCCAAAGTATGAAAATATTCAGCAGGTCAAAGAAGGATAATATTCAGTTAGCCAGAGGATGATAAAATTCAGCTAGCCGAAGTGTGAAGGTACAGGGTAAATTACTATAATGTACAGAGTACAAAACGCTTGCCACCCTTGCGCTTCTTGATGGCTCCAAAGGGGTGGAAGTCCCTGGGCCACGTACCGTCAAACGGACTTGTGACTTTACGGTGCTGCGGCTTGGCGGGTACGGACAGCCGTGGCTGCAGGCCCGATGTCGCACTTGCTTATTTCGGACCGGTTAAGAAGCGCGAGGCTGGCAGGAGATTTGCAGCAGACGTTGACGTGAAGCAAAGCGTCACTCCTTACTACAGACACTGGACACCGATACAAGCCTTGTTATCAGTGTGCGACATGACGAATACGTGGTGCTGGTGAGTGCCACCTGCCACCCACTTGCTGCACAATTTCTGTAATTACCTCTGAGCGAAATGTCGAGCAGTGACACCTGCAAGCGCTGTCCCTCCTGCGTTCTCAGCCTCCACGTGCAGTTGCTCTCCACGTTGAACTGTGGGTACCCTGGAGTCTCGACAAATCCCTCCCCCACTACAGCAATATCTTGCTGACATTTCTTTATGATGTGCTGCTCTGGGAACAAAAGGAACTCACTAAAACTCTGTCTCATGTCACGTAAGATTTTCGCAGCAAACTGTAATTGTCTGTTTGCACACCCTCATTCCGACAGACACCGTTTTTGCTTTAGCAATATACCGAACCGTTAAATGTTATTCATACGAATTTTTCGTCTGGGCGGGGTAACCCTCTCCATGGTGTACCGTGCAGTTTGTCGTCAAGGTTAAAGAGGCAGGAGCGTCACGCTAATTTACCACCTCTCTTTATTGCCGAAGGTTAGGACAGACTGGAAATGTAGCTCCACCAGAAGACCAGAGCTGATACTGCAACAGTTGTATCGTCTAGCAAGTGATCTTTAATGACAGGGTTTACTTTAAGGGTGCAGAGGGCACTGTTCAGCTGTACGAAGCCTGGAGAAAACTGCGCAACGAGGAGTTTCATGAGCTATATTCTCCACGAAATATTACTAGAATGAACCAAGGAAGGAAGAGGAGTTGGGTGGAGCATGCAGCACGAGCAGTAGAGATGAGAAAATGCACGAAAACGTTTAGGTGGGAAACCTGAAGACAAAAACCGCCCACTCGATAGACACAGACATAGAAAGAATGGCAGGATGTGGTCTTTGGTGTGGGATGTGGCGTCGTCTCACTGGGTGATTGGTGGCCGACGTTTCGGAATGGCGCGTTTCGCTCATCTTGGCAGTCGAGTTGTAACTTGCAAAGAAGACAGCATGGCAATGAAGTATGTGCAGGTGTGGAGTGGTGTGATATGGTGCGGGCGGGGGATCGGTGACGGGCTGTTGTGGATATGGCACTGAACTTGCTGGTCACACAAAGCTGGGAATGTCTTGACCAGCTGAGAGAGAAACTTCTTTCTACTTCTAGCTGCATGTAAATAGTTCGAGAGAGTAGAGGATGAGAAGAGGTGTAGCTGCAGGTATTCTTAACCTTGGCTCTAGATGGAGGTGTGCGGTCAGAATCACACTCCGGCCGCTTGAACCCGGAGCAAGAGCCCCGGTACCCATTCACTACGATGCTGGGTGGGCCCCAGAGACCGTCTGCGCTTTTTGGAAGGAGGTACCTTGCTCCTGCCGGCCGCAGTCTAGACACTACCGACTGAGCCCTTAGTGCCCGTAACTAAAGGCTAACACAAAAGGGGTTCTGTGAGTTCTGTCGATCACACAGTCGCCTGCCTGATCTGTTGATGCCCTGACGTGGTGCGGTGTCCGCCGTGATAATTGGTCCTCGTATGGCAGAAGGGGTGTGAAGAATGAAAAGATGACGTGGCAGACCGATTGCTTGCCGAATGACTAGCTGTGGATCCATAAGGCGACAGTGAAAATGTGGACGCGATGCTGACAGTCAGTTGCAGACTGCTGCTAGCAGGACAGCAGTGGAACGGTGGGGCGTGTCTTGACTAGCTCAGGGACTGTCAGCTGCCCAGGGACGGGATTGCTACGTCTAACCGGAGTGTTGGATTGGGAGATGAGAAATCCCCAGTGTCGCTGTCGCTGCACCAATGCTGCATACGACAGACCGCGATATGATTTCAGAAACACGAAACAAAAAGATACGAAATTCGACGAACAAATATTTCGTAGGCATTCACTCAAAAATATTGTGTAGAAGCACGCTGTACTGTTGACAGTATGCCGTACTTCCCACACCAGATTATAAACAAAACACAGTTCCATCTCACATCAAAGTAACCTTGGCAGTAGCTGTCACTGTCTGTATGTCTGGGAACCGGAAAGTCAACTGGCGGGTAGTTGAAGATTAGCTTCAGCTTTTGTTCGATTTTTTAAAAATTAGTTTCACATACGTTTTACCGCCCCAATGTTGGTACTACTGACAATAATGTGTTATCCTTAACGACATATAAGTACAAACTACACGTATTATTTATAAAAAGGCCGGCAAACAAGATTTTCATAGTTTTATGTTTTGTTGGCCGTGCATTCCTGTATAATCTTTTTCAAATGAAGCCAAATAGGTGCACACTGCTTCTTAGTACATTTATTTCAACTTCTCTACATGTTTCGAACAACCATGTGCCCATCATCAGGAGACCTTATTGTATCTATGCGACACTGGTCTGCCAGCAGACCAGACAGCCACCTATAGAGAGTGAAAAATACCAGTGTCGCACAGTTACAGTAAGTTCTCCTGATGATGGGCACATAGTTGCCCGAAACATGTACAGAAGTTGAAATAAATGTACTAAGAAGTAGTGTGCACCCAGTTGGCTTCTTGTGAAAAAGTTTTCTCACAATTTTGTCCTCAGTGGGTTGCTCACCAATGCTCCATAATCATACTTCATTCATATACCGCCGACGTTACGCAGTTTACCAACTGACCAGCGTCGTTAAACACACAAACTGCGAAGCTGACTGTCGGAAGACAACAGCCTCTTTGCAGGCGTACGCCAGAGGGGGAGGTAATATTAAGTTGGGTGTTTGCGGGGGGGGGGGGGTAACGTATAGGGTAAATAAACTGGATCCATTGCACTGATGAAGATGTCAGGCCGCTAAAGGACTGCGCTCTGTGCAGTTAATGGCAAGTAACAGTCAGTGCAGCGGAACGGGGTCCGCTGCACGAAACATGAACGTCAAATCACTTGTTACAACACGTAGTAATTATAAAACGTGATTCCCCGTGTAATGAAACAGCGTTACGATATTAAATTTAGCCCCGTTTGTTTCCGCTGTCAGTCCCGTTCACTTCTCTCTTTGTCGGCCGCCAGTTCAATTCGGCTGTTATTTGCAGGCTGTTTGTGTTCGCTGTCACAGCTAACGGTGGTCTACAGACGTGATGCGAAACACACCTTCCTTCGCTACGTATAACGGCCGCAAGCAATGCCTCCTTAGTCCAGTGCAACTTTATTGATAAAATGCCCTTGCTGAGACGCTGGTAGTTCCTCTGCCGCTAAAGAAATACCCCACGTTGTTTGCAACTCGTATGTTCATTAGCGTCTGCACACAGGCGCGCCATTTGCCCTGATCCTCCCCCACTGTAATTCTGTAATATACACTTCAACATTACATCCCATCTACGCCTGGATCTTCCAAGTGGTCTCTGTCCTTCAGGTTTCCTCTCAGAAAACCTGTATGCATTCGTCTTATCCCCAGCTACATGCGAAGATGAAGTGTGTTTACTGCGAGGTACGAAATGAATCTTTACATATAATTCAGATTCATGGAGCTTGTATGGTTTGCTGCATGGTGCCTATATCTGCTACCAGTAAGTTATCCTGTCACAGACCGACAGCTGCTTATTCCAATGTATTCCAGTCCCTCACGTGTGTCATCAGCATTCCTAATGGCAACCTATCTTCGTTTCACGACAAACTGAATAATCGGAATGAGTCAGAGCTCGGTAATGGACCTAAATATTGGTGAATGTCAGTTTTCAAGCCGGTGGGTTGAGGACGGGAACGCAGGGAGGTAACTACTTAAGCCTCCATGAGACAGAACATGTGGCCGACGCGTGTGTAGAAGGCATAAATCATTGTGTCTGTCGCACGTGCTGCTGCTGCGATCCAGATTTGCCAAGTAATATCGCTGTTTCCAATGTCGGCGAGAATTTCGAAATGCCATCTGTTACATAGCTGAGTCCAGCTGAGTCTGCCTGTATGCATACATTCAGGCGCCAAACTTGAATTTCCTTCCTAACGTACTACAAGGGGGCAGGTAGGCCAACTGTGCCTGTGACGTGTGAGGATGTGGGCTTAACCGCCACCAGGAACGGAAATTCAGGGAGCCCCTCTTTTATTTTCAGACAGCCCAAATTTTGACGTGAGTATTGTTAAATTCCGAGGGTTGATATTCTCCCCCTTGTAACACTCCTACCCTTAAAATGGAGACAGGATTTTACTCTGGAAAGCTGGCATGTCTATACCGAAATGCAGAGCGCCATATCGCAGAAGACCCTGCTGTGTAGTTACTAGTGTCCACGTGGCAATCACATGACGGTCGCCAAAATAACCATGCCCTATCCCACAGTCTGTCTCTGTCTTGATTATGAAGAACCGTTTCGTCGCCAAGAGCGCGTACCTCACAGAGAACACAGCTAAGTAACAGTGGTTGTCAATATAACCGCGTGTAACCCACTCTCCCCCACTATTCCTATTTCACATCTGTACGCTTCTCAATACCACTGTCCGTTTGGTTGGAACGTATCTTGCTGTAATTACGTCACGTGCTTTTGTTTTGTCAGTCTGAACACTGTAGGACGGGCGGCACCATCGGTCGGCACGCAGTAGCGAATCGCCAGTGCGGAGATAAAGAATACATTTGTACTGGCAAGCACGTGTGAATTGAAAATAAGTAGTAAAGAAAGGTTTAGTGTTAAATTGTTAACAACAGACTTGTGGGCCCTCGTGGTGCGTTGTACCGTAATATATGGGTTCTGAGTTAATCAGCTGCACCCGGAACCACCAAGAAAAAAGAGCTGCAACGTCCACTAAATCGGAGGGCTGGTTGGTCCGGGACAGATAATGTGCAGAAGAGAAAACCTGTTGCCCCTGATTGGAAAATAACCCCGAGTGGTACAGTCCATTACCTGGTCACTTAACAGGACTGTTCTATTCTGTTCTGTGTCTCGCACTGTACAGCCCTGTGTCGTAGGTCACCCTGAAGTCTCTCTTGAAAATTTGATGAACCTTGACTGGAATTCAATTCGTCCGGTTAATCTGCGACAGCCATATCTGTCTTGATGCAACGCAGTTTGTATCGGCTGTATGGGATGGGAGGGTGAAGAATACGACGCTCATGTCTGCCGAGACAAGAACAAGTGCAGCTATACCTCTTCTCCCACCACATGCCTTCATGGCATATTCAGAAGTAACTTAAGAAGCATTAGCATTTGAGAATTCAGCGCAATTATGTTGTTTCCCAATTAGGTACTGAAGTTTCGTACAGGGTGTTTACCCTATAGAGCTGAGATGGCCGAACAGTTTATCATGACCACTTTTTGGTCTCTATCAACATTTACTTGTCCCCTCAGTACACTCAGCAGCTCTTCCTTGGACAGCATTGTTTTGGATCAGCCTAGTTAAGCGAAGAAGCCTTCTTCCAGATGCAGAAAATTAA
>Ga0136643_10011968_pt1 | contig 12893 bp, 6 predicted proteins | sample TergutLab28metaG_FD_96883 | JGI IMG/M metagenome (GOLD analysis project Ga0136643, IMG submission 96883) | Labiotermes labralis P1 segment gut microbial communities from Petit-Saut dam, French Guiana - Lab288 P1 (version 3) (version 3) | ecosystem: Host-associated > Arthropoda: Insects >...
CAGGTATTTTCTGAATGATTTTGAGGTGGTTCTAGGTGAGTACATTATTAATATTATCACTTTTGTTTTACATTCCATATGAGCCATATTCCGATTTTAAAGTCTTCAAATGTATAATAATAATAATAATAATAATAATAATAATTTATTATTATCATTACAGTATATTTTGTTATTATTATTTTTTAGAATATTTACAGACTAACAGGCCATAAAAATGCGGAGGTTTTTTCCCAAGAAAGTCATCCAGCCTGGCCTATGATAAAGTGACACCTAGTTTCAGACAGCCAACAAAGGTATTGAAACGACTCGGTTCTCTATTTTGAAACGAGCTCCACACACAAATATTCGTGTTCGGTTAATTTATGTAAAACCTAGCAGAAGGAGGTATCAACTGTATCGGTAATAAATAAAGCAAGATCATGTTCCCCATAAGATGATCAGAAAATTGACGCTTTGTTCCTTTGTTTATTTAAAAACGCCGTCTGACACGAATATGAAGATGGTTATGAATACAAAGCGAACGTAAAATAAGACGGTAGTGTCTTAGTTTAGAGTAGAGAATAGCACTTGTCCAGGGCACTGACCCCGAACTCCTCAGTAGACGAACACTAAGAGCTACGGTACAGATTCAACGTGAAGCTTATGGATTGCACAAATTTGCTCCAATATAATATACGAACACTGCTTCTGAATATATAATGATACAAGTATATACGGTAACAGGCTAATGCAGCAATTTAATTTTCAATTTCATTTTTTAATAAAATCAAATTCATGAATAATTACAGAATGCCAAGAAACTACAGCAGTTAAGCACTGCAACAACTTACAGCATTTTATAATGATCATACAATTAAGGCATCCCTGATAATAGTAATTTTTAATTATGATGTATCCAGAGTGCACTCCAATTAACACTACTACAACTGAATGTCATTTATCCTAGCAAATTTGTAAAGCCCACTTGTTTGGTGCACCCCTGATGATTCTATATTTAGAATCGGAACGTGTAGGGTTTTGGGTGTACTTTAATGCACAAAGAAATTGTGCGTCTTTATTGGTGTTTAAAGTGTATTATGTTGAGTTAAACACGCACTCGGCTAAGTAAATGTACTTAGAAAGAATGAATTATAGTCGACCGCGAGAAGGACAAATAAAAACGACGGAAAGACACCTAGCTCACCGACTGAGAATATAATAACCAGTTCGTGGTAAGTGGGCCAGGACCGGGTTTAGGTTGGAATGCACTAATCAGGCAGTCGTGGGCAGCCAACAGAGGCAGCACGAGTGGCGACAACTCGTTGTACATAGGTAGATTGTGCACGCCATGAAAACTTGACGCGAAGTTCCTCCTTTTCCAAGATTCGGTTCTAGATGCAAGTGAGTGATCAGCTTCACGCCTCGGTCGCCTTACACCCGGGGGAAGAACTCCAGCACCCACTGAACGGGAGTTAGGAGGCTCCCACAGCCGGTTGGGACGCTTTGGTTTAGGGGGGAAAAAACTTATTTGCTTTTGCAGGGAATCAAACCAGTGTTCCAATTTCATCCGCCCTGTATCTTGGTATGAAATATTCCGAAGTTCCATAATTTGGGTAAATTTAAGGGAATAGTTTGTTGGTTGAGTTACACAGGATGCTAAAATAACATTTCAAATGAATATGGATTATAATATAAAAGTGTTCCAAGGCATAGTGAAATTTATGATATGGGTTCTTAAGACGAAATGGAGTGAACTGACTGACCTCTTCTAACGACACAATTATGTGAAGACGTGCTGTACGTTCGAATTTCATAAAAGGCGATGATTCGATGGGATGAATACCATCACTAAGGAAGAACGTATTTCAAATTAATTAAACAAGCAGTGTAAAGTAAATGGACGATGCAGCCACAAGTGTGTCCGTACTACTAGTATTGACGGTTACAGGTACAGTAGACAAAAGACAGGAGTAAATCCCCTCATTTCTCTTTTATTCCCGTGGTGGGATGAAACACTGCCCCAGCATAAATGTGGTCTGTGCTGTGACCACTGACCGGGCATAATAGACGCAAGGACATGAAACAATAGTGGAATGGTGACTACAAAACGAATATGCTCGGAAAAAAAATCGGTCACAGTGCCGTTTTATTCACCATAAATTCCACATAGCTTGTTCTGGCAATGAACACTGAACTCTACGATTCAAAGCGAGGATACAACTCGTCCGTCTGTGTGTGTGTGTGTGTGTGTGTGTGTGTGTAATGCTGTAATGACAACTGAGGAACAGCGATTACATTGCTTTATCCAACGAATAAGCTATAAAAATATTATAATCAAATTCATAAAATTTTAACCTCTCAAATCCTATTGGTAACTAGGCCTATATACACCACTTGATGTAAGATAATAAACTCTGCACCTTGCACACATTTTGTTTTTGTGATTCTGACAAAAAACTGTTACCCATTTTACATAACGTTAGCCGGCGGGTCTGTCTAAAGGAGCCGGACTTTGTACACTATGAGGTATGAAATGGAGCTTTGTATATCCGCATAAAAGTCAGTCTTCAAACAGTTAAAAATATTTGCGGTGCAATATTAGCTTCCCCCGAAAGGGTCAGAGAGGAAGTGATTAGAATCCAACTCAGTCCAATATCAGGATTATCGACAACGGTAAAACCAGGCGGACGGACAAACACAAACCCGTAATAAAAATACGCCATATAAATGGATATATCCGAGTATCCTATTCTGTTAAATGGATAGCAAGTGGAGAGTTTCAAAGAGTTAATCTCTTAGAACTTTGTGTTCGCATGGAACGTTATTTTCAAAGTTAGTAAAAGGGGGAAAAATATGGTAATACAAGTTACGCTTTGACAAATTTACAGCAAACGGTAGCAGTAAATTAACGCTAGATAATTACTTTCTTTTGCTGAAATAAAACCTCTGGTAAAAAAGATCTTCTGGAAAGATACAATGACTACTGCGATCCTTTAATTTTGTGTACAGACCGTTCAATCATTTTATGAAGCCTTATACTCGTATGCGTAATAATGACTGTATAACACAGTGAACCACTTCTGAGCATACGCCCATTAAAATATGTGAGATCTGTTTGACATAAAATATTAACAATCTGAACATGTTCATAACATTTTACATGGCAACATGTTTAAAAGTGTAGTTAAAAATATATTTTGCATTAATACCATCAATTAATTAGTTGACTCTATGAACCGTCAACAACAGATTCTGCGTTATGATACACTAAAAAAATTCTTCAAAGAAAAGTGTCATATTTTATTAAGATATATTACAGCATAAAGTTTCATTTCATGCCTCCACATTAACTGGTGCTACTGTCTTATTCCATACATTCTCACGCATGTCGATAGTTTGAAGTACAGATTTGGAACACTCTTCTGATGCAAACGGCCGAAAAAATTTAGAAATTGGTAGGGGAGATCGCGATACTCTAAGCCTATCTTCTTAATAAAGGGCAAACAATGCAAGCCGTTGATATTACTTTTACCTATTTGAGAAGCGCATAGTCAATATTTCGTTAGAATTGTAGACGAAAGTGAGAATTCAAATACGAAAGAAATGTTTCAGACACGAGAAATAAGATAACATGGAATTTTCCTGCAATAACTCATTCATTCCTGTTGTGGCTACAATGGAGCATGCTGTAAGACAGAAACACTACCCTGGCGTCTAACCTAAGCTCCTCTCGTAAGGTGGGAGGCAAACAGGCATAAGAGAGAGAGTAGCCTTACGCGTTAACCTTGGTCCCTCTCGTAATGAGAGGAGGGAGGGGCCACGCATGACAGAGAGAGAGAGAGAGACTAGTCTAATATCTCAACTAAGTCCCTCTCGAAAGGAAGGTGGGAAACTCGCATGATTCAGACTAACCTGACGTCAAACCTTAGCCCTTCTCGTAACGAGGTAGCGAAACATGCTTGACAGAGAGAGACTAGCCTAACGTCTAACTTAAGCTCCTCTCGTGCCGCAATACAGTGGTCGAATATAACAGGAAACGTCCAAAGACAGCATCACGTAGGGTTAAAATATTGTTCTGGTACGAGATTTGTAACCCACTTATTATGGTTCCCATATACAACTATCTACAGATATTTATTCTCTCGCGCCTCCAAATATTATGAGCTATCGAAACCATCACATTTTCGAGCAAATGGTGCTGTCCTAGTATAATATGTAAGTTCCTCCTCGTCTTCAAGACGTCTGGCGATATAATACTGCAGATCACGTTACATCGGGATTTCCGTCACAAGAATTCCAACAGCAAGTCAAGTTATGTCTACATGACAATACCACAAACAAAACTACATGAACCGTACGTGTTGAGGTAAAGCGCGGAAGGAAAAGCCACGAAGTACAACCTTCACTTCTTCACTTATATTCCCGGAAGTTTGTGTTCTATGGTCGCGTTTTAGTGAAAAACCAAAGGATTCGGTACAAAAAAAGAGAGGCACTGTAGGTCGAAACATAATATCTAGGGCGTTCACGAAATCTGGTCTGTCTGTCTGCATCTACCTCACCTTTCCACACTACCTCAGAAAAGGCATGATTTGAGAAAAAAAAGTAATTAACATAAAATGTGTGTTTTTATTTTCGCTGTAACATTTGTCCGACACATTTCTCACGCTGAGAAGAAATGAGCGAGCAATTATCACAAACGTGCAAAGATCTTCAAGTAAAGTATCCATAATTCTTGTCAGATTTATTTTCGAAAAATAATGGCTTATCAAAATTTCATAAAAATCCGTCCAGTGAGACTCGAGTTGTTCCATGCGGACGGACGGACAGATAGACAGACATAACGAAGCCAATAGCGTGTTTTCGAAATTTTGCGAACGCGCTCAAAAAAAAAACAATGACCTCATTCCGCATCCCCGCTTGTTTAAGTGATATACCGCACTCTGCCTTGTTTTCTTCTCCATCCTCCACTGCTCCCTTTTTAGTTCACCCTTCTTACAACCGCTCTAAACCGGCTAAATGGATCAGCACTTTGTGCAGTGCATTTCTTGCTGAACATGTGTTCTGCTAGGTAAGAGTATGTAGTCTGCTTTTCTGCTGTAAGATTTAGTGATGTCCTTACCTGTCTCCACGTTGCTTCTATTGTAGCGTCGTCCACAAATGTAATTGAATGGTTTCTGTGAAGTGGGTTTATTCTATTTTAGGAAGACTTGTGCTATGAAGAGTCCAGTGGTCACTTCTTATGCTCGTGCCTGACAGAATCCGATCTTGATAATGCGTGCTGAAGTTTTCTGCGTTCTCCTATCAGCAGCCAGCAGCAATGTCTTATCTGTCTCTCTTTAGGTTCCTCCGAAACTCACTGCCCTTTCTCACGATCAACTCTTCGGTACTTTTTTATTGCTAACTTGATCCTATCTATTTCTACTGAATTACCCACTCATTCTAATTTCATTTTTCTTTACATTCTAACGCACCAATTCCCTGCAGAACTGCAGTCATTCACTGGGGTGTGGTATATGGCAGTTCATCGTCTAGTACTTCGACATGTAATGGAACTGCTACTGATTTCAGCAATAAGACGTTGCTTCCATATATCGGTACATTCCTTCTTTTTAGACGTGTTCGCATAGTCACGAAAAGCGCCTGTTAAATTCGTTATGTCCGACCGTCCGTCCGTCCGCCCGTATGTTTGACAGTGGCTCCCAATGGACGGATTTCCTCGGTGCATAGGCCTTACCACATTTATGTGCCCACTGTCTATATATTCTGGGAGCCTGAAACTCCTGCAGCCATAAGGGACTGTCCACGCCCGTAACTGGATAGCTTTACCCATATCGCGTATTGAACCAAAACAGAATTGCTACCAATTTTACCACTACATCAAATTATTTGTTAAAGTTAGAGATCACCCTGTTACCTTTACTGCTGCACCCTCTGCTTTCCAAGTGCTGGAATACTGAAGTAAATAAGAATTAATGAACAGTCCATCTCACTGTCAACGTCCCCGATATTGCCATTGTCTGCAGCAAGAAGTAGAAAACTTAATCGACTTTTTCGTCTATAAGCTACGTTTGGTTGATATTATATAAGCTGCGTAACTGATTTCCGACCTTCCACAACATTCTTAGCCTGCTATTCTTGACTACGTGTGACTCAATCTAAAGGACACGCGCCAGACTTTCAAAGGATACGCGCACAGCCGTATCAGATCACTTCTAAATGGAAGTTTCATGTAAACGCCAGAAGATACACACACGACGGCAAATATTTGAAGAAACTTCTTGAAATCCTTCTGCAGGATTCCCAATCACGAAGTTACATAAAGTGAGAAGGGAGGAGAAGTAGATCTGTTCAAGTAAAGGCTGTAGGAAGTGCTGCATCGCCAACATACCGTCCTCTGCAATCATTAATTCCTCGCTGTGGAGGAAGTATGTCTTGGAACACGAAAATGGCAGAAGCCGTGTACAGTTTGCATATGATACGTGCCTCTGTACTAGTACGATAATAAGAATGAAGACTATAAAATCAGGGGTGATATATAATGTACAGCAGTTCTATTAGAATTCTCAGAGCATTTCCCTCACGCAGTTAACACTAAATATGATTTACTTAAAGCGCTTGCTGTAACATTATCAGTTCGCATAATGCCTTCTAGGTTTCCGAACTGGTCGATCAGTTCTAGATTTCGGAAGAGAGCACACCCCTAATAAATATGTCAGCTATCAACCATACTGATATAAAAGCCTGTTACAATGATTTTTCAATCTCAATCCTTGCAACAAAACAGTTCACATAGCTGCTTTGTTGCGAATTTTAAAAAAGAAAGTCATGAAAGGAGCATATTTTCATGGATCGCTAGCATACAGAACCAGTAACAGGATGTAGACGAAGGTATATCTGGCCTGTTTAAAGTAATAATCCAGATAAGAATAAATAGGTACTTTAAATATAAGAACTCGATTTTTTCTACACTATTCAGGTCAGAGTAATTAAATTAGATGGAAAGGAATGGTCGTTTCTCGCTACTCCTAATGACTTCGTGTCGAAGTCACATTGAACCGATCACACTGACCATATTATCTATGTTTCATATGATCGTGAATTGCAGATTCGAATCGGGCTCGTGGCAAGAGTTAAAGCCGCTCTTTTCTGCGCTGTTTTAATTCGGGTATGGCATTTTCTGTGCTATTTTACGTCGGGTATGGCATTTTCGATGAAAATGTTTCTCCATCGGATTCCTACTAAATGTCTAAATGATTCATACTTGAACGATTTGACGATTATAATTAATCTCCATTTACACAAAAATTAATTTTGTACCTCACAGGGAACACCGTGCGCTTGTATTACGAACAAAAGTTTGTGAACTCTTTATGGGGAAACACTGGCTGTTAAACGCGAGACTTATAAGGAACACATAAACGAGAGCGGAGAACATATAGAAATTTTGTTGTTAAACAAGGCGATATATGTATTAACCACTAGTCAGGTTAGAAATGTGCCCTGAATCGAACTGTCAAGTAGCCTAACCCGTGACAGTACTGAATAAAATATAAGTATTACTGTAGTGAGTTTCGGCTTACAAGAGAAGAGTATGTGATGCATGGCGAAATAATCTACTTTGGTATAAGTAAGGTTGACAGTAAGTCCCTGCAACAGTCACCAATATTCTGGTAGCGTCAGAAACGTACAAATAGTTCCCGCACTAATATTTAACAAGGGCTCATTACATTATAATATGTAAATAAGAATGTTATATCGCTCAGCGTCTGTATCTCGTAATCCATATCTCACCATCTGTCCAGTTGACATGGCACTTCTTTAATTTCAGAAAAGTTCCAAGTTCTACTCCACAACCGGAGACCGGATATCATAAGAGATTTTACGTGGCGTTCCTCAGCTCGTCCATGCAATGGTAGAATATTACCTTGACATAGGCCACGACAGTTTTCTGCGTCACTCTTTCACATCCAGCATTCATACTTAATCCTTCCACTCAACTGTACACAAACGATAAATAAAAATTACTCATTACATATATATCATTCTCTCGGTAAATGTCACATATTATACTTACATTAATACCTAGTCTTCCCCCTATGAATGTATGGTGTGTGGCTTCATTAAGAAGAGGATAACTTTAAAACATCGCATATTCTGAAGCAGCATAGATGTAATGTTTAGGCGTTTTAGTTGTACAACAACAAAAATTCTTGCAATGTTCAACATGCGACCTATAACCTAAAATTACACTCACGCATTTATTCTTGCTTTAAGGCTACTTATTTTACTTTCGGTAGGACGAATCTTCATGTAATACTCAAAACTCTGAGGAGCACATTTTGGAAACACTTCACAGCGGCCACATCATGCCTCTCACTTCATATCATCCGAATCCTTTGAGTTAGCTGCAGAGTTGTAGAGGGGTTTGTTTGCGAGGCATCTTCTTGGCCGGGATTACGATTCGTACTCACTGTAATGTAATAACGCACAAACAATGTTGTGTTTTCGACCCCCCAAAAACACCTCGCTAACGAGATAAAGGAAATGTGTGTTTTTATAGGGATACGGCAAACAGAACCCTACTGGAGTTCACCTGATCCTGTTTTACTAGTCTGTTGGATTTGTTACTGCAAAAGGAATATCGAAATTTTGCCATTCTTTCTTCTAAAGGAACATATATATATATATGCTATGATGCAACAAAAGTGTAACAAAAAAAAAAAAAAAGAAAGCAAGAAAGGAAAGGAAATGTGAAACTGCCTGCTGTCTAACAAAGTGTTGTTTTACACAACGTAACAGTTGTGTTAAAAAACATGTCAGCCAAATGCGTTTTAACAAGCAAAACGTTCAATACGGGAATTCGGTTCGCGAGCGGGTAATAGACAAGGGCAAACGTTTCGTATAATATATTATGCACCGTCAATACACAACATATATCAAAACAAGACGCAACAATTACAATTAGGTTATATTTGGCCAAATATAATCTAACTGTAATTGTTGCATCTTGTTTTAATATATGTTGTGTATTGACGGTGCATAATACACGTATTATACAAATTTGATATACACAAAGGGATGGTGTCTCGCAAACGTTTCAGTTAAAACAATTTTTCTTTGTTTAAATTAAAATAACAATGCAATACATTCTACTCGGTGCCTAGTCGCCTTTCTGTCTTTCCTATAGACCAGCTGTTGGTAATATCGCTCCCATCTCTTAGTAATAACAAAATCACATCAAATCCAGTCAAACACGACAATTATTTAATCTAGTGTTATTTCAAGAACATATTACCACCTAACAGGCCATCGACAGGTTGAACAGAAACATATTGTTGCAATAATACTAGATTAAATATTTTTTGTGTTTGGATTTAACAATTATTATCCAGAACGCAAAGGTGACGAAATGCCTTAACATTAAAAAAAAAACTTCTAAATTTAATGATCCCGGTATGGTGTTACAGAACGCGGGGCTGAAGTTGCCTCAAGTGGCATACCGTTCACAATAACTTCCCTAAGACCTGGTCAAATGTTTCAAAATTCATAACAGAAAACACAAGCACACACGCGCACACACACACATCATGATCGGTTCATATAGTCAAGCATACTTGCTGTCCTTAATGAGGAGATATGGGCTAAAAACGATGTGTGATTACTTAAACGGTAAGTTAAGTAATCTTAATTCAGTTTCTTTTTTTGCAGGGCACTAACTATTCTGTGTTAGTTATGAGGTTAACATATGGTAAAGTGCCCATCTTCTCCTTGGCTCTTTCGGGGACGGAAAGAGAACTGAACATAAATTAAAATGACAAAGTTTACAGCCACGTTTTTTGTATCTTACATATGTATTTGCTGCTTACAGCTCAATGTGCAGCACTGTTGTCACCGCTGTCAGAAGAGACACTAACGAGATCCTAGTAAGTCTAAATTCTAAACAGTATTATCAGGAAGACGGAATATAATTGGTAAAATGCAAAAACAGGATACAAATTGGGACAAAATTAGTCCGAGATACAAGTCATTCCGGTGACTGTCCACGCATATCCGGGACGAATGTTCACCCTAATGTATCCCGCCACCATTACGTAAGATTTTATTAAATACGTTTAATGTAAGGAAATAAACAAGTTTCGTTATTTCCTTAGACTTACTCTCATTTTGAGTAAACCCCAGAAAGATGTCTCATTTAATCAAAATCAAAATATTCAAGAACAAGAAATATGGAAATGAATCAATTATGAACGCTGCTGAGATGCTTCATTAGGTCAAGACTCAGTTATGTGGCAGTTCAGCATCTCTGAAATTGAATCGAATATTTACACTTAAGAAAATGTTTGAAACCCTAGAAACTAAATTATGTCTGTGGCTAAATGCGATTTAGGCTTACATAAGCCTATCCTACAAGGTTTACGCTTACACAGCCTGTAACTTATCGAACTAGTGGACTACTCTGGAACATTTGAAGCACTGCATTTATATGCAGTAGAATCTCGATAGTTCGAATGGAATGGGACCCGGGTTGCCTCGAATTACCGAAAAACTCAGACTAGGACTAGACGGATTTCTCTTGTTTACAGCATTAATTTCTAGGGTACGATACAATACATACTTAAATCACATAACAATACACAAGAATACAAAAATACAACAGCTAAAAGGAAGCACAATAATGCCTGAAAGACACTGATGCACACAGAAATACGCACTTCAACTGAATTCTGCACCATCAGAGAAAGACACTGATAACAGCGCATCGGCTCCGACGAAAAGGAATCTCGGACTAAGGGGGTTTGGAGAATCGAGGTTGAATTCTAATAATGCTAGTCGGTTGCAATTAAATATGACACACGAATGATTCAGCGACTATCTTTGTCGAGATGGTCAAGATATGGGACCATAAACACTCCATACATTCTCACAGCCGTATACCTGAAAGTCAAGGATCAGCTTGACGCCCCGACCACTTTACCCCCGTTATCATTTTGATAGAATGCAGAGTTGGTGTCAGGGTCGGTCTAGCCCCAAAGGCCGAGAAAAAAATCTCTGCACTCTCTGGCTACTAAACTCCGATCCCACAGCCCGTAACCTGCTGGATATGCTGGTAAGCGAGTCGACTCTCCCCTTCTGTAGTTCAGCAAGCTTCATCCCCCAAAACAATGGGTGATTCTCGAAGAAGATGATGCTGGGGAAGTACAACTACAGCCATTCACAGCGTGCTATACCGGGTCTGCATGGGTCTATATAGGCTACGCATTAAATGAGATAAAATCTAAATCAAATTGTGTTTCGCCAAAATGACACCAAACTCTTGCACATGCCCCGAAAAATTTTGAACCACATGGCAATACACCTGGAGAGGGACGGAGAAGATGAGTTTGATCGATCGTGTGAAAAATGAAGTATTACAGAGAGTCAAGGTGGAAAGAAATATTCTGCATACAATAAATAGAAGGACGGGTAACTGGATTTGTCTCACCTAAAGCACGACTGCCTTCCAAAATACGTTATTGAAGGAAAAATTGAAAAAAAAAAGATGAGAAGATGAGGAAACAAACATAAGCAGCTACTGGTTGACCTTACGGAGAGGAGAAGATACTGTAAATTGAAGAGGAAGCACTAGATTGCACTCTCTGGAGAACTCGTTTTGGAACAGGCTATGGGGCCTGCAGTAAGACAGACTGCGTTATGATGACGTCACTACTGGGTGATCAAATCAAGGAAGCTAGAATGGACACGTACCTTCAAAAGCGTATTGTTACTGTCACACTTTCTGCCTTTGTTCCAAGCACACCTTGACTTGTAACGAAACAAAACGGAAAGCATATGTGTAGCCTGCATACGGTCTAGTGTCTTCATATCAGACATCAAAATTAAAAAAAGAAAGAAAGAAAGAAAGAACTCTGATCCAATTCCCGGCAAGCACAAGAGGGTTTATCTACTTCAAGGCGTCCAGATTGATCCTGGGGCCCATCCAGCCTCCTGTTCAATGGGCATCGGTTCTCTTTCCCGGGGGATAAACGGCTGTGACGCAAAGCCGACGAGTCTTACGTATATGAATGTCGAGGTGAGGAATATATGGAGCTACCACACGCCTTCATGGCTTGCAGTAGGACAACTTGACCTTTCACAGTATTCACTACGACTTTCACACATTATCACTTATTATCAAAATGAATATATTTAAATAATTATTTATATAATAATTATATAAATTAATAATAATATATTTATACAATAAATAACATAGTAACGTAACTGAATGTGGCGTTAGGACACTCGACAGGCGTGACAAAACCGGAATCATATAAACCACCAGCGGTTTGCTTGCAGGCGTGTTGACGAAGAATATTCATAGTACACTTAAGTTCGCCTTTTAGTTTTCATTTTTGTGATAAAATATCAACTTCAGGATTTCAGATTTATTTCATTCATAGACAAAAGAGATTAGTGAAAGAAAATTAAGACTGTCCCGTGTGTTTTTTTGCTTACAAAAATTGAACTGGAGGAGGTATATTTATAGAAAAGGAACTACGGTTAGGTCTTCATTTTATTGACAAAAATTGAACTGGAGAATAAAACCAAGGTTAGGTCATTGTACTGAGATAATTATGGAGGACAGGTCCTGATTCTTCACGTTAGTAGTAGAAAGTTTGGGCTCTCAAGTTTTATACTATTAACCCTTTGGCATCGGAATTATTTTTTAAATTTTAGCACATCCTGTATATAAAATGTGAATAATACAGGAACCAAATACGTTAGAATTAAGAAACAAACTGCATTTAAAGAGAAAAAAACGAAGAGTATATACCATGTTTAAAATATTCAGTACCTATATTTGTTGAATAAATATATAAAATGCAACTTTAGAGGTTAGCGGTGCGGTACGACCACTATAGTTGACATTA
>Ga0136643_10011969_pt1 | contig 12893 bp, 6 predicted proteins | sample TergutLab28metaG_FD_96883 | JGI IMG/M metagenome (GOLD analysis project Ga0136643, IMG submission 96883) | Labiotermes labralis P1 segment gut microbial communities from Petit-Saut dam, French Guiana - Lab288 P1 (version 3) (version 3) | ecosystem: Host-associated > Arthropoda: Insects >...
TAGGAAAAAATGGAAGGACATTGTTCGACAGGCCAAAGCCCACAATGGGCTGTAGTGCTAATTGAAGAAGAAGAAGAATTAATAATCCCAATTAGCTCAACATGTTTCGGACGATAATTTTACCTATCTTCAGGAGCACTAGCTTCTGGTATAATGCACCGACGATGCTGCCGGCAGCATCGTCGGTGCATTATACCACAAACTGTAAACACAGTCTAGTGCTCCTGAAGATGGGCGAAATTATCGCCCGAAACATGTTGAGCTGATTGGGATTATTAATAAATACCATTATTGTTGCATCTAGTTGGCTGTTTATGTTATTGCATTTTTAATTCTTGTGCATTTTTTGTGTTAACTTTTAAAATGAAATAACTGTGTTACCCCTCACACACACACAAAAAAAGACCGAACTCCAGCCCACTGCATTTCTAACTGAAATACATCTGTTACTGGCCACAAAAAAGAGACATTTTCGGTTTGCCCCACTGCGAATCACTGTCAAGTTCAAATGCCTACACCGCAGTCAGTAACAGTACTAGCAAAGCAATTCGCTGGAGTGACTGAGGAAGAAATACAAAAACATGGAAGGAACCAGGTGTAAGTGTAAGCCGCGTAAAACCAGACCACCCGCTTAGAACCTTCTATTCCCCTCCCTCATAAACAAGTACAATGAATCGTAAGTGAATTAGTGTGCATTATGTGCGTAGTTCAGAAATATTTTGTGACGAAAACAGAAGGACAACAGCAATATATCACACACAGTACTGTCAGAATAGTACAAAACGCATCAAATGCAAATCAATAACAATAATAAAATGCAGGGTACAGTGACCCATTTTCTCGAGCAGTCGATGCTGCAGACTCTTCCGTTTTTTCTTTGAAGAACGTGGCTATCGATAAATGTCCACCTTTATGTTTCAACACATTTTACATTTCTTGGTACGGAACATATTAAAGTGCTTATTTTTTCTTTAACCTATTCTAAAGCGGGGAAAGCAATGAAATAGCAAATAATATGATACACACGGCACAGTCATGTCTCGTATGTCGTACACAGAATACATCTTTACTGTTCACTGCTCCACATGCAGTTCTGTAGCGACCTCCTAGTCAGGAAAGTCACTAACAAGATCCAAGAAAGTCTCCATTCCAAATAACATCATGAAAACGGAAAAAAAATTGTAGAAATAAAAATATGGGTATAAAATCGGGGACAACATTAGTTCGCGAATTTGACATTCAGAGGACTGTGCATCGTGATATAATCTTATAATCTGCTAGCGAGGTTGGGATGGAACTCCATCCCAATCTTACTAGCAGACAGGCAACACAACTAGTATGACAAGTACCAATTCCTGTGAATACAGCATTAAAACTCCTGATGATGGGCAGTAAATCTGTCCGAAACATGTAGAGTTCTTTACCTAAATAAAGTTAGGAGAAATAGTTCATATTGTTGGCTTTCATTATAAGAATCAGTCCTCGACATGTCTTATTCCGAGGACTGTTCCCGAAAATCCGGCACGAATGGTCACCCTAGTATAAACCCTCTTGGAATGACCAATTATACTGTCGCCGACCGCGTATAAACGAAGGAGCGTAAAACTATTTCGCGCAAAGGCGACTGTAATGTACACGTACTTGTATCTATAAAGTGACAATCTCATGACCAGTTAAGGTGTGCCGCAGTGAACTGTCTACAGTTACTAGACGACACGTGGAAACTTACCCATGCCCCAAACGGCAGTTGAACATCTAAACCCTATATGCATGCAGCATGGAACCCGTGAGTTCTGCTGTGTTATCTGTCACTCTGTTCTTTATGCAGAACGAATCGTGAACTAATTTCTTGATCACACTCTACTATTTAACGGTGTCCATTCCATCGGAAATTCGGAAGCGATCCTTGCCCGTACGCATGGGCCAGACGCGGAGGCACACCATTTTACGGTCTACCTGATCCCCATACCTGATTACGTGTGCGCACCTGCCGAACTCTGGGATCTTCGGCCGGCAGCGGAAGTTGCTTAAACGTAACGACATGTGAAGAGAGCGCAGTCCATGCCATGAACCCCGCAACACTCGGGTACATTGGGTACACTCACGGCTGGTGCACAATGAGTACAATAAATGAACCCATTTAAAGGGCCCCTGACAATACTATCATCGTAATAGCCTACTTCAAATTTCCATTCCAAGAGAAGAGTCCCTTTCCTTCGTGTCGCATCCCCGAATTACGAACGTACTGTTGTCGACTCAATAAACCAACTCCGACACTGGAAGAGAATGAGCAAGAGTCTGACCATTAGATGCTTATGACCCGTAACCCATGTTTACCAGTTAAAATACATCGCACTGAAATGCAGCTGTATCCTGTGACGATCGATTATATAATTTTCTGTCGTGTTATACCTGCAAGCAGCTGTGCATACACTTGATTACAGGCCTGCTATAAAATAAACGCGTAACGGTGGCAACCACTGGAAAGTGACAGACTTATCTTCTTGGCAGGTCCAGTAAGCTCTCACGGCTGGGTTGGTAAATGACGCTGCAGGACAGTCTATCGGTCAGCTCCAAGGGCCATTCAGTCCAGTTCCTTTCGGACTGAATGGCCCTCGAAGATGAAAACGAAAGGCTGTCGCGAAACATCCGCCTAAATAAAATCATACAATCCCAGAACAGCGAAGTTGTCAACTGCACCTCGGTAGAAGCCTGAAATCTCGCAAGGTCAACGCTGTTCTTCTCATTCACAGACAGTATGTTCACTTCAATTACATTCCCAAGAAAACACACGTCAGTCTCCTTGTAAGTAACCAACTCGAAGCACAACTTTTCATGTACGTTTATTTCTATTCTCTACATGTTTCGGGCAGCCATGTGCCCATCGTCAGGAGAATTATTGTATCAATAAGACACCTGGTTTATGTCACTTTGTGTAGATGACCGTCTGGTATAGGAGAATTATTCTATCAACGCGACACCTGGTTTATGTCACTTTGTGTATATGACCGTCTGGTATAGGAGAATTATTGTATCAACGCGACACCTGGTTTATGTCACTCTGTGTAGATGACCGTCTGGTATATACCAGACGGCCATCGACACAGTGACATATACCAGGTGTCGCATTAATACAATAATTCTCCTGATGGGCACATGGCTGCCCGAAACATGTAAAGAAGAGAAATAAACATACACGAAAAACTGTGCGTCAAGTTGGTTATTTACAAGTATCATACCAAGTTGCACGGTCAACAAAACATAAAACATGTCAAACTGTTTTCACCATCTCGTTCCTCGCTTCGGATGCGAGGTTCTGAAGGCGGTAAAAGGATTACGGGTTTCTGTATATGACGCCGTGCACCCTGGTAGATACACAGACTTTTAGAAGAATCTCGAGCTGCCACTTTCATTGTAGAAATAATAAACCCCGTCACAGCAAAATTCGAGGGTAGCCGGCGTTGTGTTTGGACCACTAGAAAACGAAACACCTGGCGTGATCTGAAAACAGACATTTCACTGAAAAGCATTGCACAGCGGTGACATAGATAAATATTCTGAGCTTCGCACAACCATGCAAAAGGGTATTTCATGGCACGCGGTTTCTATTTGGCGTACCTGAATGCTAACAGATAACACGTTCCGATGCGTGTTTTGACGTTCCGTATTTCACTAACGAAACAAACAGGCCCACGCAGAAAGATATATCGGCCATAAATCAGTTATAACGCTGACATTAGGCAAGGTTGTTCCACATAACTGCAATGAATCGAAAGAGAAAAATCAAACACACTGCACGTCGTAACACCAACGATGTCTCCGAACACGGAAAAGTTTTATTCGGTTTCTCACAAACTACATGAACTAAAAGCATAACGGGAAGTTCGCATACGTCTGTCTGCCTCTATCCGCCAGCTTCAATGTCTTAAACGCTCTGATGTGGCCTAGTCCATTTCTACGTACATACGAAGTATTGGAACGTCGGCCGACTCTCTCCGTGTTGTGCGCTGACAAATTATTTCACGTGGACAGTGCCGGTTGTCTGCAGGGTGCAGGGGCGGTACCACGTTGTTTGGGGCCTGAAGCTTATATAATTTTTTTTTTGGGGGGGGGGGGCCTCTTTAAGAAAACGAATAAAAAATTACGGATACAAAATTCTGTAAGAAAGTGAATACTTATTTAGAACGAAACAAGAAACCACAACAAATTACAATATTTACACATACAGGCAAATACTACAAACATCACAAAATCCAGAAAAATAACAATATTTTTACTAATTAACTGCCTGACGCACCTCTATAATACATTTTTCTTACATTTTTTGGCTGCATGCTTTTCGATCACTCCTTCGTATGACAGTCATTTTGTAATATCAATTTCTACAGAGAGAATACAAAAATTATTCAGTCTTCCTTCTAGCACGTTTGATCGAATTATTATTATTATTATTAAAAGCTTTTTTTCAGTTTCGCTACTCGTTATTGGTAATGTGACGCCAATTTTTAGAATTGTGTCAGATTTGGGAAAACCTCTACAAAGTTACTTTCATATACGAGCTGCAAGATTTCGGGGCATTTCTAGGGCCCCTCCCGGGGCCTTAGAATGGGACAGCGCAAGTGACAGGCACTGAAGATTAAGCTTCATTAGCTTCACGGTAAATCCGCCCCTGGCCGGGTGGTATGGACAAAAGCACACACAATCTGCAGGCCCGGACGTGTGCGCGTACGCCAACATTGCCTTCAATGTGCCATTAGTTTATTTGTAGTAACTGAACGGTTAATTAGTATGGCAATATATGTGCGTGGCACTTACCGTCAAATAAACTATTTTATTGGTTAATTATTGGAAGGTTTAAACTACATGTTTCGGTCCTATTCCTGGGCCATCATCAGGTTGTATCACGACCTAGAGTAGGCTATATTATAGTTGTGTTTGACGGTAAGTGCCACGCACATATATTGCCATACTAATTGTATATCACACAACGGGGATGACGCACATAAAGATTATGAACGGTTAATATTTCGAAGTTCTTACTTTTATTGAGGATCTGCAGTCCAAGTCATTTTTATGGGATGTGCATTGTGCAGATTACAAAATCCGTAATACAAAAGTTGATGGGATTTTCTCGCAAAAAAAATAAATATTATATATATATATTATATACCAATAATACTGAAATTAGCTACTGGCTAAATTTCTGAGCGGCAAGGCTAATCTTATTGAGGCACGAACTGCTTCGCGATTTTGTATCTTTCCTTTGGATTCTGGGGCCAATATTCTGAAGCAAAAATTCAAAGTCACTTTTCGCCATGCCGGCGAAATTTCTGAATCACGAACAATCCTCTATATGTAACTCACGAAGAAGGTAATGTCCGTGCTGATCTCCACCGTTGAACAAGCGCCTAGTCCACAAACGTTTCGCACATGTCGGCCGTTTCTTTCTTCTCATTACAAATATATATCCCGCACACATTCCAGCTGCAACTTCACTCCATTACGTGGCTTGATTCAATGGGCATACCGATTAAGTGCGAACACAAAGCAGTGTAAGTGATCTATACGCGAACTCTCTGCCGACATTGTGCGTAGGGGAGGACCAGGCTTAATGCGCTCATGTACTGTCCACAGACGTCAGATGATGAAGAGGTCAGATGCTGCATTATTTCATATCATCGACATGTTCCTCCAACGTATCTCCGTAGGTTAGAGGTGAAGTGGTACCAGACATCGCTTTAATCCTCTGTTTTGAGTGTCTACAATATAGAAACTCTTTTGTTCTCTTGTGGAAGGCAACAAAAAAACAACCGCGAAAACACACGCACTCATACACAAACACACTATCATTGCAGGAAACCTTTTGTGGCGAGTTACATGTACTTATGTTCCCTCATCGAGTGCGTCTGTTTTATGAGGGAGTGATTCACGTAGTGAAATGGAATAATAGACGCAAGTAAGGCAGTCAAGAAAACAAAGTTTAAGCTCACAGAAATTTCAGCTAGATGTCTTTCGTAAATGCAAACAAATGAACAAGGCAGACACTGAGAAGCCAGCAGTCACTCACCTACTCAAATTCTCGGCGTTTTAAGTAACCCCAACGAACACTGCCATGCTTACAAGATCCAGTCTTTGGCTCCTATTCTAAGCCACAAGCAAAAGTCCGCATCGTCGTCGCGTTTTTCTTCCAAATTTCATCCATTCCCAGTAACTGAATTTTTCGGTTTATTATTAGTGAATACACTTTTTGTACACCTTACGTTCTGTAAATCCTAAATACTCCTCGTACTGTACATTAAAAGGACACTCGACTTGATTTAATTATTTCATGTATTCCGTTACAGTATGTTGATAAATGTGAAATCGACCCACACAACTCTGTCAGAGGATATCCACCAGTAAACTTTAATGGTGATTATCTTTATCTCTCGGTTTCCTTACTTAATAACGAAGCAGACAGCTAAAAAGACACGACGAAAGACCAGTTCATGTATCAAATATGAGCGCCGGAACTACTGTATAGCTGTTAACAGGAAACCCCGTGATGTAGGCCTGGACCTCACACTGTAGTCACGCGGAGCATTCAACGCTTCACATAACAATATTGTGCAGCCTATTTCGTGAGGATTAGGTCACGTATAAGCAGCAGAGACATGTATTTCCCCACATCACAGCAAGACGTCACAAAAGGTACTGAATTAATGCGACGCCTCTACACCCTGAGAGCCGTCCAACGAAGGAGAATGGTGACAGGACGCTTACCTTTCATGTATTTTGTGTCCGTTTACTTGTTTCGCCATTCTATCCTTTCTTTCTTCCTTTCTTTCTTGTTTCTACAGGCCTTCCATTCTTTCTTTCCTACTTTCTTCTTACCTTCGAAGTTCTCACCATTACCACCAACTTTCAACGTTAATTCCTTACTTCATTTTATTCCTTCTTTCTTTCTTTCTTTCTTTCTTGTTTCTACAGGCCTTCCATTCTTTCTTTCCTATCTTCTTCTTACCTTCGAAGTTCTCACCATTACCACCAACTTTCAACGTTAATTCCTTACTTCATTTCATTCCTTCTTTCTATCCTTTACTTACGCACTTTTCTTACTTCCAGATTTCAGACATTTTTTCAGATACCCCACAAACTTCCCCAAAGCTAAATTAACAATGAACAGAAAGTATATATAATAGTCTAAACAGTCAATAAGTGATCCTTCCGAACCCTTTAAATTCCAGTGTTAACTGCATGTGCCGCCAGGTATAAAGTATGTTTCTCAAATAGAATAATTACACTATGTTCCATGTAACTGTAGCAATAAACAGCAATTATTTCCCCACAGAGGAGCCACAGGTTGGTCGTTCTAATTCTCCGAGACGTACGAGCCGAATTTTTATAATCTGAATTAACATCGATTAATTTTCGTCTTCATGGCGTTAAACGCAGATTCATTTCAAACCCGTTTAAGGGATCTTCACTGTAGATAATTTCTAGTTAAAAGAATACAGCGAATGTCATGACCTCCCAGTTCTACAGCACACCTTCAATATTCTGGAGTGACAGCGTGGGAAGAAGCCTCACTCTCGGGGTTAACCAACACTCTACAGACAGAAAAAAAAAAGATGAAACATCAATTTAATGCGCCTGTCTCCTTTTTATTCCTTAATGCACTTCAGCATTTCGGTTCAGATTTCACGGAGTTCGGTCCCGATTGGGACGAACGGTTTTGGTGAACGCCGTTACGGCTGCTCCAATCCAGCTTCACGTAACACAAACACAGCTATTGGCGAAACATGCGGCCCAGAACGGACAGACCAGACACCTGCGACGTAGGAACCTGATGTGTATGTATGTACCTTAACAACAAGAGTACAATGAGGTGACGCGACTATAGACAGCTCTTCTTCGTAGTAAGGAATAAAAAAGACACGAGACGTATATAGTTTCATCAGATGTATAGTTACAAAAGCACATTATTTTAACTGGCAATTTGCTTCCAATATTTATCCAGACCTATAGCTTAAGGACAAGAGCGTATCGTTCGCCGTTTTTTTCCTGTTTTTCATGAGTCGGGTTTCATGCGGTGTAGTTCAAAGCAATGCTGTTAATATAAACTTTTTATTAACTATATTTATAGAAGATGATGGAATTCCTTTCATTCGTCTTACAGACCCACGTAATATCTAACTAACACGTTCATTGCATGTCTGTGTTGCTGCCGTGTTTTATCAGCTAAGAGGGCAGATGGGAAGAGACAAGCGACAGTTGGGAGACAAAATAGTGCCACAGTAATTATTTTAATTTCAATGTAATGACGTCATTCAGCCTACAGACAAAAAATATATACGACACGATAAAATTAATTATGCCCACAAGGCACCTGACAAAGTTTTCACAATGATACTGTAAATCGTAATGTATTTTAATCACATCATTTATAGGCCTGCATATACAAACACGTTTAATACAAAATTAATTCATAACTCTTTGTATGTAATTTAATTGAATATTAATATACAATGACACGTCGCCAGATGAAATCTGGTTTTTTTTTTGTAACTACTCCGAACTGACACCTATATGACAAATGTACGGTTGTTATCTTCTTCGTAAATAATCAACTTGACGTAAACTTCAACCTCTGGTATATGTTGCTCTATGTAGGTGACCGTATGGTATGCAGGTTTAGATGGAACTAAACGCACACGGTCACTTACATACAGTGACATATACCAGAGGTCGTATTGATAAAATTGACTCTCCCGATGATGAGCACTTGGTTGCTCGAAACATGTAGAGAATTGGAATAAACAAATATAAGAAAAAGAAATGTGCGTCAAGTTGGTTATTTACAAAGATTGCAATAAGATGCACGGTCAACAAAACATAAAAGTACAGTTTTTAATCTAATCAATATGTTCCCCCCTCTTTTCTATGTAAGTCTTTATATATATATATATATATATATCGGACTGCACGGCCACTACACACACACACACACACACGACGGGGCAACCTTCATAGCCACCAGCCCGAGGACCTCAAATACCGCGGACTGAAAGTTATACGATACCTGAGCCCGCTCTAACAATGCGAGACTTACAGGTTCTCACAGCGACGCTGCTGACGATCAAGTCTTCTGGGTAAACATTTGCAGTCGACACGACATAATATGCCAGAGGCTTCAGCATTCTGGTATTTAGAAATATAATTTAATCCGTGCCACCGAGCTGCAAGCGATTACGCTATATGCAGGGGTGTACACAACACAGTGTTCCGGCAGATTTACAACCAAAAGAAGATATCAAATTATATAGGACAGGCTTCAGAACCATTGTGGACGTCGCGCTAAGCAAAAGGGTCTCTGTTCCTTTCACGAATCAAATCTCCAGTTCGTACTGTCATGTGAAAAAAATATGTGGTTCCTTTAAGTTACAAAATACGACTCAGCCATGCGTTGTGGTATGGGAGGGCCGCCACTGAGTGTAATTCACAGCGTAGGGAAGCACGACCAGTTGCTACATATTAGGTACTGACTCTCTTTCCGAAGTTCAGAAACAGTAATACGGTCCATATAAGATATTCAGAAGAAGAAACTTTATTTGCGGTTTGATCCTTCAAAGTTTAGTGGCTACTGTACACACATGAGCTGGGGGTGTTAGAGCACAGGGTGCTTGTTAAGATATTCGGAACCAAGAACAAGAATATAACACGAGAGTGGAAAAAATTGCATAATGAGAAGCTTCATGATTTGCACCTCTCATCAAACATCACTATAGGCATAAAATCAAAGAGGATGAGATGGTTAGGGCTTATCACACGTAAGGAGGCGAGAACAGAAATGCTTTGAGAGTTTTGGTGGTGAAGCCTCAGAGAAAGCGACAACTATGGAAGGCCCTGGCGTCAGTGGAAGTATAATATTAAAATCGATCTCAGAGAAACAGTATGGGACGGTCCGGGTTGGACGCATATGGCTCAGGGTAAGGAAAATTGGAGGAATCTTGTGAATACGTTGATGAACCTTCGTGTTGCGTACATCGTGGCGATTTACTGGAGTATAAGAGGAAATATTAGCTTCTGAATAAGCACCCTGCTCCTTGAATCTAAACATTACATGTACCACCCGACGTAACGTTAGCTGCGATCCCCAAACATTAACCGGTTGTTCTTTATAACGGGATGGTAGGGTGTATCCTGTATGCAGGGACACGACTCTTTAAATATAATGTATATTAATGTTATTCTTCAATGGACCAACACAACACAAGGCGCCTTCAAGGCAGGTGAGAAATACTTACACCTCTCAACCCACACACCATCTGAGTCCACCCAAAAGCATCATTTACTGATTGTGCTGGAAGCATAGCAGCGGGGTCAAAACGATACCTCTCGCAGCGTCTTGCCTTGCAGCTCGAACAATGGCAGCTGCGTCATTGCACTGGATCTGCCTTACGCAAGCCATTTCCTGCTAACACAGCTGTCCTGCCAGTATGTTATACGTTTTAAACGGCGTATTCAGGGTTACAACACCGTGTCGACTGGCAAGTGCTTGCCGACGTCTCAAAGCAACACACCATCTCTCAGTCTTCACGGTGTAGAAAAGGCACCACCCTGAAGAAGGCAGTATATCCGAAATTGGCATTAACCGTCTGAGCCAATGCAAGGCCTAAAGTGACACCAAGATTACTAACTGATTTACGGGATGTGATGTGGCACATTCTGATAGGAATTTACCGAAGGATGGAGGCAGATTGTTTCTCCGGGCAGTTGGTTAATTTCTACCAGAACACATGCACTCACATACCGGAAGACAATGATAATATCGGCATTAAACAGAAGCTGTCGCACTGCGCGTACAACCCACGATACCGCCCACTTTATCCTCGACTGTCATCCCGGACGTGGTTTGAACGGACAAGTATAGTGTTTGATAAATCGTAAGTCATACATCGTGACACTCCACACTCTACATACGAACATTATAAACTTCCGTCTGCACCGTCCTTACGAAATGCAAAATCCATTGTTTTGTTATTTACATTCGACGGAATTCGTCATGGCGTAACAATGCGTGCGTAATCATACATGAACATTTGTTAACAATACACATTAATATTTTTTTTTGCAAACGTACCACAAACAAGTCACCCTCATTAGCCAAATAAATATTTCTTTTAGTCTGAACTCTTCCACCTACGCATTCCAGGTGTATATAGTTAATGGTGCACTTGATTAAACTCAATGACACACAATAGGTAGGACTCCTCTGGACGAGGGATCGGCCCGTCGCATAGCTCTCTACCTGACAACACACAACATTCACAAGAGACAGACATCCATGCACACGGCAAGATTCGAACCCGCAATCCCATCAAGCGAGCGGCAGCAGACCTACGCCTTAGACCGCGCGGCCACCGGTTTCGGCGAATGAAATAATCCAACTTTCAAATTCATCAATAACATCGGAATTTGAAAAGCATTATTTTCAAATTAAGTCAGTGCAATGCAGCACTGTCGTCACCAGAATACACTCATATGCAAATGAATACGACTGCTGCATTAGATACATAATGCAGCAATCCGTAAGAGCGTCCAAGTTAACTTCACTAAATCGGGCCAACTTCTGTGGTCAATTATAAAAGCAAGCTTCCCTATATGTTTTAATTAAAAACAGTTCGTAATATCCTTCCAAAACACATGTTTAAATGTAGAAACGTAGGGTTTTTTTTTTTACATGACAGTTCTGTTATAAGAGGGCGCAGCACTGTTAAAATGTATGCAGTAGCACCAACCAACCATCCAACCAACGCTAAAACTTAACAATAGGCATCGCTGTGGAGAGGATATTTTATGATTTTTGACAAACATTTTCACGCATGAAGCTTCAAGCATTATGGGCATAAAAGTGGAGAAACAAGCACTATGGCTGAACGATGCATACATAACAGATATGTGCCTGCATGTAAGCAAAACGCACCAGACAGATACTGTGATTTCACCACAGTTGACGGATGAAATGCTGAGGGAGACTAACACAATGCAGCCGTTCTGCAAATGCAGACGGCGTATGACGAGACACCCTTTTAACGCGCGAGTCACAAACAGTAACACCGGTTCAAAATACTGTCAGTTTCGCACACAAGAATCATAACACACAACTGGGACAAGGAAAGAAAGACACCGAGTTTTCTGTGACGTTAACGCGGTGTCGGCTGGTAAATATCGACGTTTCGGTAGCTACCTAACAGCTAATAAATACGAAAATACTAAAAGATCGCTCTTTTATAGACAGTTGGTTTTCAATGTACTACCTTTTTAACACCCTACAATGCTTGAAGAATTTTTAAAACTAAAATAACAAAAGTTTTTATATTATCCTCATAAAGTGATTTTAGTGTACTGCCGTATCAGATGGGGACCGCGGTGGCACAGTGGTTAAGGTGTTGTGCTACAAATCGGAAGGTCGCTGGTTCGATTCCAGCTGGTGTCAGTGCATTTTTTCATTGACTTCCGGGAGTCGACTCAGCCTCTAACAGAAATGAGTACCAGGAGTATTTCCTGGGGATAAAGGCGGCCGGCGCGTGAGGCTGACAACCTACCACCATCCTGTGCCGTTGTCACGAAATCTGGGAACCTTAACTTCCTGAAACCGTCTGGGCCTGTCCAGGCCTGTAATGGGACTGTTTTACCTTCTTACCATATCAGATAATAGTAAGTTAAAACCGTCATATGACCAGTTCAATTCAACACTTTTGCTCCTATAACTGAAACTTGTGAGCATTTGGGATCCCATAACGCAGAAAAACTAAACAACTCTTGGATCTGTTTTCTTGGAGGGCCTGAGGATGACCGACTAGGTCGAAACATGTCGCCCTGACATATATACCAGTGTATATAAAATAAAA
>Ga0136643_10011970_pt1 | contig 12893 bp, 10 predicted proteins | sample TergutLab28metaG_FD_96883 | JGI IMG/M metagenome (GOLD analysis project Ga0136643, IMG submission 96883) | Labiotermes labralis P1 segment gut microbial communities from Petit-Saut dam, French Guiana - Lab288 P1 (version 3) (version 3) | ecosystem: Host-associated > Arthropoda: Insects >...
GAGCCACACACCCCCCACGACAAAGAAAAGAAAGAAGGAGGAGGGAAAAAGAGAGGGGGGGGGGGTGGGGGGGTGAAAGAAAGAAGAGGGGGGGGGGGGGGGGGGGGGGAACTGCATAATAAGGAACTACACAATTTATACACCAAATATTACCATGGCAATGAAATCAGTGATAAATGGATAGGATAGGCATCAGACACGGGAGAAACGAGAAGTGCAAACAAATACTCAGCGAAACACCTGAAGAGAAGAGACCAGTCAGAAAATGTTTGCACAGACAGAAGGCTACACTAAAATGGAAACTGAAGAAAGAGGGTGTGAGGGTGCAAAACTGACTCCCATGCCTCACGCTAGGAATCAATGAGACGGGTTACCTGACCTCAATCTGCTCTTAATTTCTTCCGCAATAGAATTTTGATTTGTTAAAGTTGTTCCCAAATATTTAAACTCTTCCAACCTCTCAAAGGTACTATTATCAATCCTCACACTGTGAATTCGTCCTGCATTCTGATCTCGAGGCATGACCATGTACTTAGTTTTATCAGCACTTACTTACAGTCTAATCTCCATAGTAGCAGTTACTAAAGCTTCTACATTTTCCTTTAGAGTATGTATGCTTCCTCCCAGTATATTAACGTCATCGGCATAAGTCAGAAGCTGATGTGTACCATTTAGTTTCAAGCCATCCTGGTTTACCTGAACCCTCCTAATGGCGTACTCTAAGCAAAGTTAAAAAGCACTGGTGATAGAACGTCTCCTTGTTTCAAACCATTCCTAAACAGGGAACCTGTCAGACACATTCCTGCCTACCCGGACTCTGCTATATGTTTCAGTTAGACTCATCTTTATTAACCTTACAAGTTTCCTAGGGATACCAAACTCAATGAGAATCTTATATAAGACCTCCCTCCTGGCTGAAACCTAAGCTTTCTTTAAGTCTATAAACAGCTGATGAACTTCTTCATTGTATTCCCATTTTTCTCAAGTATTTGGCGAATGCAGAATGTATGATCAATAGTCGACCTGTTGCGTCGAAAGCCAAATTGATGATCCCCGATAATTTCCTTCGCATATGGAATTAACCTTGAGAGCAGGATGTTGGATAAAATTTTGTCAGTGGTTGGCAAAAGTGATATGCCTCTATAATTATAAGAATCTGTTTTATCCCATTCTTATGAATAGGTACTATGATCGACTCCTTCCACTCTTCAGGCAGTTTCTCCTTCTTCCAAATAGAAGTAATAAGTTTAGGAATATCCAAGCAAATTGGTTCTACCCCCTGCTTTAATCAGTTCTGCCGGTATTTGACCAATACCTGGCGATTTGTGACTTTTTAGCTTGTCGATAGCCAGCTCAAACTCAGAGGCACTTGACTCAGGTACTAGTGGTTCTGCTGTGTGTATTTCTGCCTGCCCAACATCCTTAACACCATGCACGTTGAATAGCTGGGAGAAATAGTTCCTCCACCTAGTCTGCCACCAAGTCACCTTTCTCATCCTTTACTATATAACATCTAGGCTGGTACACCTTCTTGAAGTCATTGATGCCCCTGTACAAGTCCCTAATGTTTTGGATCTTACTGTTGGTTTCAAGTTCCTCAATTTTAGCTCTCAGATATGCCTTCTTTTTGTACCTGAAATGTCTGCTAACTTCACGTCTTACATTGTTCAGAATATCTACGTTGCTTTGGCTTGGATCCTGTATCCACTGCATTTTAGCCCTCTTCCTTTGATCCAAAAAACCTAAACATTCTTCATCAAAACAGATACCATCCCTACACATGAACAAAATACTTGAAGGGCTCTCAAGTTCCAGTCTGTGCACATACGCAAGCAATTCGTGGTCATGAAGCATTAAAAGTACTACACATGAGCTTATATTATTAGTACTCTAGATATTGATCTTTGTGGGCCGAGTAGCTCAGTTGGTATAGCGAATGACTACGGCCTGGATGGTGCGGGATCGAATCCCTGTGGGGACGAAATTTTACGCCCGTCCAGACCGGCCCTGGGGCCCACCCAGCCGTCTGTAAAATGGGTAACGGGTCTTTCCCGGGTGTAAAGTGCGGCCGGGGCGTGCTGCTGACCACTCACCCCTTTCTAGTGCCGCGGTCATGAAAGAGTAGAGCTATACCTCTACCAACCCTCTGGGCCACACCGGGCCTGTAACGGGATCACTTTACCTTTTTTCAGATACTGATTTTTAAACGCAATTTCCCATTGGACGACTCTCTACTGGAAAAATGATACTTCCTTCCCATCCACGATGAAGATCAACACTGCACAAACCTGCAGTCACACAGCAAACTTATCAGTACATTCGACCACTGTACTTATATGCGATATTTAACAGGTTAGATAGGGGTCTAATCGCAAGGTGAGTTACATACATAGTGCAAAGCAAAGACTCGTGAAAGAATAAACAAAGATAAACACAGTTATCGTGGTGCCCCAAGATCGGTAGCAATTGGCTTAATATCAAGCTTCCTTAACATACGGCCAAAGCGATAAGTGAATCCACGAATATTTATGGTGCGAAAAAAAACTCCTAAACCCAGATTTCATTACGGTAAAAAAAATACTTGAAATTCTCTTCGGAGTAATGTACATTAACGAAATACACGAAGATTCACGTCGTTTCTGCAAAATATGTTAGTTTTTGGGCTAGTTGGCATACTCACAAAAAGCGCCTATTTCCTTCGTCAAGTCCGTCTGTATCAGCGCGGATCACTCGGGAGGCGGATTTTCGTAAAGCTTGATATATGAGACTTGTGTGAAAAATCTGCCAAGAAAACCTGGCACTTTACACGAAGAACTTAATATGTTTTGTTGCTGCCGGCGACATAAAATCGCCATAAAAGCATTACTGACAGCAATATGTACCGTAACAATGTAAAACGGAAAGACTGTTGCGTTCCCATGGCAACAATGGCTACACAATGGTACGTTACACTACACTGCCTATCTTGTTAAAAAGTATTTGTTGCAACTGACTAGAATACAGCGACGTACGCAGAATGGGAAAGAAAAAAAAACATTAAAATACGTGAACTCCAGTTGGATGCAGAAAACCCAAAGCCAGAGACAAAATCAAACAGGATTCGTGCTAGGTGATCTACCTTTCTGCAACTTGAGTACAAGACATTGTGACAAATTAGCCCGAAGCTCAAATTTGTCCATACTTGCTACGGAATACCAATTAACAGAACTCGGAAGGTCACTGCCCCAAGCAATGCACTCTTCACCCAATAACTCACGCCATCAACTTGCCATATCTGAAAAACTGCTGCATGCAATACATACACGTACTGCATTTGCGGAATTCTGATCAACATATGCTCCCACTCGAACAGTCAAAATAAAAAATGAGAGGCATGGAAATGCTAAGATAGAACTTAAAATAAGCCATAGGATACTACACTGGGCTTCCCGAGTTCAAAAGTAAAGTGCACTGGAACCAGTTATCTCATTCCAAACCAAAATCTGGTATTTTTACAAAAACGACCGGTGTCAGACTTAAGGTGATCATTAAAATGACTAGAGAATGCTGTCTTTTGGAATGTGAGGCCAAGCAGGTGATGGATAGGTACCGAACTACATGATGATGCACCTCAGTAGGCAAAATTTCAAAAGTATCAGAACTGAATTCCCCAATTAAATAAACGCTGTTTTTGAACCTATTTATCACTAGTTTGGTAATTCAATTCGTTATTGATTATCTGATGCGAAACCAACAACATGAGTACAATTTTTGCAGCTGTGACACCTTACATAACACCAGCTTTTCAAATGCAGGTCAACGTTACAGATAATGCTTCAGCTAGTGCCGTGTTTCTCAACCTATGGGTCGAGCAGCTATCCTGCGGGGGTCGCTAAAAAAGTTTAATGAATCTACTTACTACTAACCGAAACTACTTTCGTAAATGTATTAACTGCAGCTTTCTTATATGACATCACTTGCAGTAACACTGCAGCAATGCTAGCATAACATAAAAGATAGCAAGGTATGTATAATTTTTGTGTGTGTGTGTGTGTTTTTATACACACAAATATTAATATTGTGGCGCGTTTGCGTAATGTTTATACTTCATCTAACCTAACAACCCGATACTATTTCACTCAAAGAATGCGCTTTTATTATGACTTCATGTTGCCGGAAACAATAAAACGTACAAAATCTTCATGCAAATTGCCCAATAATTCTGTCCGATTTTAACCAAATCTGGAATTTATACACAGAGTTAGTGGCAGCCATGGTGATACATGGGGATGGACAATGACAGCCAAAAGGAGAGAATGGTACCAGGCAATTTTCGCAACTATGCGAATGTGCCCAGAAGTGACACAGAACGCTGACAACCAGGGTTACCAGCCTCTCAATAAACAACGATTGATAGCTACCAAAAAACATCGTTTTTCGTCCAAGTTATCGTACTGTTGGTAAAATTTTCTCAGTTTGAATACCTTGCAAAACACAGAAAAGTTCAAATTTACAAGCTCAAGAATATGTATAGACATAAGAGCCATTAATAGGGGTTACAGTACTAAACCCATGCTGATGCTGTAGTATGTAAATGCATGATGATCTTCATGTCATTACATGATGAAATATCAAGTTCTTTATATGGATTAACTTGCCTATTTTCCACGTAACTTTACTTCTGACTTGGGTCGCACGACAAAGTTACTGGCCTAATATGGGTAGCTGCTTAAAAATGGTTGACATACACTGCTTTAGTGCATCATGGTATGCCAAACCACTTATCCTGTTAACAATCTGACAATCTGTAAATGTTACAGCCCAAGCTGTAACTGTGCACACCAAGAAGGCATAGGAGTCAGCAGCAGCATATCTCCATTCATTCTTAATCCATGTACCAGATGGAGACATGCGGCCAGTTTTATGTCCCTGTCGCCTTCTGCCCAGGAAGGGGGGCCCTGTTACCCACAGAGCAGGTGGGTGGGTGTGCCGAGCAGTCAGGACATTATAGATAACATAAAATGTTCTTGACCCTGTGACAAAAGAACATTTTGTTGCCTGTCCAGCCCTTACCCTAGTCACTATGTGGGCTATGCCATCCTGGCCCACACACAACTACTACCACTTCTACTACTTAAATAAAACTTGTTTCAACAAGAAAAACAAGAAAATGCATGTAACACAAGCCTGTGGCTTTGGGCTCATTATAAAAGAACAGAAATCACAAAAATTTGAAACTATAATGGTTTACCATCAAATTAAAAAACTATGAACGCAACATAACACAACACATGACTAATACCTCACTGCGCAATAATCTGAGAGTTTTAAATGAGCAAAAATGCTATGACAATGGGCCATACAATTTTTAAATTTTTTAAAATTCTTGTACAGGAGGAGGTGAAGGAGATGACTGAGAATGGGGACAATGTGGTGGTGGTGGCAACACAGTTTTGTGTTTCAACTAAATGATAAGAAGTATTTACTATACAATATAACTTATAAAATTAAAAGATAATGTTGCCATGTAATCAACTAGTGGAAGAAAAGGACTATAAATACCTTGTGGGTCTTAACACAATTCAAAACATGACAGTTACTATATTACAGCAAAAACGTACAGCTAAGTTGCAGTTACTTGCAGTAAATTACAGATTACACCGATGTTCCCCTAACTTCATTTCTGTCACCCTTCTGATTTTCCATTTGGTGATGGTGATCAGGAGGAGGGGGGACTTCTTTCTACCAGAGACTTGAGCTTCACTGAACACCATCCCATGAAGGCACATAGGAGAGTGGAGGTATAGCTCCATGCATTCTTAATCTCTACATAGTATGGAGGTGAGTAGTTAGTTTCATGCCCAGACTTACACCAACAGCCTAACTGTAAACAATTCATCATTTACTGTAATTTCAAAATCCCCGCCAAAACTGACACCTAATGTCCACATTATGGAGGGATGAATGCCAAATACGGCACTGTCCACCCAAAACAATGTACAAGGTATTCTGCTGAAGGCAGCACAGCTCTAGGGTGAATAAGGCAGTATCACAAATAATCCCCTTGGGACAGCAAACAGCAACCTATTGCATATATAACTCCAAACACACGAGTCTCTGCTCCAAACTATCCAAGAGACAAAAAAAGAAAACAGGTCAAGAAAATGTCATAAAGACAAAACCTTATATGCAATCCCCATTATGGGAATGCTTACAAGTGAAGGAGAATAGTACTCCGTAACACGGAAGTGGCATTTATAACACACCGCCACATGGCAATGGCAGAACCAGGGAACTTGCACATATAAGGAAGCCAGGCAAGGACTGGGGCTTCCAACTGCAAGAAAGCTAATACAGAATTTGTTGATGTTAACATACACCACAGAAAGGCAGTGACAGGAGTTCTTGGTCTGAAAACCTTTCAATAACATTACCACAGCACTTATTCAGGAATGCCTGCTCTACGGGGAGAAAATAAGGAACTAAGCAGCCCTGGAGGAACAAAATTTTCTGTTGCATCTAACAGTAATTCAGGACTATGCATTTATGTTAGTAATCAAACTCATACCTTATGACTCTTACAGAGATTCTAGGGACATGACAATAGTTCGAAAAATGTACACCAATGCAAACAGCCAGAAAAAACTCCTGCCCGCCTTCCTAATATGGAAAAATCACCACCAACTAAGGCAATGATAGATGTCAACAACTACTCCTACAGCAGGACAAAGCAACTCATTATTGGATGTGATGCCATGGAGGGGCACTGACACTAATCCAAAAGGACAAAATGTAATGGAATAACTGCTGGATTCACAAGCAGATATTCTCAATCGGGGGTAACAAACCCACCTTAGTGACTGTAAGTGAAAGGAGGTTACTACATTGGCACTCGGGTCCAACTGCTTAGGAAACCTTATGACACATATCTGATGTTCCCCCAATGTCGTATCACAGAAACACACGCTTTCAAAAAGGTACCACAAACCTGAACAGGGTGCACCGAACTTCATTTTAAGTGACAGCCTGCTACATGGCTAATTTTAGACAGGGGACACACAACAATACATGAAATGATTACAATTCATGGGTCAACCAGAGCTCATTCCTTTGATAAACCCACCACTTCAAAATACCCTTATTCCATTGATACAGGCAACACTTATGAGTTATCAATCTAACGTAATTATAATGCACAACTCTATTTGTGCCTTTTCTGCAGCATACTCAATTCATTCACAGAAACTCAAAGTTACAGTTACATAAAAACACATAACATGTAATCCACCGTGGTTAGGTTTTGAGTTTTCATACACAGTGGGCCAAAAGTAGGCATACAGTATATAGTTTACCATCCTCTGTACACCTACTTTTGGCCCACTCTGTATTAATGTAAGTCAACATAAATGATAGTCCATAAATGTAATCAACCAAGGCTGGGCTTTACAGAAAATCAGGTCCCAACTGCTACCATATAAACAGGATAGGCTTTAAGGCTTCAATTTAGTGACTGAAACTCAAGTCAAAACTGCCAATATACATAAAGGTTTTATTTTAATGACTCATCTGCCATTTGATTAGAATATAAAAGAAATAGGATATATAAATGTTAGGTATTCAGTTCTCATGTCAATGACAGAAAGTCCACATACACTGGCAATCACCACTGCTATTACCGTCATTATGTTGGCAACCCACATGCATTGTGCTACCAATTACACCGGATGTGAAAACACAACAACGCACATAGACAGCTCAATTACAGTTCAGTTTTCAATATTACTGTCTCTGCTGCAGAAGTAAAAGTATTTCAAGCTACTAGTGAATGCAGAATGGTAAACAGTTAAGCATTACATGTGATATAAGTGCATCCCCTGTTGTTAGCTCCACTTCCTAACCTTGGCACAATCATTATTAACCTCTTGCAGTAACAGGATAACAATGAGGCTTTCCTCCTTTCAATTCTTCCACAAAAACCAATGATGCAGTCACTGGTTCAAGACAAATCACTCAGCACTTTTCTAAATATATGGCAATAAAGTTACAGAAAAACTGTTTGAATTTGAAGCTGACAGCTTAAGTTAACAAATTATATATTTATATGTTAGCATGGGTGACCAGCAAGACATTATATGTGTGTGACAAAGGCATGTCCTTTCCAAAAGATGGTTAAGTTTTGATAATTCATAACTCTTGATTGGTAAATGCTTACATTTGTTTGCTAGCTAGCTAATGAACTTACTGACTCATTAATTCCATGGAGAAGCGTCCTTATTAAGAAGCTAAGAGGGGCACGCATTTTCACAAAATAAAAAAGTTTCCCTAACATCATTAATGATAATAAATGACAAAACCCCATAACATTACTAAGATGTGCAATTCTTATGATGGTGAGTCCCTGATTAATAAATTAAGCAGCTTTATTAACACCGGAAAAATAAATGTCCCACATGTCTATTATGTCTTTCAATAACATATTCATCCGACAAAAAAATTACACGTTTATGAACTCGACATTTAAAAAATGGAATCACCTCGAATCAGGCATAGTTAACACATGAAACAAAAAAATTCCAATAATACCACGGTGAATACGTACTATTCCTTGCTAAATTTAGGGCAACAAATGCATCTTAGCATAACCTCTTACAACCCAATAAAATCAGCTAAAATCAGTGCCATTTTTATTTATATTTGTCTGTTGTAACAATGCCAATTTGGCAAATCATGTTCGACGTAACATCAAACTGTTTCATTACGTAAATACACATTCATTCGCGTGTTACACTCCTCCGGTGTTTTAGGCACTTCATGAACAGTACGCACGTAACCTCAAGAGAAAAAAGGGCATTAATTTACCTTTGATGTAAGTGATAACTTACACACGTTAATTTAAGTCACATGAATATATGTTGGACATGTGATTCAATTAAGATACAGCTGTCCCGACAGAAAATTACGAAATGGCCGACACACTGGTAACGCAATTGCAACGCATTCTTTCCTGCGGCGTATTTTACTTACCAATAAAATCCCTCTTCAACCTGCTCCTAATTCACAATGCCTTTTCCTCCTTCAAAGTTAAGAATTTTTCAAAGAGGGGTAATTTTCAACAAAACACGCCTAAATACACACCCCACCACACGTGCTCGCAATGTTTTCGTTACACAACACACGCATTGACATAAATATGGCAGTGAGCATCATTCCAAGCATTGTTGTCAGAGATTAATGGCTTAAAATTAACATGAAGTCGACAAGAACACAGATGAACGCCAGACGTAATATGACGCCTACGGTCGTCACCGTAATGATCATGGATCAGATCCGTGGTACCTTGCTCGTAGTACTGCACCCTAACGGACTGTGGCGGTATCTCTGGCACTTGCCGGACTCCCCGAGCTGTTGTGTGTAAGTGGATAGCATGGATTCCATTAGCGAAGAATGTATGAATACTGCAAACATATAGACTTGCTGAGTAACAAACGTGTCAAAGATGGAATCCTACAAGAAAAATATATCAATTTAAAATTAAATCCATATCACAAGTGCTGCTATTTTGTTAAGTATCTCACCACAACTTGAATTTTCACATGTCATAATTCACTCCATTAATAATCACTACATATTGTAAGTGGTCCTTAATATCAGAGTTTGCCCAAGCAGTTTATAATCTGTAATTATTTGGTTCTTACATATTGATTCTAAATACACATACACCAGTTTCAGGAATGCAACTATTTACATTAACTGTGAGATTAGTTTGTGTCATACATGATGTACAGCCACACCCCAACCTCTACCGAATATTTTATTCATGTGTGTATAGCTGCAAAACTTTTATATACTTTGAAACTTGGCTGTAGAATTTAAGTATTGCAAAGACTGGGGGAGAAAAACAGAAAAAAAAAGAAAAAAAGAAGAAAAAAAAGCTGTACATGTCACTTCTTATCTCCTTATGTGTAGAGCATTTTGATGGCTATCTGAAGCACGTAGCCGCTTAAAAACCTGTGACAAATATATGTTGTGTTTGAATTAGTGTATGTTGCATTTTATCTTAGTTATATATGGTGTGATGCAAAAATGTTAGCCCAGTCATTATCTGCAAAGAAGCAAAATTGTGATGCAGAAACCCATGAAACCAGTTCTAGTGTATGTTTCTAAGGTAGTGCACAAGCATCAGTCATCTCTGTTACCTTGCAACTCCTGAATATTCTGTCAAATTTCAGTGGATGTTTTGATAGACCTTTTCTGCTAATAGTCACCTAAAATGTATGGCTATATCTGTCAATCATGACTGCCACCTTACTGTAAAGTTTGGATGAATATTTAGGTATATCTTGCTAGTATTGTTTTGAAGACATCCTGCTATTTATGCACTGTGACAAAGTGATGTGTCATAACTCAATTCCTTTCTTTGATGTGCATTGAAGTGAACTTGAATATATACCCCATACTTCAAAATTGTGTCCTTCAGGAAATTTTCAGCAGCTGAAATCTTGGAACACTTGCTACCACTCAGTTAAAAATCTTTTTGTCATCCCAACTCTTAACCAAACACCATAGACTTAAATGTGTGTAATGCAATATGATGTTACTTTGAATTGGTGTGAAACTTAGTATTACATATCATGGGTAGAACAAAGACTAAGTATCTTTCTAAGTTCATTCTAGTGACTGCTAGTCACAACCATCAAAGTACGATATATATATTGGGAACTTGTCATCAAACATGCAAAAATTTTCAACTAAATTTACTAAAACTAGCCATCACCAAGAGGCTCCTGTCATATGTTCAAAGATGATGAACAGACTGCTTTATTTAAACACCTGGTTCATACTGTGCAGGAAACACTTTTCATCTAAGTTATAAAAACCAATCAGTTTATGTTATATGGGTTAGAAGTCACTGCTTGTTCTGAGATAAATACAGTGTGGGCAGAATTTACAATTCTTAAGTGTTAAACCTGTTGGTGTATGCAAGCAGTAGGCTTTAAAAGGTTAACATGCACATTTACAAGCAACTGAATGTTTTACAGGGTGAACAAAAAATGTACAAACAAAATTAAGTGAATCTACACCACACAATATGAAGTAAATATTATGTGAACAATGTCCTCCTGCATCATAGTTTCTGAATTACACTTCCGACAATTAAAGAAAATATCCATCCTAAGACTCCATGTAGCCACTGAAGAAAACAAAACTTCTGAGACCCTACTTTCTTAATTGTCTGACTGGGACCATTTGCTATGGTTTCCTATGAGATAATCCATCCAGAGCTGTGGCAGGATTTGGATCAGCAGACTTTTTATGCATGATGGTGCCCCACATTTATTCTTGTAATTTGAGTAGCCTAGAACATGTTTCTGGAACAAAGGAAGGGCAAATTGGACCAATAGCATGGCCTGCTCACTTCCCTGATTTGAATTCCTTGCTCTTCATCTCTGAGGACATCCAACGTCTACTATTTATGCTACAGACATCAGTGATGTTCAGGGCTTGCAACAAGGAATACAGAATGAATTTGAGATGATTCATACAACACCTGGCATTTTTCAGAGTCAGCCATGATCACTCTTTAGATATGCAATGTCCTGCATTGAAGCTGAAGGAAAGAACTTTTGACATTTTCTTTAATTTTCAGGAGGCCTAAACTTGGGAACACAAAGGCCAATGTATGTAAAATATTTATTTCCTGTAGTTGCATGGTGTAGATTCACATTCTGTAGGTTTGACCACACATTTTTCATTTGCCCTGAATTTAAAACCCTATTGCACTTGTTACCTTACAACTATTGGATTACTTACTTACTCCATGGTGCAGAGTCCTTCTTGAGAAGCTGACTGGTTTGCAGCTAGTCAAGAAATTCCCCGCATTTTATGGAACCCGAACGTTCATTACCGTACTCACAAGTGTCCGCCACCTCTCCCTATCTTGGGCCAATCCAATCCAGTCCATATACCCACATCCCACCTCCTGGAGGTCCATCCTAATATTATCCACACATCTACGCCTAGGTCTCCCCAGTGGTCTCTTTCCCTCCGGTTTCCCCACCAAGACACTATACGCCCCCCCTCTCCTCCCCCATATGCGCCACATGCCCTGACCACCTCATACTTCTCGATTTCATCACCCGCACAATATTGGGTGAGGAGTACAGATCACTTAGCTCCTCGTTATACAGTCTCCCCCATTCCCCCGTTACCTCGTCCCTCTTAGGTCCAAATATTCTCCTCAACACCATATTCTCAAACACCCTCAGCTTCCTTTCCTCCCTCAATGTCAGCGACCAAGCTTCACAGCCCTACAAAACAACCGGCAAGATTATAGTTCTATATATCTTAATCTTTAATTTCCTGGACAGCAACCTGGAAGACAAAAGATTCTGCACCGAATGATAGCAGGCATTTCCTGACCTCAGTCTACTCTTTTTCTTCCCGAATAGAATTTTGGATTGTTAAAGTTGTTCCCAAATATTTAAACTCTACCACCCTCTCGAAGATACTATTATCAATCCTCACACTGTGATTATGTCCTGCATTCTGATCTCGGGACATGACCATGTACTTAGTTTTATCAGCAATTACTTCCAGTCCAATCTCCCTAGTAGCAGCTACTAAAGCTTCTGCGTTTTCCTTTAAAGTATGTATACCTCCTCCCAGTGTATTAACATCGGCATAAGCCAGAAGCTGATGTGTACCATTTAGTTTCAAGCCATCCTGGTTTACCTGAACCCTCCTAATGGCGTACTCTAAAGCAAAGTTGAAAAACAGTGGTGATAGAGAGCCTCCTTGTTTCAGACCGTTCCTAATAGGGAACCTGTCAGATACATTCTTGCCTACCCGGACTCTGCTATATGTTTCAGTCAGACTCATCTTTATTAACCTTACAAGTTTCTTAGGGATACCAA
>Ga0136643_10011974_pt1 | contig 12891 bp, 6 predicted proteins | sample TergutLab28metaG_FD_96883 | JGI IMG/M metagenome (GOLD analysis project Ga0136643, IMG submission 96883) | Labiotermes labralis P1 segment gut microbial communities from Petit-Saut dam, French Guiana - Lab288 P1 (version 3) (version 3) | ecosystem: Host-associated > Arthropoda: Insects >...
CTACATGTTTCGAGCACATGTGCTCATCATCAGGAGGTCAAAATTGCATTACACAGCCTCTGGTATCATCACACCTATAGATGTGATGATACCAGAGGCTGTGTAATACAATTTTGACCTCCTGATGATGAGCACATGTGCTCGAAACATGTAGAGGCATGAAATAAAACTTATTGTGAAACAAATTTCATGCATCAAGTTAGTTAAATACTGAGATAATTTATGTAGGTTGTTTCTACTATTTTTGTCCAGAAATGAAGTGTAGAAACTGAAATAAAAGCAACCACCATCTAATAAACTTACAATGGCTTGCTGAACGTCCTATCCGATACTGAAATGTTTATTAAATTACGTACGAATGTTTTTTAAAGCCAGTTTTCCATTCGTGTGGAGAAAATCGTATTCTCTCTGACGTGAGTGTTTGCCTTTGTGCCTGTTGACACATTTGTTTCTCTTTCTCCTTTCAACTCTTTAACTGTTTTACAAATTTTCACAAAATTTGGCATGAATATAGTGCCATTCTAGACCAACACAACATGATATCTTTTAATTTCCTGCAGTCAGTCATAAATAGATAGGGATAGCTAGTCATTATAGGGACTATGCGACTCTTAGGACGACTGGCGTTTCAAATCCTGAAGAGGAAAAGAGATTTTTCTCTTCCAAATTATCCACGCCGACTAAGTAGCCCACCCATCCTCCCTATTCAATAGGGTACCGAGGTTCTTTCAGGGGAAAAGCGGCCAGAGCACTCACCTCCATGTAGCGCCGAGGTTAAGAATAACTCTATTCGCCTATATGTCTCCCTGCACTTACAGGGATAAGTTTGCTCCTTTTAAAAATAAAAGCAAAATCCTGGAAGAGAAACTCATCTGCGTTGTGGGAGCGACAGTTTAGTATCCTAAAATGAAGCATGGACTCAAAGCAATGTACAAGGAATAAAAGAAGTGGGGTACTTACGGGTTTTCAGTACACGATTTGGCCCTGTGTTCTTCTGCGCTATGATTAGGCGTTTTTACTCTAAGAACTTTTAATTTTCCGGAACGGACATGAAGTTATTAGAAATGTTTGTGGGTTGCTTAAATAGGAAGAGGCAAAAAGAAACTGTTGAGTGTGCTTAGGGTTTGGTTGACGAAGATCGAGCTTTCCTACTTACACCCTCCAAACGATTTGACATTTGCGCCAAAGTTTTTGTTTAATTATTTCAGAGCGGGTGAAGAGACCTACTTCCATCTCTTGTCATTTTAACGCATCTGACGGAAGAAGAAACAGTGACTGTAACGATGCCAGGTTCACCTAGCTTAACTGCAGCGTTACGTGTCGTTTCTATTGGCTGGGTTTGTGATAATTATGATATAAGAATATCCACCAGTAATTTTAGTCGTGTTATTCCTGATACGTGTATGTGGTCGCGGAAGAAATTTGCGTGGAGGAAGGCAGGTGATCGTAGGCATCATTGTAATTACGCGGAATAGTGTAGTCGGTAATTGACTAGGCTACATGCGGGATGCCCGAATTATCCTGGCTCGATTTTTAGTGTCAGTATGAAAAAATTGGAGAGGACAACAATACGCCTACTGAAGGCAATCGAACCACTATTCCTCAGTTTTCCTGTCCGTATCTCAGTCTCCGTAATGACTGAGCTGTATTGTTACCAATCTGACTTATTTATCTTCGGAAACACTGAAGCAATAAACGTGTGAGAGAAGAACCAAGTCCCAGAATTCCTGATTTACTCTATCAGTTATGTTCTGACTTCTTCCTGCCAGGCTGTGGTTAATTTACATGTGGAAATACCCTCAAGGTGGGATTTCCGTTTGATCCCCTTTGACAGGATGTTGGTGAAGACGGAGGCCGTGGCCGATAGAATGAACCTTTTGCCGAAACACGCTGTGTTTCGCTACACACCTCAGTCTCGAGGGCTCATTTACGTCGGATACAAGGAAGAGGGAAATATCGCGAAAAAAAGTAAACATTGAGTCTGGTTGGTCTCGATTTCGACAGATTTGTACATTTTACGAAAAAGACCGAAATCACGAAATGTGTGGCTTTTAGAATCGAAAGTAATTAAATGGGGGCGAGGGAGACATAGATGTCACTTATTGACGAAAGAGGTGAGTGGATTTTGGCGCAATGTGAACTGCAGGAGATGGGAAAAGACTTCGTCTTGACCATTTCCCAAAATGCTATTTTGGCTGAATATACTTCAGAAAATCGCGAGACTAGACATGTACACGTAATTCGCTAATAACAAACGTGCACTTTCGAACCGTTATATTCGTCAAAGAGAGGATCTCTTTGACAATCACTTTCTTTGGTTCCACTGTTTTACCAAACGAAGCTCTTTGCAAATTATCCACGGGGGTTGAGGATTGTTGAAGTACATTCTGCACTCAGCACCCCAATGCACTGCACTAGGGTGAACGGGGGAAGATAACAGGATGGGGGTGAATGCTGCACCCCGACTGCAGTTTATCCCCAGGCATAATGTTAACACGCACACAACACGTGAATTCCAACACACAGACACCTCACCTGATTTGAAACCCGAGGAATGCAGTTTTGCATCGAACTACTGAATGCGAAAGAACATTTTCTTCTCTTGATTTGACCAGCCTAAAAAGAAATGCTATTATTGGACAGCGGATGAGAGCTTCTTATGACTATGAAGTGGAATGTGGCTCTGTATGTAGCCTCGTACTGATAAACATGGCGTCACATCTCGTAAGACAGTCATCATAAGAGATTATGAGCTTTTAATAAAGCGTTTCTAGGTTCTAGGTAACCTTAGAAGAGAGAAGTGTTAAGCCATGAGGATTGTCGGTGTAGTCTGTCTCTCTCCGACACCAAGAGTTCGAAATATGTGGCTGGTTATCTATCTCTGTCACACACCAAACCAGTAGAGAACACAGCTTTCGTAGAGACACTAATGTTGACGGGTGTTATTCTCAAGGCGTTTGTTTACTTGCGATAAACTAACAAAAGCTCCGCTTTATTTCAGAGAATCAACAGTGAACAGCGCTCTTGTTTCAAAGACTGGCTCCTTCATCCCCAAAACTTACTGCAGTAAATGTAATTTGTTACAATTTATTGCAGTGTCCTTACCAGCTATTTCAAAGGAGGGGCAACTGTATCTGTAATCCCTGCTCCAGCTATTCCGCATGCAACCCAACAAAAATGTCTTACTCAGAACGTTATGTCCCGGCCGGGATAGCGTAGTCGGTATAGCAACTCGCTACGGGCTGGAATGTCCGCGGATCGACTCCCGGTGGCAGAGAGATCTTCAACAGCCGTCCAGGGCGGCTCTGGGGTCCGTGCAGCCTCCTGTACAATGGGTACCGGATCTCTTCACCGGGGGTAAAGCGGCCAGAGCGTGTCTTTGAGACCACCAACCTAGCCGAAGTTAAAGAAAAAGTAGAGATACTCGTATATCTCTACTGCCCCCTCCCTGGGCCTTCATTGCCTGATCTAGTGTGAGCTCTGTCCTGTACCAGAACGTATGTCTGTATTTGACACTTCTTCCCCTCCATCTGAGATACAGTGCGAGACTGTCAAAATGTGTGTTCATGTTGCGGACTTAGTGAAGTTTAATGTAAGACTGAAGTACAGTTCATAACTTGGTAGACGTTCTTTCATATGCATGGGTTTATCTTTCTTCTTCTTCTTTTTCTTCTCCTCCTCCTCCTCCTGCTTCTTCTTCATCTTCTTCTTCTCCTTCTCCTCCTCCTCCTCCTTCTTCTTCTTCTCCTCCTCCTCCTCCTCCTCCTCCTTCTTGTTCTTCTCCTCCTCCTCCTCCTCCTTCTTCTTCCTCTTCTTCTTCTGCTTCTTCTTTCTCTTCTTCTTCTTCCTCCTCCTCTTCTTCTTCTGCTGCTTCTTCTCCTCCTCCTCCTCCTCTTCTTCTTCTTCTGCTTCTTCTTCCTCTTCTTCTTCCTCCTCCTCATCTTCTTCTTCAGCTTCTCCTCCTCCTCCTCCTCCTCCTTCTTCTTCTTCTTCTTTCTCTTCTTCTTCCTCCTCTTCTTCTTCTTCTTCTCCTCCTCCTCCTCCTCCTCCTCCTCCTCCTCCCCTTCTTCTTCTTCTTCGGTAGCAGTGTTCGTTACGAGTTTTGATCTCCTCTAACAATTAACCTATACGTCGAGGTTTTGCCTCGTTGTTGTTGCCGTATAGGCCCAATACCACAAGCTGAACGTTATTTGTCCTGGACGCTCCAAAATATTTTCAGACGATATGCATTGTCATTTTTTTCAGGCGGCTTGTGCTTCGGCTATCTCTCACGAGGAGAGCTGTGCCTGAGCAGTCAACACAGTAACACTTAAAGGTGAAGCATCCTGTTGATACGCGACGATGGCATGAGGACGTATGGAGGAGTAATGGTATAGATCCATGCATTCGTAACTTGTGACACTACGTGCTCGTTCACTCCCCAGTCGCTTTAGCCCAGGAAGAAGGGCCACGAGTTCTCTTAGGACAGGAGTCTTCCTGAACCCCAGCACTGGTCTGGACGCGGTGCTGAAAAAAAAAAGCTTTGATTTCGCCGGGAATCGAGGCTCTGTCGGTATAGCCAGTAGCCTAGTCTATACGGCCTGAGCTGTTCTGGCTGCTCAATAGCAGATAAAAGCGCCTACAACATTATGTTATTTACATCAGAAAAATACTTTATTCTAAATTCTAGATTAACTGTTTATGATCTAAAGAAAAAGCTGAAATACGCGGACCTTTTCGCTGAAAGTATTCGAGGGAGAGATCCCACTTTGCGAACCTTCTACCTCCAGGGCAGGGTGATGCAGCTCTCCACTTTAATTTAAAACCTTAATGATCTGTCTTCTATGCTCAGGTAGACAGGACACATCTGCTGGAGTCCCAAACTGGGGTGGGGCACAAAGAGGAGCGTCAATTAATAAAGGAGGAGATATTTTGTGATTTTTAACAATCCCTAAGCCCCCCTTAGTCTCCATTCTGGAACACCCTCTTGAGCTTCCCTTTCGATTGTATCCCCCCGCTATACGGGGTGCAGCAAGTTGCGTGCCTCATGTTTTATTGTGGTGCGTGAGGACAATCACCGTTCGGAAGTATGACTCTGCAACGGGAAACCTATCCCGGCAAAAGTGTGATAAGTCTCACCTTCCTGCTTACTATCGTTTATCTAACTACCGGATCCGATGTGAAATAATACTAATACCAATAATAATAATATTATCTGTTTTACGAAACGTCCGTATCGTCTTCTAAATAGAGTTCTCCAGAGAGTGTAATCTAGTGCTTACTCTATCAATTTCCAGTATCTTCTCCTTTCCGTTTGGTCATTCAGTAGCTGCGTATGTCTTCTTCCTCGTCTTTCCGTCCCTTCTAACGTTCCTTCAATCTTTCCCTCAATATTGTGTTTTAGTAAGCAGTTCCAACGTAATATGTGACCAATTTAGTTAGCCTCCTTGGTTTTATTGTATACAGAACGTTCCTTTCCTCCTTGACTACTTGTAATACTTTATCATTTTAAATACAATCGACCCAACTCGTGAATCCGATACGTCTTCATATAAATATTGCTTCTATGTGTAGTTATGATTAGGCCCTCACTATGAAACTTTTTGTACATCAGACCTCAGAATGCCCTCGGAAAGACGTGAACCTGGCCGCCAGATTACTGACACACAACTCGCAGCCGTAACGTTTAAGCTTGCAGTTTTAACGTTTATACATAATCAGGAAAGGGAAAGTATCCGTAAACATATAAAGAACATTTGAAAATCTATTCTTAACCAATTCATTGCTAAATGTTACGTTAAAACTGTAATATAAAGATATAAATATCTATGGGTCCTTGAATTACTACTATTTTTCGAAAAATTGATTTCGGTAGATTGGTCAGTCCTTACGTTCAAAGGGATTGTCTTGAATGTCTGAAGATCGTCTCTGTCCGTCGATGATGTGATGTTAGATTCTCGGACGGCAGTATGGCATGAAGCAACGGCTGTTTTGTGCTGGCAGTGACCGGTAAACGAATACAGATCGTGATGAATATTGAACGCGTTGAACCTGTCACGATCCTGACCACCTTCTAGCAGAAGCACAGTTGCGCTGGTCGGTACATTGAGGCAGCCTCATATTGGTCGTTGATCACCTGCATTCGACTCGCTGCTGTTATCACAGTGCGCATAAATCACACTTCCACGCTTCTCTGCTGTCTGCAGCACAGCGGCTGATGCACTAACACCGCGACGTCTTGATTTGAGTGTTTTGCATCATCGTGTGTTTTGTTGACCAGTTTAATTCATTCCGTAGGAGCGCACCCTAATGCATTGTAAATGTTATCCTCTCATCCCTATCTAAATTTCTTGTTTCAGTATTTTCTTCCGTGACTTTATGCACCGTACTGCAAAAAATCGATTGACAGCATGCGTTCCTGTACCGTCTATGGAGCTGAAATTCCGTGCCCATAAACTTAGCTTGGAATTGTATTTGACAGAGCATTCATGCGGGGGAGGGACCTGAACACAACTTGAATCAGTAACAAATAATATCCAAAGCCCACATCATATTGATATGAGTGAAAATTATTAGACACTGTGACGTAAATAATAGGGAGATGCTGAATGAATAAATAAAGTACCTAAATTAATGAATATATGAATGAATTCAAATAAAAAAAAATAATTCGCTTTTTTCTGACTACTTGGTGGGTCATCAGCAGTAATAACAAAGCTGAATACTGTCAGTGTCAGTTCCATTCATCTCCCATCTTTGTAATTTACATTCTCAGTATTGTGTCTCAGAGTGATTTTCATCTCTTCTTTTGAATCTTCCAAGACTGTCGTTTCTATGGTGTTTTCTTGCCAAAATCATGGAGGCAGTTTGTTCTCCCCCGTTCCTAGCTATGCTCGTCAGTTCCACTGCTGTGGTTTCAAATAGGGCAATGCAGACAGATTGGAAATACCGGATACATGAATGCGAATTCGTTGGTTTCCCTTTAGATACTGAAGTATTTGTAAGCCCACTTAGTTTAGTGACTAGGCTACGGGATGGACTTCGAGAAAGTGGAATACTTTTCGAGCAGTGGCCAGCGATGGGCCCCTTATCCAAAACGTCCAGGCCGGCTATGAGGCCCAACCTCTATTGAATGGGTATCGGGGGTTCTTTCCCAGGGATAAAAGCGGTCGGCTTAGGGACATGGCCACTCGTCCCGTTCTAAAGTCGAAGTTAACCTTTTGGCGCTGGAATTATTTTTTTTTTAAATTTTAGCACACCCTGTATATAAAATGTGAATAATACATGAAACAAATACGTTAGAATTATGAAACAAAGTGCATTTTGAAGAGAAAAATCTGAGAGTATACTCGTACACCGTGTTTAAAATATTCAGTACCTATATTTGTTCAATAAATATATAAAATGCAAATTTAGAGGTTAGCGGTGCGGTACGTCAACTATAGTTGACATTAGGCGTCTAAAGGTTAAGAATGAAATGAAGTAGACCTCCACTCACACATACGCTTCCTGGCGGGTGCTGGAGACCTTTAAGTGTACAGGAGTGCTTGCTAGCGACTTGAGACTAGTTGAAAGGCGCTGCGTGTGTTGTATCACGTCCCTGCGGCACTTTCTAACAACAACAACAACAACAACAACACTGTAACCAAGCGACTTTCGCGAATCTCAGTGCCATAAAACCACTGATGTCTCTTCTGATTAACCTTTTGGGGCCGGAATTATTTTTTTTTCATTTTAGCACACCATGTGTATAAAATGTGAATACTACAGGTACCAAACAAGTTAGAATTATGAAACAAACTGCATTTTAAAGAGAAAAAAAAACGGAGAGTATATACCATGTTTAAAATATTCGGTACCTATATTTGTTGAATAAATATATAAAATGCAACTTTGGAGGTTAGAGGTGCGGTACGTCAACTGTAGTTGACGTTAGGCGTCTAAAGGTTAAACCAACATTGCAACTTCCAAACAGTGACATCATACCGCCCTTTAGAACTTCTGATGGGGTCAGGCAGTTGGTAGACTTTTGTAGAGCATTTATTTGAAGCTCTATACGAGCAATAATTATTGAGTAACGTCGGAATGATTATGACGATGCATCATGATGTGGTTCGATGAATCACCGTCACTATAAGAGATGATATTCTTATAATGACACTTACGTGTATAATCCAGCATCCAGGTTTTGTGTGATCCATACGTCACGTTTATGTGTGCAGCGATGATGATGCAAAATACAGCAGTATTAGAGCGATCTTGAGTAGCAGTTCTGACCTTCTGTTGTCACGCTGTGGTGAAGAAACAAAAATTTTGTGATCAAAGAATAAATTACCAAAAAAAATGTAATTCTTAAACTGAAAGTTCTGTTGTCTCAAAACCTCTCTCCATTCTAGGCCAGAGACGTAAAAGTTTGAAGTTTATTCACCTCACTCTCTGTATAGAACGGAATTGGAGTCCGGTCTCTCCCTTGTCAATTGGCTTCTACAGTCTCAAGGTATTTGGAATGATTCTGTCTATTCTTATCTTTTTTACGTCAAAGTCCGGAGGGACTGCCTGTATAACTACAAGTCACCTACCTCTTTCATAGATTCGTCGTCATCACGGAGGCTTACTGTACGACGACCTGAAGGAACACAGATAAAAATGTGAAAACTTATCAAACGTCAATACACTCTAAACAAAGGTAATGTTTTACAAATAGCAACGTCAAAGTTTACAAATAAACGTAAATCAGTAAGGGTAAGATGAACTTGGTTTACAGATCCAAAGGAAAAAAAATGGAGTACCTAGAGGATTACTGTGTATAAGGGAAAGTGACCACTAGGGCTTGGACGTGTGCCATCCCCGTTGTGTGTGTGAAAACTGGAAAGGGTATGCAGTCAAACACAACTATGTCAATTGAGATGTTTTAATGACTATTACTAGACAACTACATGTTTCGGTCCCTACTGGCCATTTTCAGGTTATCTTCAAGAGAACTTAAGGTCCTACTATATATATTGTGCGCGCACGTGATGGAGAGATCTCTACATCCTGTCTTTATTGCGTAATATGTAACTTCCGTATTGAATGCGGTGGTATGCTCTGGCTAGAGGCACGATAGGGTCTGGTGGCTTGTATCGAGTTTGTATGTTTCTTGGTGCGATGGTATTGTGAAGAGGCATGTTCCTTTTCCTTCCTCCTAATTGGAGTCGTGTTGCGGGGAGGTCCGAAAGTGACCTTGGCCAGTAAAGGCCGAAACATGTAGTTGTCTAGTATAGTCATTAAAACATCTTAATTGACATAGTTGTGTTTGACTATATACCCTTTCCAGTTTTCACACACACACACACACACACAACGGGGATGACACACTTCCAAGCAACCCAGATCGATTCATTCGGTCCTATAATTCTGTTTGTTCCCTGGACAGTTAAGTGTGAGTAAAAGATCTTAGATAAGCATGGTTTCTGCATAGAAAACCTGTCACTATTGGACAATTAATTTTATGTCCTTTCCTGGTTATTATTTTTATTTTTTATAATCTGTGGTCATCTTAGCTCGCTAAATATTATTGTATATGGAATGTTGTGTAATTCTGGTTCGTGTAACTTTTTTTATTATTATTGGGAAAGTCCATTCTGCTATTCGTCTCACGAAACATGCTTTCTCGTCTTCACTTACAGTTTGCCGCTACGTAATGAAGTATTTCCATTAATGCTTAGAGATCAGAGATTACGTAATGCCTAGAACATCTGGTTCTGACATCTGCAGTGTGTCGATGTGACCCCAGCCACATTTTCATATTTTTCTTCGTCGTGTAAACAAAATTACATTGCAGTGTTATTAATCATTAAATAAATTAAGAATGCGCTGGCTAATATTCAGTTCCCTTGAAGACAGAGGCAGCATTTTCTTCCGAAAAGTCGGAACAGATATAATGATGACCTATTTGACCATCAGCTGTGCAAAACACACTGTGGAAGTTTGAACACTTAGTTACGAAGTTAATGAACTGAGCATTTTCCATCCCACTTGTTTCCGCTCCTGTAACTTAATAGTCACCTTAAGCTCTAAACATAATCATTTACAAAAAAAGAAAGGGCTAAAATTTCCTGTGTAGAGAAGAATTTGTTATTCACTTCAGGATATGACAAAATGTTCTCCCTCTCTGCGTTATTAATGTTTATCTTATTGCGAGTATAACCCGGAATAGGTTGAAACGATATGTGCCACTTTCGAGTGCATAACAACCACGGAACCTGGCTCGTGCCGTTTTACAAACGAACGGTTCAGTTCAACTGAAAGCAATTTTTAAAACTCTACAGCACACGATACCCATCACACCATCACACCATCACACCATCACATCATCACACCATCACATCATCACACCATCACACCATCACATCATCACACCATCACATCATCACATCATCACACCATCACACCATCACATCATCACACCATCACATCATCACACCATCACATCATCAAACCATCACACCTCGCTTCCGCATTACTAAATAGCACGATTTTCTCATCTCTGGTTCTTGAACCGTTCACCGAAAATTTCAGCATCGTATCAGTTACAGCACTGCAGTTTGCAGTAACTGTGCCGATGGGGGAAACGTCAGCTATACTGAGACCATGGCAAGATGTTCCATGGGTGGAGGGGATGACGGTCCGCTGCCTCCTGTCGCATTCCTCGCCAGATCCCTCTGGTCTGAATCGGCTAGGTCAAGAAATTTGTCATTCGCAAAGTTCATCACCTAAATTTTCACTACCAATATTCGCTTGAACAGAATGGCTAGATGACTAGAGGAGAATACAGGCAAGGGTGCGGAAGATGGAACACAGAATTATAAGGGAGGTATGTGGGACTTCTTCTTGTGGCCTCAATTCAGCCGCGGTTTCTTAAGGTTTGTTTGTAGGTCTATCCATGTGGGCATGCTGTGAGCTGACAGATGAATATCGGAGTATCTGCGGGTTAAATTTTTGGCAGTTGAGGTCATTAGTGCCCTGCAGTCATTTGTACTGTAGTGACACAGTGCTTGCATGTAAAATTGTGTCTGACGGGGGAAATTCTACCCTTCAATGGTGTAGAAAAAGAAACTTTAAATCTGCAAGATCCGATATTTGTAACCTTGAAATTTATCACGATAGCTTGTAATATAGCATGCTCAGACATTTTTCCTGCTGCATGAACCTTCGCTAACTACACAGCGTGGGCTATCTGCTAGCCAACTACAGAAACAGTAAGGCAGGGACAGCGATAATGCATGAGGGTCGGATTTTATAAGTTCCTCTTGGTAGGTGCGATAAAACAGTAGCGTTTTTGAGCCAATGTCACGGTCACCTTATCTGTGTTAAGTGCACTGTATGGGAACACTCTCACAGGCGATAAACAAGGTATTACTGGAAAGCGTCGTTCATGTGATTAGAAAGGTCAGAATATTTCATAAAGTGTAGAACAAAAGGAATGAATGGGAAGCGTGACGTCATGCAGATAAGAGTGCAGAATTTGCTATGCTTTGTTTAAAAGGCCAAAGAAACAAATGTGCCTGTCTTAAAACTTGATATTTGCCCAGAAGTTCAAGAGAGGCGACCCTCATCGTTCATAATGGAATTCCCAAAACTTGTACTTGCAACCAGTCCAGAGTCAAAAGAAACAAGTGTTGAAGGGTGTCTCAACAACACCGTCCCGTTGAAGGGTGCCTCAACAACACCGTGCCGTTGAAGGGTGCCTCAACAACACCGTCCCGTTGAATGGTGTCTCAACAACACCGTCCCGTTGAAGGGTGTCTCAACAACACCGTCCTGTTGAAGTGTGCCTCAAAAACACCGCCCCGTTGAAGAGTGTCTCAACAACACCGTCCCGTTGAAGGGTGCCTCAACGACACCGTCCCGTTGAAGTGTACCTCAACAACACATTTTAATGCTGCAGGGGCAAGAAAATGTTTTGTTCTCTAACACCGTCCCGACCTGCCCTGGAGCACACCCAACTTCCTATTCAAAGATTATCGGCGTTTTTTCCCAGAGGTAAAGCGGCCGCAGCATGAGATTGATTACTCACATAATTCTAGTTTGAACGTTAACAATAAGTGGAGCTGTACCTGTGCGCCTCTGAGTGTCTGTATGTTGTGGAAGTGGATAGCTGTACTGGACATGTTGCGTGATCTTGCGGTATGAATTGTTGTAACACAAAAAGGATACGTTTTAAATGAAGACAAATTAACACATTGGCCCTTACCTAAAGCGAAATTTCTTACATGCCAAAAATTTACGTACGTAAAGTTTAACAACAACTTGTTGCACAGCCTTTTATATTTGTTAATTAATGCTCCGACATGTTTCGGACATAACTTTTGGCCATCTTCAGGGAGCTCATAAGTTCTTCTTTGACATGTGCAGCTTATGCGTCAACTTATGCGGTGGAAATACTACATATGTGATTAAAGTTATTGTTGACGTGATAATTCTAATCGTATGCGTGGAATTATTATTATTATTATTATCAGTAGTGTAATAGTAGTAGTAGGTGGTGGTGGTAGTAGGTGTTGGTAGTAGTAGTAGTAGTAGGTGGTGATAGTAGTAGTAGTATGTGGTGGTAGTAGTAGGTGTTGGTAGTAGTAGTAGTAGTAGTAGGTGGTGGTGGTAGTAGGTGTTGGTAGTAGTAGTAGTAGTAGTAGTAGTAGTAGGTGGTGGTGGTAGTAGGTGTTGGTAGTAGTAGTAGTAGTAGGTGGTGATAGTAGTAGTAGTATGTGGTGGTAGTAGTAGGTGTTGGTGGTGGTGGTAGTAGTAGTAGTAGTAGTAGTAGTAGGTGATAGTATTAGTATGTGGTGGTAGTAGTAGGTGTTGGTAGTAGTAGTAGTAGTAGTAGTAGGTGTTGGTAGTAATAGGTGTTGGTGGTAGTAGTAGTAGTAGTAG
>Ga0136643_10011978_pt1 | contig 12887 bp, 6 predicted proteins | sample TergutLab28metaG_FD_96883 | JGI IMG/M metagenome (GOLD analysis project Ga0136643, IMG submission 96883) | Labiotermes labralis P1 segment gut microbial communities from Petit-Saut dam, French Guiana - Lab288 P1 (version 3) (version 3) | ecosystem: Host-associated > Arthropoda: Insects >...
AGTAGTAGTAGTAGTAGTAGTAGTAGTAGTAGTAGTAGTAGTAGTAGTAGCAGTAGTAGTAGTAGTATAGTATTGGTGGTGGTATGGTGTCGATGAAGAGATTGGCCAAAATATTAGACCCGACATGGGTGTGAACTTTAAAGCAATGACCTTGCTTCATTAATCACAAGGCTTGCATTACTTAGAGGAGTCATTTTTTTAAGACTATCATAAGATACTTACTAAATAAACGTGACAGATGTCTGACCCCCTTTGTGCCCTTCTTAAAAGGTTAATGATACTTGAGTTTATTTAGTGAAACATAATATACTGCTATTAAGTACACAGAGCCCAGTAACTTCCTCAGGGACCACCAAATTTAGCATGGAGACCTGTGCATTTTGTTTATCTAGTAGGTTTGTGTTTTTCATATGGTTGGCAGTTTAAATGGCTCCTAATTGCCTAAACATTATTATCCCATCTTGTCAAAAGAAAAGCATTTCTTTTCTGTGACGTAAGAACAGAATTTGAATGAACTTAATACTTCAGAAGATTAAAAGAACTCTAAAACTTGGGAAAAATCTTAGATTTGTCTTAAGTGGGTGTTATAAAAATTGCAGTCCACAAATTCTATCAAACGTCAGATGGAAAATATGGCATCCTATGGCTTTCAAGCTATCATTATTTTTATACATTTTTATCGTTTCTGTCTTCCATAATTCTTGCAATTTCTCCTTTACATTTCATTAATTTTTTTTATTTTCTTCTTGGTGAATATGTCGGTACTGACACTCGTGAAGTACATATTCATTGCAAGTACGGGCACAACGTTACAGAAAACGTGGAAGCCCGAAACGTAATTATGCCATTCGTAATTATATGATGTAAAAAAATACTGACTGCACTGACAGCTGCATCGGCAATTTGTAAATTCTTAGAATTTAAGAGATTTCATAGCTATTATCATTACATTTTGTACACATTCTTATGGCTTAGTATTACTGAAGTTGCCACTGAAAACTAATTATCAATTTAGCTTTAAAACAAGTCTTAGTCACTTCATTGTTTTTGTGGATGTATGGAATGTAAAAGTGTTGTATCGACCAGAAATAAGGTCTCACGTTTCAAGCCGAAAGTTCATGTTTTAATGTTACCTGAACTGTGTTTCAGATCCGGCTCTTTCAGGAAAATAGCACCGGTTTTCTTGCCATTGTGAACGAGAACTGAACCAGCACAGAAGTAATGCTCTACATCTACCCTGTAGATCCGAATTTGTTTGTCACTGAGCGACAAATTCGGTTCTAGAGAGGTTTGTGTGGTGCATACAAAGCAACGTGCTAAGTTATCTGCAAGCCACTATCCACCAACCAAACGATGCCAATTCTTGTCATTGATATCTTTACAATTGAAACATTATACAAATAATATATTAATGCGTTTTGGCGTGTACACTTAGTATTTAAGTGTCTTTAATTCAAATGTTTTAATGTTATGCACGCATATACACACACTCAAACCCACAAGCGTTCGCGCGCGCACACGCACACCCGCGCTTGCGCAAGCTCACACACACACACACACACACACGCCCCATTGAACAGAAAATGGTAAAGCTGTTGAGGCATGCCTAGAATAAGAATGCATGGAGAGAAACTTCCTCTCATTCTACATGCCTTCATGGCATGAACAAGGACAACTCTAATTTACTTTGTTTTACTGTTGGCAGAAAATCAGAAATTGGAGACAGCATGAATGAGTTAAAAAGCAGAAACCTCCAAATCATAAGTTAAAAAAATATCTCATGCATCTGGCACAAGACCATTAGTTTCAGATACCTAAGTTCATAGAAATATTGAAACTTATTTGTAAACGAAACATATGATAACACACAACTATGAGACAACAGCACTACAGCACTACAGTACAAATGCATGGACCTGAGTCTTCCATGACAATCTTATAGTCGCTCGCCTATTGTTAAACTTTTATGTTTTATTGCCGTTTTTACAGCAGCCTCTGACTGAACCCTAAATTGAGTCAAATGAATCACGTCTACATAATCAGATGTCATTCCTACAAAGTCTTTACTAATAATATCCTCCCATTCACAAATTGTTTGCTAAGTGTTCCATTTCCTTCCGGTTTTTAACTCTAAATTTTATGCATATTTCTTATATCCCTATTCATAATTAGTGCCCCTTTTATTAAAGGGTTTTTGTTCCTATTGAGCAAATAATTTCTGGTAAAGAGGAAGTAACCATGAAACATCCCATTATGACATTTCTTCTGTCTTCCATTATGCATGTATCCAATCTTTTAGATCCCAGTGTTTTCCTCAGAACATTTTTCTCTAACACTTTTATGAATAAAAATAATGCTGTTTCCACAGCTGATGATGGCTTATGGCCAGAATTATCATTAGAAAGTAAAATATAGTTATGTCATTTTTGTGGCATAAGTGTAAGTCCATATGCCTTACATTGATTTGTCATCAATAAATTAAATGGATTACATTAGTGAACACCCAATCCTTAATTATCCATCCGAGTCGTTGTATTTTAGACAAGGCTTGCACTGAGGAACAAGAAGCAAACAGCAATGGTGTACAGGTGAGTAGGCATGTGTCCAGTGGCTTATTTATGTTGATTTTAAGCCTAAAGCCATTCTTTGTATTTGCAAGATAGCAGACTTGGATTTCAACAGGTTATTATGAGAAAATATTCTTTTTTCCCCGCATCTCCTCCAACCACAGACTTTTTTTGTTGGATGTACATTTTTTCACTACAAACTAATCTTCTATAACTCAAGGCCGTCAGTTATTAGTTACTCCCAGTATAATTACATAAACAATGCAAAGTTTAAAGACTACTTGACCACACAGTATTCATGTAAGCGTATAATTGTTGAAATAGACAGGAATTAATTTCCTATACACCATTAACCATTTAAAGTATGTCAGTGAATTTACCACCAGTTTTAACATTTAAACATTTTGCATTCTGCCGTCAGCATGTGTAATTTTTGTATGTATCTCGCAATAAACAGCGAATTTCTTATTATACCACACTCAATGATTAGTTTCTATAACAGAGATCGCAGCTGTTTACTGCGCGGTACGAACTGGGTCTTTAACTAAAACGGATTAGATATCGTCCTTCAAGGATTAAGTACCTCGTTGTCTTGTGATATCCGCTGTTTAAAATATCAAGACTGCAAAATTATGTGGAGCAAATGAAATGGTTTTTAGTTTATCAAGAATGAACTAGGAAACAAAATGATGCAGTTTTAATGTTTATGTAATGCGAGTAGGCTTAATCCCACGACGATCTTAAGTAAAAGAGACATCGCTAATTCCTGGTTCCGAATCAGACCCTACATTCCAAAAGTTGCCTTCCATTCCAGGTAATAATAATAAATAATAATAATAAGCGTGTGAGTGAATAGGACAAACAGTTACATTAATATATAAATATCCACGATAAACGTAACAAAAAAAATTGATAATAATGAGTGACAGAAGAATATTTCTTCCAATATTTCAGTCGTTCATTTGATTCAGCATAACTTTTGTTTTAAACAGGAGTGGGGATTTTTTTTGTCGAGTTCAATACCTATCCTATAAGGCACTCAGACTTATGTTTCTGTATTATAGTACCTTGTAAAAGACGATAGTTATTGGTGGAGAGATTATCAGCTTTTTCTATAATTTGAAAATTCCTACTGAGATGGAACCTTAACTGTTAAGTTTATACCAAACCAGAGCCTCAGAATTTTATCTATGATCATACCTGTTAGACCGTACACAATTTTTAAGCTCTGTCCATTATCTGTGGCAATTACTTCAGAATAAGAACTTGAAATTCGTCCAAATTTATTTTGATGGCTTTTATTATTGGACTATACTTCCTAGTCCTTTCTCACTGTAGTGACCATCACATATTGAAGACCTTGCAGATTGTGTGTGTAGTTTTCTTGTAAGTTAAATTTCTGTTGAATTATAGGATTATATTCTTACAGTTGGCACATTTAAAACGAAAACTTCTGGTACTAATACACAGGAGTGTGTAAAGTGCAATATCAAATTTGAATATTAGGTCGTACCTACATCTGGCACGAACTGATCAATAAAATGTTACACTGCGCATGAGCGTACAAAGCTTTATGTAGTAACTATAAGAAATGAAGACATCTCTATGTTGCCGTACGAGACTGTCTATAAACTGTGATGTTTGTCTGGCGTTAAGTAGAGTAATGTAGTTTTATTACATACAAGTACTTAGTGTGGTCTTATTTCTAAAACTATTACAGAGTTTTCCCTTACAGACAACATAAAAGGACATAAGTCATACCTTCGCACTGACTTGAACACGTATCCTCCTGAATACTTACTGAACAAGATACTCAATACACCAATAGATTAATGCCAGTATCTAAATAAAGGTTTCACTGAGCCTAAGATTTTCTTGGATTTAATTAACCGATTGCTTCAGGGAAATTTTGAAATTAACATAGGCAAATTTAAAATTAACAAATATGAAGCAGTCTTGGTGTACGGAATTGCTAGCGCCTTATGCTGTAGATAATCGAAATATCCTGTAATTTTACCTCAATTTAGCACTACGTTGTGAAACTGAAAATCTGCAACACGTTAATTTCACTTTGCTTTTTTAAGGTTATTTAACTACTTTATATTGGATACCGTGGGTACAGTGAGCTTTCTGTGAATCTTGAACACACCATCTGCAGCAAGTTTAAGAATACGTGAAAATTTGGCTTCACTCCACCATTCAAAATAATGATACATTCTGTATATATAAACATGTTCACATTTCATGCGGAAGCCCTAGTTAATAATATTTACAGTCAAAATCTGTGACACAAAAAAGTCATAAAAATATTTTCTTTGTGAATATATATTGTGTCCTTATTTTGAAGCTGTTAAACATTAATATGAAGACAATGTGTGCGATATGTAGGTTAACGGTCCCGCTGCACAATCGATCCTTAGTTCCCGATCTCGGCAATAGATGTCGTATTAAACCAGTGCATTAAAGCGTGAATAGCATCACACAAGTACAACATGAATACAAAGCAGAGCGACTGCGATGGATTTCTGTTTTTTTGTCTGGCTAATGGAAATTGAATGTAACGGGCTCATGGAAATTGAAATATCATTAAGGTAATTTAATATGTTAACTTGCACGTTACAGAATGTTTGTGAACCGTGATATCAATGTTCAAAAATACAGGTCAATCACCATAAGGTCTGTCCAGCTGGGCACTAATTTATCTTGAACAGGTCCAGTCGTCTTATATCTAGGAATGATATAGTTCGTGAAAGATTGATATAAGTCTAAACGTCAGGCACATCAAGCAAATTCATCCCTTTAGAATACAGAGGGACAAGTTTGCTTTTAATTCTCTACGAGGACGAAGGATTGTTGATTTATAATCTGCATGTTAAATCATTTTGTATTTTATCTTTATTATCAATGGATTACAATGTGTGCACACATTAATACGTGCATCTATGTGGACGTGTTTGTGCGCGCGCATGTTTTTTAAATATCCATCTTAAAACGTTAAGAATATTTTAGTTGTGAGAAACTTTATTTGCTGGACGAACTAAATTATTGCATGTTGTATTAAGGAGCGATGATAAAGCACTTATTTGTATAACTTCTGTCAGAACTGACGTCGACACTACGATAGTAGTTATGATGACCTTTAGTTCAAACAAATCAAATTATAAGCCTAAATAATAGATATAATAATGAGTTGCGTGAACGCACGAGGGAGTAAGAAGAAATTCACCGTGGACGTAATGTTAATGATAAAACTGAGTGAGAGATGTCTTAGTAATCTAGTAATGAAAAGATAGAGGTAAAGCAATCCCTGCACAACTCTGGGCAGGCCCTGAGGTTTCCAAGAAGTTGATGTTTCCAGATTTCAAGACAAGCCGCACATGAATGTATTAAGGTTGTCAGCCCTAGGCACAGGCCGTCTTTACCCGTCAGGAAACATTCCTGGTACCCATTTCTGTTAGAGGCTAATTCGAACCAGGGCCATAGTGTGGCCGGAAGGATTAGGTCAATGAAAAATTCCAGTGACACCATCGGGAATCGAACCCGCGACCTTTCGGCTTGTAGCACAGTGCCTCAACCAACTGCGCCACCGCGTGTCCGCCGTAATGAAAATGATCGTAACGAATAAGCAAGAAAGGTGTGGGTTGGATTTAAAGTAATTCAGGAGAGGAACCAATAATATCCTGCTGTAAAAAGGGTAAAGAAACTCCGAATTACTTGGGTTATGATTACTTATTAGACGGGGCGGCTGTCGGTTTATCAAGAAGCGCTCAGCTCAAGCCCCTGAAATACGGTTGACAGAGTTTACGTTGACGCTTTCGGAACAAGCCTTACTTTGGTTTTTCACATGTTCAGAAATTGTCTGCTCGTTCACAAATAAATTGGGTATACGTTTTAATTGTTAAATTTATCACATTTTTTATTTATCGGACTCAGTATAATTTAGACAAGCACACACGACTGATAATACCTATTCTTTTGTTTCATAATTTTTATAGACTCTACGTTGAAGATTTTCATCATTTATAGCAGCTTTCGTGCTGAATAATAAGCACCTTATGCTTCAATGTGATTATTCACCAGTAGTCAGTGCAGAAGATAAAAATGCGTGAACCTTTCTTACAAAATTTCGACGTTTTGCTGACTGTGCATCTCAGTATATTTATCTCAGTAATTAACCAACCTGATGCTCAAAATTGTTGTTTTACGATAAGTTTATTTCATGCCTGTACATGTTTCGAGCACGTGTGTTCGAAAAATGTAGAGGCATGAAATAAACTTATTGCAAAACAAAAATTTTGTACATCAGGTTGGTTAATTACTGAGATAAACTTTCTTAGCAGTCGCTGTGCTTTTATATGTCATGGTTCCTAAGTACAGAGACAATTTTCAATAGATTATTATACGTATTATTATTACTGACAGTGAAGTCAAGTTGGTCATAGAGCACACGTGGTGAAGGCAGGTGTGGGACTGGTGGTACATTCAAAGGCCTTCGTAAGCTCAGCATTAGACATAGGTGAGTGGTCCCGGTCACGTCACAACCATGTTACCCCTGGAGATAGGGCCCCCAATAACCACTAGACATGAAGTTGGACAGGTCCCAGAGCTGATCTGGATGTTTAGAGGAAAGAAAAATCTCTTGCCTTGACATACAAAGGGCACGATTCTTTGGTCTTCCGGCCTGTAGCCTGGTCATTGTATCGAATAAAAGTTAAGTTGAAATGAAATAAATACACTGAAAAAGAGGCCGATATAATAGGTGGAATGTCCAGTGTTAGTTGGTCACTTGTCCATGTTCTGGAAGTGAGCCTGAGTTGCATCCTACAAAGGACGGAGTTGAGATTTCATTGCATTCATTTCTAGGGAAGTCCTGTCAAGCATTTTTTCTTATCTTAATCTTTATCTTTATCTTCTTCAGTTGCAATGTTGGTAAATTGGACATGGAAAGTTATATCAGTGTGTAGGTGAATATTTTAAATAAAAGCAAATGTTTTCGGCTTATTGTTATAATGATCAAATCTCTGGAGTCTAAATAGGCGGGACATGTGACAAGTATGGGGAAGAAGAAATATGCAGGGTTTTAGTAGGAAAGCTGCAACTTGCTTGATCTAAATAAAGAAGAGAATAACACTAAATTTGTGTTTGAAATACATTTGTTATGTTGAATGGATTAATCTGGTTCGGTAAAGAGACAATAACGGGTTGTTGTGAACCTGGAAATGAGCCTTTGGATTTCTTACAAGCCTGGAATTTCCTTGATATTTGAGGAAGCATTAACTTACCAATATACCTCTGTTCCATATGGTTAATTATTTAACAAGTGCAAGTCAAAACAGAACACTGAGTTTTATAGCGTGATTATGAGCATTTAAACATTAGTCAGTTTGTCATTCTTCTGTCATTGCATGAACAGATTAGGACAAACAGGGCTGTGCTTCTTCTCTTATGCTACCAAAGGCCTAGTTAGGCCCAAAGCCTTCGCACTTTCCAGGTACGCGAAATGTTATGTATCTATACATACACATTCATCAGGACTCTCGGGCGTTGCACTGAGCAGTCGCAAGGTCTCCATTTGCACAGAACGACAAACACAATAAAAGTGTTTGTTCGTGCCACAAGTGGGAGTCGAACACACCAACTCATTTTTCAAGCGGTTGAAAACAAAGAACCTTTTTCACTTAAGGCAAACCGAGTCTTCTGCTCCGGAATTGTAAAAAGGCCATCAATCTTTTGTTCTACAATTTGAATGCCCTGTGAAATTCATCAGCCTTGGTTTAATCATTCTTATTAAGGCATGGTAAAGGACAAACGATAAACCCTCCTTTCTAGTTTTCTCTGTTTACACGTGACTTTTTCTTAGGCATAAGTGTTCACCCCATCATTCAGACATAATCCAGCTTAAATAATAGTGCATAGTGCAAGCATGTTATATCATAAAGAGATGAAACAAAATTGAAGTTCCTAACAAGAATAAACTGAAGAGCCTACATGTTCTGCAGGTCTGACTTGCATTTGCCTTTCGTTTTACATTCATAGAAAGAACGAATCTGATGACATTTTTATTCGTTTATAATTTTACGTCAGTCAAAATCAAATCTTCAGAATAGCCCACAAATTAGTGAACGCCAGGGATTCAGAAAACAAATATATTATTCTTTTCTGACCAGTATATTATTATTCACTCTCTTTGCAAAATTTACAAGAGACAGATAATTATTACAGATCTCATTGCAAATATTATGTGGTTTTGTTTGATCCGCGCTCTCTAATGCGTCTTCTACCGCTCGAACATTGGGATCGAATATTCAAATCTCACTCCTGTTGTGAATGTACGTCGGCGTCCTTACTGTTTTCGTGATGCCCTGTTTAGGTAGAGACCCTGTGATGGACCGATCCCTCGACTAGGGGATTGTAGAAATTCACACATAAGGGTTCAAAATCACTGGAAACGGGTGACCCAGAGTAACCATTGTCTGTAGAGCCATACAGATAGATACAAGCACAGTCACATAACATAAACATAGCATACATAGTCTTGTGTTAAATAATTTAATACTGCAAGGCTTGAGATTTTCACAACAGCGTTGCGGAGGATTTAAGGCTTTTGGATTTAGAGTCTGTTTAGCTTGGTGAGCGGTTCCCGAAATTTCGAGGGATTGGTTTGCCCTTATCTCCAAAGTCAAGGATTTTCTGTGAGGAGCGCAAAGTGATCCCAAAATATAGGAAAATAATTACCCAAATACAGGGGTTCATAATCTAGAAGACCTGAATCTTCTAATTCAATGTTGTTTGCATCGATGCCGTACTAACTTACTGCATATTGCAAACAATTACGATATTTTCTTAATAGGCTTTAATGTTCTCCTTTTTTATGAGCAGTAAGTTTTCCATATCCTAGATCTAACACACATGTCGGTCAAAGTAAAGACAGAAGAAAATGCGAAAAGAATGCAAATTATGACGAAAGGGGTATACTGGCAGTGACAGAATTCTCTATTACTCATTATGCGAATTCCGAAGTATTTCGCTTTATGTAAATTTTTCAATCTTTCGGGTTAAATTCCGGCTTAGTAGCCGGAATTTGAAGTGCTTCATGATAACAACATTCAATCAAAAAGAAAGGGAAGAACATGTGTTGAAAATTGTAGTAGTTCTACAAATATAAAGGTTATAGCCACAACGGAAATAAGTAATGAAAATTTTTCATCCGTCACATTTACCTATCTGTAGGTAATGTAAGACACAGTGCACTCGCATACAAACTTTGAGAAAAAATTTTAAAATTCATCCATCAGAAAATTTGGCTCGAACGACAAGAATCTGTCCTGGGTTTGAATGTTTCCTTCTCAACAGCGAAGAAGAATTTCCTCACTTAAGTTTTATGCAGTTGTTCACGACAGAAAAATTCCACTTCTGCTTCAATCCAAACCTTTCGCGAACACTGTGAGTTTTTTTGGTATTGTATTAGCATTTTACTCCTCATTTTCTCATTTACTGAGAGCTTCGGTAAGCAAAGTAGCCACTGAAAGGTTGACGACCGTGTGGCTGTTAAACGCTTCTTATTCTTGTTCTGTGTTTAAATCCTGGATTGTCTATTTATAATAGTATAAATACTGTTACTTCAAGATCACAATCGCATTATCTTACTGCGTAAATAGCATCTCCTACACAATAAAACCAAGTAATATCTGAGCAGTGGAAGCAAGTACGTATAATGATAAACAGTCACTGAACAATTCATGCTCCTTTGTACGTCCGTCACACAGCCACCTTGGTCAGGTAGCTGAAACTTCAAGAGTTAAAAGAGAAAGATTAATGACAGGTAGACACGAAGGACTTCTTTAATTCCCATTTGCTGATTTGAAAAACACCGGTTAGGTCTCCATATAGCGGGAACTTGTAACGTCTGACGTGATTTAGCGGGCGATCTATAAACGAAGGTGCCGAGTGTTGGCTCCCACAAACAGTGCAATCTGGTGGACGAACACTGAATTTCTAGACAAAGAAAACTTCATACACAAGAGCTTTCTTCTTGTACAGCTATTCCATTTAGTCATACGTTAGTTTAATGACATTGCATCAACTGCTTACATAATGCCGATTGAGAGAAGTAGGCATTTTCCTAGACCAGCTTAATGACTTCAAGGGACAGAGTTCTTACACTAAGGCCAGTAGTCTATCGACTAGTCACGTTTAATGGAACCAAAATTGTTTCGGTAACAGTCCACCGCTCGTCTGTGTCCTGAGCTAGTTCAATCCATTCTACACAATATTAGCAACAAATTCAATATTTATCACCTATTCACGTCTAAATAATTAAGAAGTCTTTTTCCTTCGCTTTTCTTACCAGCGCTTTTTTATGCTGTGCTTTTCCCTCTGATGCGTGCCACATATACCGCCAATCTTATTCTCTCTTGTTTCGTCCTTCTTATTATAATTGTTGAAGATTAAAAGTAGTGAAGCTCTCTATCGTGTAATTTCATTATCATATTATCCCAGTTACCTCCACATATCCTCTTGTGGACCCTCAACTCAACAGTTTGCAATCTGTGTTCATCTGTTAGTGTGAAAGATCTATTTTCAATTTCGTACAAAGAAAGGGAAAAGTATATAGATTCGTGATTTCAGGCTTTCACCGCGATGTAAAGGTGATCTGTCCTTTTTGGGATTTTACGCAACGTAGAGTGGTAGATTTGTACTGATGTTTCGGGTCAAGCTATTGGTCCAAACTTTAAGGGTCAAAAATTCCACGAAGAATTCTTCTTGGAATAGTATTCTCAATACGTAAACTCCCAAAAGAGCGCAGATCTCATGTATGGATTCGTAATGGAAGAAACTGAAGATTCTTGAAACCCACTTTTTGGACTGCTTGACCCTGAAGAAAAAGACATTACGCTTCTGCGGAACGTTAGTGATTTAGTCTCTATTCGACACGTCAACTTCTTTTGAAACCTAACTCTTCAGGAATATCACTATGAAACTTTAGCATCCAAAAACAAAATCATAAATTTACATTGTAACTTTTTTTTTGTTGGTAGCACACAGCAATGCACAAGACTCTGAACCTGATGGTAGTATTCAATCCCTCATTTTAAACATATTTAAATATTTTTCCATATTATTCAAATTTGTCTTTGTAAATCCCAAGTATTTAAAACTCGGCCACGTTTTCGAAGACTTCAAAATCACCTTCATGTATGGAATACCAAGATGATAAATTTGAAATGTTATGTAATACAGTCTCTCTACGAACTTGAGTACCTTAATAATAAAATTCATATTTAGGACAATAATTTCTTCTAAGACAAGATTTATAATTTAACTTTATTTAAACATTTAACAATGAGGTCAACTTCCTTTTTATTTCTAAGATTCGAAAACACAACTATGAAAATTGAAGAGTTTTTATATATGCCATTGCGAAACAAGCGTACTGATCAGAATTTATTGCCAAAATATTCCGTGTTTGCTCATCGATGAGCCCGAAATCCACCAGTACATATTAAACAATATTTTTCGTACTTTTCTCTCATCTTAGTCGAGCCCGACTGTTATAGTAATACTTGACGTTTATCTCAGTGTTTAACAAACTTGATGCACAAAATTTGTTTCACAATAAGTTTTTTTTCATGCCTCTACATGTTTCGAGATCTGTGGCTCACCAAGAAGTAAAAAAGTTTATAATATAATATATAATAATATATTTATTTACTGCAATTGGGTTGTTACTCGGTGGCAGTGGTTGTTTTACATGTAAACAAAACATGAAATTGATTACTACTAGATTTAAGTCGGGAGGGCTACATGAGAAGCATGTAGTGGCAACTTTGAATCTTGGGAACCATCTCAGCATTTGCTTATAGACACAGGGGAACCAAGAAAAACCTGTGTCGAGGTGCCCGGTCGCAGGACCTTCCGAGTACTGAATTCTAGCCAGCAGTCCAGCGTCTAAAGTACAAAAAAGAACAGCAATGCACAAACAGTACAAAAAATACACATAAGATAACTACAAGAATACCCACAGCCAACCAACAACAATTACACACGAGACAACTTAAAACTAGCAACAATACACACGATACAAATAGAATTTTACAACATGTACAAAAGGTAAAATCACCCAAGCAAAAGAGTACTGTGTACAGTTTCTTGTAACTGTTTTTTTTACAATCATTAATTCACTCACGCTTTCACCCCAGTCTTTCACTTCTCATCACTTACAAATCCTATAAGCCTTTACCATAAAGACTCGTCCCCCCCCTCCCTATACTGCACTTCACTTCGCCTCATTCCACTTCACTTTGCTTCATTCACTTCACG
>Ga0136643_10011980_pt1 | contig 12886 bp, 6 predicted proteins | sample TergutLab28metaG_FD_96883 | JGI IMG/M metagenome (GOLD analysis project Ga0136643, IMG submission 96883) | Labiotermes labralis P1 segment gut microbial communities from Petit-Saut dam, French Guiana - Lab288 P1 (version 3) (version 3) | ecosystem: Host-associated > Arthropoda: Insects >...
ATATTATTCATATTAGATCAGATTCTTATTGAAATTTTGCTTCTCAGTGCATTTTCTTGGATTTAAATCGCTAGTTCATAAAGGTATATTATTCATATTAGATCAGATTCTTATTGAAATTTTTCCACTGCGTAATTCAGTTAATTTGAAACTTTTGGTTGGTAGAAACTATTGTTGAGACATTGTAGAGTCGATATGACAATAAATGTTAAATAAAGCAACCTTTCCCCTTTAAATATTTCAGTTTTTTCCAAGATTGTGCATAGTAAGACCGTTTATTCCAATCATAATCCGATCACACCACTAAGTTATTTGATCCTATTGAGACAATAAATTGATGTCACAACTGTAAGAGCCTACAACAGAATTCAAAAAGACTTCTTATATCCTACCATTTAGATAACCGTGCGACAAGCAGTAACGAATTTAAATGACACCGTTATTTCTTACGGTCTGCTCCTACAGCACCATACAAATCAGAACTCAGTATTATCACACACAAGCATAGAATCCTCGCGGCACTGTCTGTATCTAAGAAGATGTGTGCCTGTGTGGTGGAGTTGAGCCAGAAACCACACACACACACACACACCTTGTGTTTGGTCTGCAGTGGTTTACAGGAACCAACTTCCTGCCAGATTTAGACTGGTGACTAATATGTCAGAAAACCCATTCACATTTTGCGCGTCACAGTGATGGCAGCACAAGAAAGAGCTAAATGTTGCTTCTCATATGTAACAAAATTATTAAGTAAATTAGTTATTAAGTATAAAATAAAAATTACCAGCTGTTGAAAACCATTTTTAAGTTATTCGTATGAACGTAATTAACAGTTTAAACAGAACACGTCAGTCGATAACACAACACTTTATTTATATACAAAAATAGTATATTTTGTCAGGGCGAAATGTTTCGACCTTGTAAGGTCATCCTCAGACCCTCCACGAAGACAGATCCAAGAGTTGTTTACGTTTCATTGCATTGTGGGATCCGAAATACGTACAAGTTTTTGTTAGAGAAGTGTAAAATACATAAGCTTGTATATGTTGAACTTGTGTGACGGCTTTGACATACAATTGGAACCTTATCTGGAACGGTAGTACATTAAAATCACTGTGTATAAAATGTATAGAAATTAGTTTAAAATTAGTCAAGTTAAAAGTAGTGAATTAAAAGCTACCCTATATAAAAGACAGCTTTAGTTTGTAGTATTTAGAAAGTGAACCTCATAGGGCGTGTTGTTCACTTGTCGATGGTGTAAGAAGCTGAAGTTTTCAAAAAAAAGAAAACGGTAATTTACGGTTTACTAGACATCCCCATGTAAATAAAGCTATTTTTATTGGAATGATCATCCAGTGTTTAGAAACCATCACCTATCTAAAGTGCTTCAAAAGACGTTTGTTTAAATACTTCATGAACAAATATGTGTTAATTTTTTATTGTCATATAAGGCTCATTATTTTCTCATACATTAAGCTGTGTTTCCTAAACTAAATAATATTAAAATTGGGTCTTGGTGCAAAGTGGCTACTTTGTTGTCCAAATATATTCCACAGATAATTTTTTCTTCTCTATATACTCCAATACCAAATATCACAAAAATCTATTCAGTAGCATGGAAGCTTAACACAGAGTAGAAAATATCTTCCCATAGTGCGTTCATACTTTTAAATTATGTGTAAGCAGACCATAAATATGTTAATATGACATAAAAGAGTAGAAAATTAAAGCCGCTCTTTGTATAGGTGTTTTTTTCCCCCCAGCCACTACCTTTGCTTCATGGATTGCATTTCGGAATTAAGACAGATAATCTGGGGTCAGCGTTTCGGAAACCGTCTCATCGGCAAATAATCAGTGTTTTATGTAATCAGTGACGTGGTTTATTTATTTATTTATTTCCAGACAGCAGTCGGTCCAGAACGGTGATCGTGCACTCAATATCAATATGCAATGAAAAATACAAACATTAAAAAAACACATAAACGTTGTAAAGTAGTGCCCTGATACACAAAGATTTAAAGGACGGTCTAGGTGAATATTTAAATTCATAGAGTAGAAACCTCTTGGAGCAACTACACGGCACTCGACCGGTGAAGAACTTAACCATCTTCTTATGAAATCCACAAATTCATTACCGTGTTCACCAGTCTGGACCCTTTCCTCGGCCAAGTGAAACTAGTTCTTAATTCCCCAATTCCTTATTGTCTAGGACTCTCAGGTGGTCACTTACCTCCCGGGTTTCCTTTTACAGTTCAGCATCTTCTTTTAATCCCTCATATCCTTACGATATTCTGTGTCAATTCTCGTTGATTTCACCACCCTAATAAGCCTAATTCTTTTAGCGAGTACAAATATAATCTCCACCCGCTTTCCTTTACTTCCTCCCTCCTTCTCATCACCATGTCCTCAAGCATCGTCAAAGTATTTTATGAAAGATCGAAGTTAAATTGCAGTTCGTAGTTCTGGGTATTTTGATTTTGATGAGAGAAAAGAAAACAAAGGATTCTGAACTAAACGATAGTAGGTATTTCCCGAAATTAATATTCTCCTAATTTACTGTTAAATCCAGCTTTAATATGTTACTGTCGTCAAAAAAAACACATTTGAACTTTGCCATACTTTCGAAGGATTTTTTTTTAGCTGTCTGTGAATTATGATGTGATGAACTCGAAGTGGCTGTAATAAGCTATCACTGCGTTAATATTTTGATGAATCTTCCTACTTGTGGTTGAAGGTTATGTCAGAATAAGTTGCATAAGAAAGTAGGTGTTAACATGTAAGACTTGCACGATGTAAAATTAAATTAATTCCTCGAATTATTCGAAATTATTTAACCTAAATCGGGAGTTAAAATCTAGGGAGACTGAAGTGCGTGTATCCCATATGCTTCTCTTTGTGTCAAAGTGCGTCAGATGTGATTACTACTTACTAAATGACCACAAATGAAATATCGGCAGGGCGCAGGACAAGGCATGTCTGTTTAGAGCTCTGATTCGTGTGTGAGTGTGTTTGTGTGTGTGTGTGTGTGCCCATAACGTGAGGCGCACGACAGCTGGCTCTCTGCAGCGAGCAAGAATAGACTCAGCGTTACTGTGTAGACCATTCACCCGCACACTTCTTAACACGTGTTCCTTGTTCTTACTTGAGACATGCAATTCTTCGCAGGTGTTGTTGTAAGCTCAGTACGTAATGTCACATATCGGCAGCACCAGAGACTTTTTTTTTTAGCTTTCTGCTTAATAGCTATAACCAGTAAACCGATAGGACTATGTGTGTGAAATCTGTTAGACTGTAGTTCATAAATAAACCTACCTTCTGTATAAAACATGGCGAAGGCGCGAAATTTTGAGGTTACGTCCGACAAATTTAAACTAAATGAATCTACACCCAAGTAATGATCCTTTAAAAATAAAATAATAATAACATATTTGTGTAACTACAAATGTGCTTGGTGGGAATGTTGGCTTTATGAATTGTGCTCAGATTTCGTTAATTTATCTTCATTGTTTAAAGTTTTCTGGCATTGTGTATTATTCCCATTTATGCGGATGTTCACGTATGTGGGCTTCAGCTGGTTTTGTCTACGTGTTTTGTTATACCAGATTGCTGCATTTGTTTTGTACAGTTTTCTTTTGATGTTCCTATATTGATACACTTCTTTGGCCTGTTTGGCGTTGATAAATTTTACATTCATTGATATACTTCTTTGGCCTGTTTGGCGTTGATAAATTTTACATTCAATGAATGTAAAATTTATCAACGCCGAATGTAAAATTTATCTTCATCTATTAGTCATTTAATGACTCTTCCATGTCACAGTGTTACGTCATTGTTCAGACGAAGGTGTCCGCGTGAGCAGGGTCGTGACACGATTTGTAAGAAAGCAGTTCCTCAGTCATATAGCCTCCGCTCAACGCCTGCCTGAGACACACCATTTGTTGGCTCCTTGCAGCCGTTTATTTGAGTTGTGGAGAGAGCGTCATATTTAAGTATTTGGTATATATAACTCAGGCCTCAGAAAAGGGAGGGAAAAGAAAATGAAAATCTTAAACAAAATAAACAAAATAAGCCATAATTTTGGACGTGCACGTATTTTAAAGAAAAATAAGAATATTAAATATCAGGTCAAAAGCAAATTAGTCAGCTGCATCGGACGTTTTGGGTTCTCTCGGCCTTGACAACGAAGACAACCGTCTTTTGGGTTGTGAGGCCTTGTGGTCTGATAGGTGATACCAACATTTCACAAGTAATCACTGTCTGTATACTTGACTCTGAGGCTGGAGTCCACATATTCCTTCGAAGCGGCGGTAATTCTTAGGCATCATCGTCCTCGAAGACACCAGACTTTACTGATCCGCATTACACTTGTGTCGGAGAAGTTGCCGCATCAGAAGGCGTACTTTACATTGTAAATATGAGCGTGATTCTTTGTTCTTTCTCCCAAAAGAATTTTCCATATTCTGAGGACATTTAAAGCAATATTCTGTACATGTAAGTTCACCGTACATCCTGATATTCTTATGTGTCTCAAAAATGGCATTCTGTACTACATAGAAACATTTTTTTAAAATTCTCAGCAACACCCTTTTGGAAAAAATAGTTTTCTCGAATCTTATGGTGAAGTCAGTGAACTTTGCCAGTGTGAAATATTTTTCTTTCAGATCTGCAACTCTATCGTTTTGTGATATACTCGGACGTAAGTACTTTTTAATATTTAATGGGAAACACATTATCAGTCTGATAATTTTCTTGTTAAGGAAGGAGGTATAGAATTCAAGTGGACTAAATGAGCTATTGACCACAGTTTCGTTGCTGAAAGGTGAAAACACAGGTCTATATGTTACAAATAAAACAGACAGATTGAAACACATTTCACAAATACTGCAGGACAGCACCGATCGTCTCAGGAAGTGTGAGCGGCAGGGGGGGTTGGAGAACATCACGCTCAGACATTCTTACCAATGTGGGAGGGACGTAGAACCCTCCTCATGGACTGCCACCTTGACGGGGTAGTACGGCTCGTGCGCCTTTTCACTGTGAAGGTGGACCAACACGACCAGAAAAAAGACAATCCAAACGAAATGTTATATCAAGAGAAATGGTGAGAAATTCTACATGAAACTAAGGACATGAAAAGAATTCTGAATATGTTGGTTTTTTGAGGGAATTGTGTCTCAAGGACGGCACTCATTCATTTATACGAGCGCAGGTCGAACAAAGCAGACCAAATATCCTGACAAATCTGCAGTTAATCGGAGCTCTAGAGTCATCTGTTAATGTATAATTATAACTAAAGTATGGGCTACGAAATGAGATCTTGTGGAAAGTCGACGTAGTGTGTTACCGCTATAATATTGTATCCTGCTCTTGATTAGGCCACGTGTTTGTATCTGCACCCGTAAGTGTAACAGTATCGTGATTTGTGCGGACAGAATAACTACATAAGTTCAAGTTTCAGGCACATATGTTTATGTATGTATGTATGTATGTATGTATGTATGTATGTGTGTATGTATGTATGTATGTATGTATGTGTGTATGTATGTATGTATGTTTGTGTGTATGTATGTATAAATGAGTGTATGTATGTACGTATGTATGTATGTATGCATGTATGTATGTATGTGTGTATGAATGTATGTATGTATGTATGTACGTATGTATGTATGTATGTATGTATGTGTGTATGTATGTATAAATGAGTGTATGTATGTATGTATGTACGTATGTATGTATGTGTGTGTATGTATGTATGTATGTATGCATGTATGTATGCATTTATGTGTGTGTATGTATGTATGTGTGTATGTATATATATATAAGTTTTGCTCGAATGTCTTACTTCATTTTAAATGATTTAAAAGCTTTATCAAAGCTTATCAGAGCTATTATATGTCTAGGTTGCTGTTTAGGGAATATCCTGAAAACTCAGTGAACAAATTGATTGATTTCATGAGTGACCTATGGTATTAATAACTTACTGCTATCAGGAATAGAATGCACTGTCTGACCTCTGTTGATAATGGAATATGGAACCATTTTTCGATAGTCTATCTAGTATTTAAATTTTGTTTCAAGAAACACAGAGAAGGTAATATTTTGGATAATCTCTTTAACGCATATTTGTGTCTATGTTTCAACCTGCGATAACATTCAAGAAATCTACACTTTATCAACACAGTGTATTTATGTATTTCGCATGACTCTCAGAACAAATAGCGATTATTTATCGAAAGATCGTGAATAAAATTTTTGTTTTTATACACATGCCATTTTCTTAGAGAAAGAAACCCCTTACTAATTAATATACGAGTATTACAGTATTAGAGTATTAGAGTATTACAGTATTACAGTATTAGAGTATTACAGTATTCGACGAAATTCATGTATGTAATTTCGAATATTTAATTATGACTAAGCCTTAGCCTCCAAGTCTATAAAAAGTGAATATGGAACTAATTTATTTAATTTACAGCCAATAAATTTTTCAAGATTACATAAAATTTAAGCGAATGTAGTAATGAGAAAGACGAATTCCTAAATGCTGAAATTCAGATAGGAATCTTTGCCTTTCCCTTCTCCAGTCTAAAAGCGTGAAGATTAAAGTTGCACAGTAAAGTTGTTCTTTGTCTTGTAGGAACGTGGATAGCTCAATCGCTGTAGTGAGTAGGCTACTAGCTGGATGTAAGAGGAATCGGAGTTCGGTTCCAGGCAGGTTAAGCGGGATTTCTGTGCCGCGAAACGTCCTATCCAAGCATGGAACCCAACCATCTTCCTATTCAATACATACTGGAAGCTATGTTCTTGGACATAAATTGGCCGGAGCGTGAAGCTGACCACTCATGCTTTTCTAGTACCGACGTTACAAATGCGTGGTGATATGATATTCCTCCGTCCCCCTGTTCTAGCAGCACGGTGTACAGGTGTTTGACAGGATGTAAAGCTCAGGTTGAGTGCAGTGACCAGCTCCTGTGAACGTAGTAATGAAATGTCGGCTTCTCTAAGTGGGTGTTAAGTCTCTCAGGAAGCTGAGAATGTATTAGCTTGTCAGGAAGCTAAATTAATTGGTTATTTGGTTATGTATTTATTTATTTAGTTATAGCGTAGTAGGGATAGTGCTCACGCTGCACGTTAGAAGATCCGGAGTTCGAATTCCGGCAGGGACAGGATAATTTTCTCTACTACAGATAGCCCAAACCGTCTCTGGTACCACCCAGCCTCGTATTCAATCGGCATTGGGGTTCGGAGATAAAATGGTCGGGACGTGAAACTCACTATTTAACTCCATCTAGTATCTAGTTTAAGAAAGACTGGAACTATACCACTGATCCCGCTATAAGCCTATGTGCCATGGAGAGAAACAAACTTACCCTCTTTTGTTTTGTACTTAGCCAGCCAGTCGGTCATTCGGCTACAAGTGATAAGAGGATGGACGTTACAAAACACAGCCTGATAGCGTAGTATTCCCAGGGTGGCACAAGAACTATGCCTTCAATTTACGTTTGTTGTCAGTTAAACGTGTTAACTAAGATGGTTTTTCTGTAGTACTTACAACGAAACTCACACCAAAAATATAAGTTTGTTATTATAAACTTCCAGTGCACGGAACATGTGTTGAAAACCGGAAGAACCCCCTCCTTCTTGCCAGAACATGTACAGAAGCCCCTGGCATTTGAACTGCTCCCATTCACGGGAAGATGAAGACGAGAGAGGTTTTCCTGCATCCGCACGTGGGTACCGATGAAAAGAGAAAGCAAACAAATACCAGCTCCAGCCTACGCCCAAGCACATCACAGATTCTCCTTTTAGGAACCCGTTCTCTGTCTATCGGACAATTACTGGCATTTGGCCTTAGTCTTCATGTATCGACTTATTTCCATTGAAATGCGCGAAGCGAGTACGAATGGAGAATGTGCCCAGTGTCACATGCCTTTTGTATTGTTTATTGATACAATCCTTACGGCCGCACTATAGCCCTGCCCTCTACTCAGCCGCTAACAAAAATGAGTATATCCTGGGGGTAAAGGCGGCCGGTGCGTAGGGCTGATAACCTTACCACCTTCCTGTGCCGATTGCTTAGAAATTGTGAGCGCCTGTAACTCGTGGCTCCTTAAGGCCCTGTCCAGGCCTGTATAAGGATGGCTTTACCCGCTTTAGCTTATTACCTATTCAACTAAGGTGCGAATTTTTTAAAGCGTGGACGGATATGGGGTCTGAAACACAAAATTCAGAACTCCACTAAAACTGAGACACACTCTGCGTGGCGGTTAGATGTTTGGCTGAGACAAGGCGTACCGATATATGGTCGTACGTGTACTTTGTTTTAGCAGGTACCTTACCTTACATGCAAGTCATGCTAAAATTTCAAAGGAGTTACACAATAACGCACCATATTATATATATACACCACAATAAATTAAAATCAGCGGTCTTTTATTGCTTAAAACAATTTGACAGCCAGTAAACATAGAGTAAAACTGAACTTTTACTCCAATATGCAGTTCTCGGATCTACCATATGCTTTCCTATTCTTTACGTTTCACTGCCGTCTGTGTCCGTTTATTGCAGACACAAATCTGCTCCTGATGCAGTCTATTCAGTTATAAATTATTTTGCTTGTATTTCATTTTATAAACATGGTGATGGCCAGGTTTTTCATTGCTTGGTGCCAACGAATAAGAATAGATGTTGCCATCTACTTTCCTCCGGATGGGCTGTTGCTGCAATTTTTTGGTTTCAATATGGTTGTGTGGAGACCAGCAATTCTGTGAAGTGGCTTCATATGTTGATATAAACAGAACCTGTAAAAATGGCGTCTATCGATCACTGTCTCCGGTATACACTGCAATTATTATACTTTTCCAATAAGTATATTCCTAGTGTCGTCCTTTCATACGTACTGTTTTTATTTACTATTTCCACTACCATAAGTTTAACTGACTTTCAGAAACGTTGCAAAGTGTTGTTTGTAGCTTCGTGTGCTACAGGGTGAATGTTACAGCGTGCAAATAATTGTGACTCACCAGGCCGCTGGACGCGATGAAAAACAGTCCTTCCTGCCGGACACAATGCAACAGGTGTTTCTCCCACCTTGAAACCTCAGATTTTCCTTAACATCAGGTTTTGTCACCAGTACCGTAGGACGGACAAAGTTCAGAAGCCACGCAATCTGAAGTGCCCCCATAATTTCATATATTTAAAGGTAAAGTGTTCCCGTTACAGACCGGGTGTGGCCCAGAAGGTGGGTAGAGGTATAGCTCTACTATTCCATGACAGCGGCACTAGAAGGGGGTGAGTGGTCAGCAGCACGCCCCGGCCGCACTTTACCTCTGGGAAAGACGCGGTACCCATTTTACAGGAGACTGGGTGGGCCCCAGGGCCGGTCTGGACGGGCTGAAAATCTCGTACCCACTGGAATTCGATCCTGGACCATCCAGCCCGTAGTCAGTAGCTATACCGACTGAGCTACCCGGCCCACATATTTCACATCTTACATACTGGAATTGTGCAGCAACTTCTCAGTTTTTGTGTTGATGTTGTTGTGTGGTATTAGTCACCTGTGTCTGAACGGCACAGAGACGAGATCTGTGTGAATCTCAGGTACTATCGCGTCATGTATGACTTTTTTTGTATTATTCATTCTTATTTCATTTCAACACTTTTTAATATTTCATATTATATAGGAGGGAGTAATAGGATGATCAGCTAATGACGATTTGAGAGAGTTGTGAAGGAAAGAGGTCGTGGGCTCATGTGAGGTATAAGCTCGGAATTTGTATATAACTGAGAAAAACCACGAAAGTTATTTGTTAGTATACCCGATCTCAGTACAGATATTTGAAACTGGGCCCTCCGAAGACGAAGTATGTGTACCAACATTTTGGTCTCACAGTTGGATTTAATTCGCTCTTGAAAGGGGTGTTGCATGAGGTAATGTACAGAATTACCAGCGGCCTTCTGTGTGATGTAATAAGCTTAATTAAAACATGGGAATAATGAATTTTAAAAATTTCCTATACAGAATTCCACTAAATTGCAGAAGGTCCGTGGGTTGCGTGAAACAGCACATATATATATATATAATTATATATACACACACACACAAACACACGTTATGCATACCGTCCCATGCTTGTAAACTATGTGCACAGGCCCATATACGTGTGAGTACAGCCTATGTACGCAGGCCTAGGTATGTATGAGTGTAACGTATATAGGAAACCCTCTGTATTTATGTACGAATGTAGCCTACGTATGCAGGCCCACATATGTGTGGGTGTAGTCTGAATATGCAGACTCCTATATGTGTGAGTATAACCTATACATGCAGGCCCACATATATATATATATATATAAGCTCATACAGAAAATGACGATAAACCAGACGTGAATTTCCGATATCGAGGTAGGGAATGCACACCAAGGCTTGTTGAGGAAATCTCATAAAGCCACTGTTGCGGAGGAAGAGATGGGTGGTCATTGCTAAAAAAAGGATTTGTGAAAACTGAGTGTCAGGTTCCGAGATGGACGAAAGTGGTTGGGGACATTTTTCCGACGACAGCCTCTCCAATTAGCAGTTCTAAGAAATGCATTTTGTAACTGCCTACCTATAGATCTAGTCCTACAGGATCTAGCCAAAACCTGAGGGCTAAAACTAGATTTGAAGAATTTATGGGGATCTAATAAGATGGTAATGGTGATGATGATAATGATGATGATGATAATAATAATAATAATAACCCTGTTAATTTAGTACAGTACTTGACAACAACAGTACAACCAGTTACAGAAAATCCCTGGAAAAAAGTTTATTAATAAAACAAAAAAAATATTAATAGTTTTCATTCATATTAATTACAACTTGTCTTTTATGGCGTGATATCTTAATTGATGATTAACAGAATGAACTGTACAATTTATTTTTCTTTGCACTGTAGCGTCTACAGTGATATCAGCCTTATGCAATATGCGACCATCAAGGCGAGTGAAGGATATACAGTCCCAAAGTGTATGTACGCATTTTTTCATTTCCAGCGTATCTGAAGATGGCAACCTACTGAGAGTGCACATGTACTTAAGGTGCAGGGTTTGTCGTTTACAGATAAAGCGGCAGACGGAAGCTGCATTCATGGACACGAGAGGTTAATGGAACAGGGTATGTATACCAACACACGGCCTGGATGCCTGACTCATTGCCTCTCTGCCTGCATACATTTTAGCTCATTTCCAGAAAGCAATTTTATACACTGAATCTCTAAAGTTATGTAAAAATGGCGGATTCTTTTATAAGAATGTTTGGTCGGTTACATTCTGTTCAGAGACTCGGTAAAACGCATCGTTTCCCCACAGGGATATGAAAATGTATACTGAAGGTAGTCTCACGGTGGCGTTCACAGTAAGTTGACCGCTATCAGAATCGTCACACCTTGGAGTATGTGCGTGCCTTAGAGGGTGGAAAATGTCCCATGTAATATTATTAAAATGAAACTGCATTTGACATGAAAAAGGAAACTGTGAAATCAGGAGTAGCAGTTCATCTAAGCCATAAAATTACAGCGAATGGTTTATAGCTACATAATTTCCTCTTTATGTACTTCTGAAATACGAAGCCTGATGAAGGCTGTCTTAAAAAAACCGAAACATGTAGTCGTTGTAGATCACCATAAGGGATGTTGTGTATTGACTGATTGTTTCAATAACGGAGTATAAAAATTGATGGTTTGCTATGAAGTTGGAACAGGCTTTTTGAGCAGAAGAGTATACAGTCGATCGTTGCCTGCGATATCTCGATAGTGCCATACCTGTGGCACGTGCTGGCAGTGACGAGGGGCTAACAGCTGTGAGGAAGGTGGTCGCCGCCGCCCCTACCGGATGTTTAACACGAATGTGGTGCACATTCGTGCGGTGGGTGCAGCTTACAGGAGGATGTGATGATTACAGACATGTCACGCGTCGGCTTCAAGACACTGCTCAGCTATTTAACTCACTGACTTCATTTCGTCAGCTGTACGTCACGTACGGCAGTTGTTACATTCGGTCTGTCCACATGACTGATCTGTTTGTTTGTCTATCTATTGTCTGTCCATTTGCCCATCTATCTGTATGTCCGCCTCCCTGTCTGTCTGTCAATCCGTCCGTCTGTCTGTCCGTCCTTCTGTCTGTCTGTCTGTTTCACGCCTTGTGTTTTTCTGTTGTGAGTTGGATTGAACTGGCTCAGTATCTTGCCAAAATATGAGCTTTGGTACGAACAGTCTTCTGCTAATTGGTTAGTTATTAAGTCTATTTTTGTCGCACTGAGAGCAGACAGGCTAGACAAAGGTGCAGTGTGCCAACTTGTATGAAAATGGCACAGAAAACTAAAATGAATAGGACTTGCATGTGGTATACAGTACATTAAAAATCCTTTCCCTTTGATTCACCAGCGAAGCAGAAATTTGTCTTTTTTCTCCTAACTTTCGTATAAACTGCATCCCAACTCTGTGTAACGTACAGACTCTAAGAAACGTTAAGTTTCGCCTATCAGTCAACAACGCTACAAGAAGATGTCAGTTATAAAAGACACTGATTATGTACTCATTTAAGATATCGGTTCTAGACGCACATGGGGGGGTTAACTTCACGCTTCCGCCGTTTCAATATCGGGGAAGAACCTCCTTTAATAATCAGACAGGAGCCTAAGCGGGCCTCAGGCACGTGCGGACGTTTTTTTCCTTGCTGGGAAACGAATTCTGTCAACCCAATACATGATTAATTATTTTTGTAATCACTGCTCACTGGACATACAGAGACGCTTATAAAATATTTAATGAGCATAACAATACCAGCAGCAACAGCAGGTTCTCAGGCATTCCAGGCTTTTTTTTGTCCTCGGTGTCTGTCTGCTCTG
>Ga0136643_10011983_pt1 | contig 12886 bp, 7 predicted proteins | sample TergutLab28metaG_FD_96883 | JGI IMG/M metagenome (GOLD analysis project Ga0136643, IMG submission 96883) | Labiotermes labralis P1 segment gut microbial communities from Petit-Saut dam, French Guiana - Lab288 P1 (version 3) (version 3) | ecosystem: Host-associated > Arthropoda: Insects >...
GGGAACGGAGGGGGGGGGGGGGGGGGGGGGGGGGAGCCGTGACTGTAGTGTTTGCGACAGCAACATGTAAGACAATAAACACTTTCTTAATACGCAGTGGCTCCTCTGAAATACAGGCTGCTGACTCGACTCTAACTTGCTATAAACTCCCGCTACTTTACGGCATCCAACACACTATCTGATATAGTGTGGTGTGGGCAGATTGGTTCAGCCAGCGGCCCTTACAGACCCGAAAGCACAGACACAGAAAAAAGTGACCACTTACCTTGGCCGTAACGTCTCGCAGGAGATGTGGGCATTTCATTTACTGATGCCGAAGTCGGGACATTTTACTGATGTTGAGGCTAGTGATGCCGAGGGTGAATTTTGAATTCCTGGTTCTTGAAGTTCATAACTAGCACTAATTCACAACTACCAAAAGGCGTGTGAAGATGATTTGTAGCACTTTCTGGACTCATATACTCAGCACTATGTCAGTGAAACAAATTTGTGTTCTCTGCATTTCCACAAACACTTTTGTCTCGGTTCTTGCGGTAGCTCCCACATCCGTAGATACTGGACAGCTCACCTGCAGGAACACCTGTTCGTTCCTGCACTGTCCGCTCATGTTAATAACAACCAGAACGTGAATTATTTATCTTTAGGATCTATACATGGCTGGAACCACCATCGAAGGTTTGCTCACACCAACCAGTCCTGTTTAATAGGAGTTGTTTTGATTAGTATTAGTCCTACAGAGCTAAAACTAGTTTGCTATATGAAGAGATTAGATGGATAGTCATTCGAGTGACTTATATATATATAATTTTATGTAGTATATTCTCAAAATTTGGCTAGGATATGTACCTTGGAAATTTAATTCCCATGTCCTAAATAGTACCTAAAGATGATCCATTATAATTTGAAAACAGTCTTCGTATTTATAAATATTGGATGTTATTAAATGATATTTTATTAGTTGTTTCGCAATCTTTTAAGCAGATGAATTTGTTACTGATACTGATGTATTTGCTTAGTTTGTTCTATGCACTGCGGTTGAAACAACAGAATAAAACACTTAAAGCGGAGACAAACGTACATTTACGGCACGTACAGCACTTACAGGGTTAACAAGAGAGCACACAAGCACCGGTCCCAACACCGACTGACTGCAGAACGACCACTCACCAATTGCTAAGCGGAACGCTTTATTTACCACGTAATATCCTATCGGAAGTTTCTTGTACTATTATTTTAATACTTCTGTATTATAGATATTTAAATATTTTTCGGTATATATTAACTACAAATATTGATAAATAAAATTATTAGAACGAGAGATTTATTTTATACATTTAAGCTTTCATTTTTAATTGTTCGCTGTATTTATTTATTTGTCGTGGAATGAATTACGCAGTACATGTTACAGATCAAACAGAAATGTTATGTCATTTAATTAGCGCACCAACTAATGCGCATACATAATTTTTTTACATGAAAACATTTTAAATTGCTCAAACATGTTTCGATCCTAAGATCATCTTCAGGGAGCTACACTGTTCCTTGCTGAAGTCACATTTTTAAAAACACTCACTGATTAATTTCCTTATATTAGCTTGGTGCTGTGGCAGCATGTCGTATTGTGTAAGTCGTACGCTGCATCGTACGACTTACCAAATACAAAATTAATCAGTGAGTGTATTTTAAAAATGTGACTTTAGCAAGGAACAGTGTAGCTCCCTGAAGATGATCTTAGGATCGAAACATGTTGGAGCGATTTTAAATGTTGTAATGTAAAAAAAAAATTATGTATGTGCATTAGTTGGTGTGCTGATTGAATGACTGTACGAAATGCACGGTGCAACGATAAAGATAGAAATGATATGTGTTTCATTGTAGGGTCCTGGATATATTTGACTGGGCTGATTGATGAAAGAAATGACTTTGTAATTATTTACATCTTACTAATATACTGTTGAGTGGCAACTAAATTTTGATTATCAGTATTATGTTATGTGATACTTTAACATAAGATATAATGTATAATTTGCATACACGTACATTTGTAAAAGTTGTAAGTTCTAGATATCAGCTGTAAGTGGTTCATATCGTGCCCCTCGATACTGGTATAAAACCCCAAGAATGACGAAGACCAAATAAATGGAACAGTTTTGTTGCGATTGCAGCTTTTGGTGTAGGAGGTTTGTGTTCGTATTGATTGCAATGGCCGTCTGGAGGGTTAAAGACGCAACCTCTTACGGCGGAAAGTGTTGTTACATTTATACCATTTACAGCCATAATATCATTTATTATTATTAATATTATTATAAAATTGTTGCTTATTTACGTAATGACTCGACAACATGTGGAAGGTTACAAAATCAGCTGCAAAAACCACACAAAACACGAAAAGAACAAAACATAAGAAAATAATAATAATAATAATAATAATAATAATAATAATGTATGTTAATAGACGTTGCAATCTCAGGAGACAGAAACGTGATTTAAAAAAGAAGCCGAGAAGATTCTAAAATATAAAGACCATACAATAGAAATGCAGCGCATGTGGAATGTAAAATCAAAGGTGATACCAGTAATAATAGGGGCGGCTGGGACTATTTCAAAGTCATTTAGAAAATACGTGAGCAACATACCAGGAAACCATGAAGTCAAGGAACTACAGAAATCAGCCATATCGGGCACTGTATATATATATATTTCGGGAAGTACTATTGTAAAACTACAATAGATTCAACAATGAAATTAACGATATAAGCACCATGAATAGTAACTACAGAATAGCTGCAACACTGTATTCCCTAGGGACATAGTTTGTCTCAGGAATATAAGTATAAATACCATGCATAAAGGAGATATTGATGATGATGATGATAATAATAATTTTGGAGGTTTGTTTTTTACCTTTAATTTTTTAGTTATAGGAAGTGTGCTGCGTTATTTTATCTTCTTCTCTGTCCTTTCTCATATGTTCTGCTCGTGTATTAAAGATGATTTTCTACTTGGTCGTAAGGCTGTCGGTTCGCCACCTAAACACTTCGCGGAGTTCACCATAATTCTTTATCGCCGCCATCATAATTGTCTGAATTAATTTCTGCACTTGACGGTGAAGTTGTTACTGACACGGGCACAAAAGCACATTTTAATTCACATCACTGTAAGCAGAAGTATACAGAGGTATAAATTTTACCCTGTAACCTGCCGTGAAGGCGCTGGTACTTACAAATCACGCAATTCCAGAAATTTTACTTCCTACTTTCAGGAGTTTAAACCAAAGCGATCTTCAATTTCTGAAAGTCATGGATGATTACTTTCATTTTAAATCTATAGCTGTCATTAAAGTTACCTCCCTAAATAAGTCTATAAAAGATGAATTTTCTAAAATGTGGTAAATGACAAAGAAGGCTAACATTTACAGTTATGAGGACTTTAAGATTTTATATTTAAATAAATTTTTGAAATAGGGTTTGAAGTCACACACTGGAGCTCAGGTTTATAGATGAAAATATGGCAAGACAAAGGATGGCACCATGATATCTCGCCTTCTGAAGTAAGGTATCATGGGTGCGTCATTACAACCGAGAGTGGAAGATTTGGAGATCGTGGAAGCTGTTGTCGCTTAATTTCCCACTAAATAACGTCCAATATAAAGACGGCTAAAGAGGCCCTGAATATTATAAACTAATTGAAAGCAATAGAAATTCAGGAAGGTAACCACAAAGCCATGTTAACCAGTGAAGAGATCCACAAACCAAGACATTCCCACAAAATTACAACAGCAACGACAGGAGAAGCAGCTGAAACCATACTGAGCATGTTTATATAGAAACGGAACACCGCTACAATACGAACAAACGATATTCGTGTCATAACTACACTGACCAAGACAACCCTAGAGAATAAGACAGAGGTACGAGACAAAGTACAGCACAAGTTGAAACAAGATCGTCGAATTTAAACGCAGAAGCACTGATATATCGGGAGAAAAACGGTAAGTCCTCGAGTCGAAACCAATGCAGACAGCTCGTAAAACTACCACAGAGCAGCGCAGGAGCCTTGTACATTCCAAATGCTAAAGCAAAAGGAAGGCCAGACCGATTTATTGCAAGTACTGAGAAACGCCCAACTACAGGCACTTGAAACGCAGAAATTTAAAGAAACCCAGGTTCAGAAAGAAGCAGAGTTGACAACATTTTTTATAAGTGAAACCAATTTGAGAAATTGTCCACACATTCATGTTCAAGTCGCGAATGAGACAATAGTTGCGACAGTTGACTCAGGTGAAATTTCCATTGTAAAGTAAGCATTATATAAACATTTCATTTCGCAAGGGTTAGAGGCTATTGAAAGAGGGATAAATAACACACGGTTGGTAACAGCCGTTGGAGGACGCAACCGGCTTATCGAGAAAACAAGTTTTTCTACCGCTTTCCCAGGGAGGAAGACATATTAGAGGTTTTGTTCTTGGTATTGCAACAAATGTTAACACCCATGCTTACTGGTGTGACATTTTAGAAGAATATGGCGCAGGCATTGATTTTCGTCAGCGATGCTTACTTTTCGAAGTAAATAACAAAACGAGATGTAGATTTGTGAATGAAAGGGCAGTTAATTTGGAGGAAACAGCAAATAGTGCAACAGTTTACAAACAAGCAGTTGATCAAAGGGAAAGTGTTTTGATCATCAGAAAGGAGAGAAAAAACACCCACCGCAAATCAAAAGCGAAGCTGAAGATTTATAAGTGGAAAAGGCTAGTGATAGGAAACGTCTCATTTACAAGTATAAATCATAGAGATAACATAACACTTGCACGGGTTCTTGTAATCCTGTTAAGAAATTAAGCACACGCACACACCCAGGCGCAAACGCGAGCATACACATGCTAAACATGTGCAAGTCATCCTATGTTAAACTCCCATAAAGCCATAACGACCGCTTGATTTTTGAAGCAACTCTGATGTTCTTATCTGTAGTTGTTGCACTTTTAACGAAGGCGAATCTGTGGGGACACCCGGTACCCACCACTGGCAAGTAACACCTCTCCATAGCAACAGTAGAAACAGAAAATCTTGTAGCGTTTTCGTCCAAAAGCCAGTTCTTCCTGTTTGTTAGTCTCGTTAAACTGCTCTCACTCTCTCTGCATCTCCCTTTCTCTCTCTTCCTTTTATCTCTCTATGAAGACACCTGCAAGCCCACAATGATGATGTTACCGTCTCATTTCTCGGTGGCTGCCAGTGTCTCAACACTAGTTTTGACGCGTTTGAAACTGTTAACAGCTTGCGATTCCAGAATTGCCCACAGAACTTTCCACACGATGTTTCTTCAGTCCATTAAGGTGCTGGGTCTTGTTCTTGCTGTAACATTTTCTTGTTTTCCTCCCTCGACTAATTACAGATGCAACGCTTTATCTCGACGTCAGTCAGAGTCCACCTCTATATCTTCAGTACAATAAGAGCATTGCTCCTGCGAGACTCATGCATTCAGAGGAAGTTCACCTTATTTACTGTATGGAGCAGCGTCCTTCTAGAGCAGCTAACCGGTTCTCAGCTGTCCACAAATTTTCTGCACTTTATGGAAACCCGAAAGTTCATTACATAGTTTAAAAGAGCCCGTTACCTGTCCCTATCCCTGAGCCAGATCAGTCCAGTCCATGTGCCCCACACCTCACTTCCCTAAGATTCATTTTAATATTATCCTCCCATCTATGCCTAGGTATTCCAAGTGGCCTCTTTCCCTCAAGTTTCCCCACCAAAATCCCGTATGCATCTCTCCTGTCCAAAATACGTGTTACGTGCTCCACCCATCTCATTCTTCTCTATTTTATCACCTGAATAATTTTGGTGAGGAATACACATCAAGCGGAAGTTTGCCGCTCTGTAGTAATCTTCTCTTCCTCTTGCCCGTGTATTTTCACTAAAACATTACAGTACCTCAACTACACAACGTACCATATGTGGGAGAAAATGTCACCTCGACGCAATACTTTTTTGTTACTGTTTGCTCTGGCGTAAAAAGTTATCCTTCCATTTTGGACACTAAATATTCTCGAGTACCTACTTAGATACTTAAACTTTCCTTTAGCTTAGTGTTTGATCTGCTTGCCAAAAAATGTGGGGCTATTTGTTTTTCATGTGAAACTTAACTTCTAAATACGTGGATATATTTACAAACAAATTATTATTGTCCTTCTGTAGATTTTACTTTAGTAATGTTCTTTGTTTTATCTAATAATCTGTTTTTTTTGGGTTGTAAAATTGCATTCTATATAATAATGTGCATTTGTCCTCCACTCTAATTTGGTAATTAATTGATTTGTATTATACTACGTGCCCAGTTTCCTTTTGTTTACTTAGTACATATTATGTGTAGAAACTGCCTTCGATGTCACGTTATTTAAGTTAGGAAGGAAGGAAGAATAACATGGATGGAAAGCAGACGAAGACATGAGCAGCTACTGAATATACTTAGGGAAAAGAGAAGATATTGGAACTTCAGAGAGCAAGCACTGTATCGTACTGCGTGGAGAGATTGCTTTGGAAAGGCTTTGGACCTGTCGCAAGACCGTCCAAGTAACGAATACGTACTCCATCGCGTACGAGTCCTAATTTTGTAACTGGCCGTTATTATTTTGGGTCAGCATGCTAGAACACAAGAATTGAATTGAATCGAATTAATATTCATAAATACAGCACGGAATAGTTACAGAGTAGCATGCAAATTTGAAGTGCCTGTGGCCACCGCGAATGCAAATGGGGTAGTGGATTTGAGCCCCATTCTTCTGAATCTCTGCATAAATGGGGGTCGGTGATCAGCTTTACACTCTGGCCGTCTTATGCTCGAAAACGAGTACCCCGTATTTTCTTAAGAAGTAGCTCATACGATTGGAAAAAAATAAAGTTTTCATGAAGCTGTCGAGAATTAAACCTGAGGACAGAAATGACACTTTATTCCATAGAATATTTGTGTAATATGAAAATGACCAATCAGGATACAATATGCTTATATGTGAAATGAAAGCATATAGAATTATTTATTTATTCTTGAAATACCAAAGAGTATTAAACAAGCAGTCTCATTGCATTGGCTTTTTTAAGTTCTATTACTCCAACTAATGTTTTGTGTTTCAGAAACTGTACATGTTTTGCCACAACCTATTCGTCCTGCCATGTGCGCATTGTAATTGCTAAAGTGTTTGGACGGACAGGGAAAGTTAACTGTTTGACAACACGTCTACAGAATATGTACGTCTCTGTACTTCTACTGTCCGCCACATGAACGATGACAACTTTCAAGCCATCAGTTTGCAAAATTTTTATTTTTTATGTGTATTTCCTCGTGTTCAGTACGCAAATCCAATTCATACATAAAACTATCCCCTCTGTCTGCCATATCGGACAAAATCTGAACAGTTGGTCATCAGTACAGATCTATGTGAAACAAAGTTGTTATATTTTAACACTAAGTTACAAAGGCATGTGTATAATTACAGGGGTTGATAAATTAAAATACAATTCTTAAACATTACTTATGTGAAATTTTGGAAGTGAATCGTGCATAGTAAGTTGCTGAAAATCAAGTGAAAGAAATTTTTAACTTAAGAAATACTCACGTGGTTACGATTAATTGCAACATAATGTATGTATAAGTTTAATATGCTCAAATTGTAGTTAAATCGCCTTTAAAATGTAAATATTAATGAAGAAAAAGAAAATAATTTTCAGTTGTGAAATGTGCTATCCTCAGTACATGTAAATTTACTACAACACGTTCGTATTTAAACAAATTATTATGAAAACCTGGAGCCTGTTGCATATCAAGGGAAGATTTTCTTAAATGTATATTCTTTCAAGCACAGTTCAGTCTTACTGTCGTCAAAATGTGACGTGGTGCGAAATTCATAATTTTATTTTCGCCAGTAAGTTAACATTAGTCCAGTTAGTACTGAGTGAATAGTGTGGCAACTAAGTTCGTTCATGTTGTTATAATAAAACCAACTTGATGCACTAATTTCTCAAATTTATTTTTGGAATAAATTTGAGAAATTAGTGCATCAAGTTGGTTTTATTATAACAACATGAACGATTTGAGAAATTAGTGCATCTAGTTGGTTTTATTTTAAGAAATTTTCACGATGCACGGTGACCTGAACGTCAAAATCTTTCATTTTATTTTGCTGTCCAGTAAGTATGACTGATTTCTTTCAAAGGATTGTTTTTAAGGGCTCTAACTATATCATGATAAGGTCGAACAACAGTCTCAATGGAAAGTGCTAATAAAATTTCATGTTCTGTTTTATAGATAATGCCTTGAATATACTGCTGCCGACTTTTTAGTGAAGGCCCTATACAACGTAGTCAATTCAGTAGTTACGTGAGACGAAAACTGAGAACCGCAATTAATAACACTCCAGCATTTGAATGCAATACGTAAGCCATGCGGATTCGACACGCTATGTAACCTGTTACCACAAATTATGTCTGTATTAGTTATGGTTTAGTTCCTTCCTTTGACAAAGGGGTGACACAACTAATTACATCCGTATCGATCCATGAACTATGTAGAACACAATTGACTCTCTCACTAAGCCCTTCAGCAACTCGAGAGTTTCATGTTCCTATTACAATATTATAGACAAGTATTCTCCCGAAAATTAATTAATCTCTCTGAACGCATTTATTTTATCTCTGAAGACAGAAGCAGAATTTTCCTGCAGAATTTGGGGTCAAATCGCAGTGCTCAAATCCAGAAGACCATCAGACTATCAGTACTCGCTTTTAAGACCTAAAAACATGTAACTTATAAAATCTACACAACTTAGAATTTTGAATTTTGAAGCACTTAACTAATCCAAAATTTTCATAAAAATGTTTTGAATAAAAGTCTATATTATTTCACAGGTACATGAAATAAGCTACAAATGTCATAGCACAAGTTTGCTGCAATAACCTCTTTGTAATTTATTCCATTAAAGCTCTATATTTGCTACGTACTCTGATATTTAATAACACAGCACACTGCTGCAGCCCGGACACCACTCCAGGCTAACAGAACTTAACCTCCAACCTACAACAAATCCAGAACGTAACGACCAATGTGGTAATCAACATCTTAGTCGCGATCTCCTGATGATGGGCATAGTAATGCCCGAAACATGCTAAGCCTATACGAAGTACAATAAAATAATAAGGGGCATCTAGTTGGTTTTTTATTCTTCAGTTACCTAAAAGTTTATCTGGCTTACTAAGTAAATTTTCATAAGCGAGAAATGTTATTTACTTGAAAAAATTATATTGGATGTATGATAAAAAGATGTTACTGACTGTGTCAGTAGAAATAGAAAACTGAACCTCTGGAAACATCATTTACACAGATGAGTAACTAAAAAGACTATAAGTTCCAGTATCAGATAGGAAATTTGGAACCATATTCCTTGACGTTTTCTTAAGTGAATGGAGGAATGACACACTGGGTGAATAATTCTTAAAATTAAATAAATAAATAAATTTATTTATTTATATAAGTGAGAAACAAACAGAGAAAATATTTTCTTTCAAAAACGAAAACAACCCACATAAAATTTATGTAATTTTTTGCCTATTAATCTCTAGGGCTTTCAGTCGAATGCAAAGTCGTTCATTCGAAAGTTACTGGAAAATTCAGTACCTTAAATAATCCGAGCTTAGGGAATAGAATATAAAAGCAACAAATACATCAATTTTTGCTTTAGTCTTTACACAACATAATTCTGTTAAAATTTCTATTTTATCCGAAAAACTTATATTATGCTTGGAAATGTTTCTCGCCTGCATGCTTCTTTTCATGCAATAAAGTCTTTGATTCATGACTCTTTCGTTCATTTTTGTACCATTTGGAGGGTAACACCACTGACATATAAATGCGATGGAAGATAGGGTTTGGGTTTCCGAACCCTCCCCAGGAATCTAACTAATCTTAAGAAGGGGACGTTTACGTTAAAATAAATAAGTTCATACTCGTTAATACGTGAGCATACATAGGCTTACTAAAGATCTGAAATTGTGCGAATTTTGTCGAAGTTTCATGCAACGAAAATTAACTTCAAAATAAAAGAGTTGCATATATTGAAAGATTAAAAATATAGTTTGTTACCAGGTTTGATAAATGATTTTTGGAATACCATACCAAACGATTCTTTTGGAATAATGTATGAAACACACAATATATTGAACGAGACATGATGACAAAGACCGCGGTGACACAGTGGTTAAGGTGCTGTGCTACAAATCGGAAAGTCGCTGGTTCGATTCCAGCTGGTGTCAATGGATTTTTTATTGACATAAAATCCTTCCGATTTCAATATGGCCCTGGGGTCGACTCAGCCTCTAACAGAAGTGAGTACCAGGAGTATTTCCTGGGGGTAAAGGCGGCCGGTGCGTAAGGCTGACAACCTTACCACCATCTTGTGCTGTTGTCATGAAATTTGGGAACCTTAACTTCCTGGAACCCTCTGGGCCTGTCCAGGCCTGTAATGGGACTGTTTTTACATGATGACAAAAATTTTGAAAGCAGGTTACGATGACGTTTATAATGTAATGTCATATATTTTTTACAGGCATTTACAAATATTTGACAATGAACGGCAGAACACATAAGTTTCCGACGTTGATACACATTTTCTTAATAGTACTATAAAATATTGTAAATTTTCCAAAACTCTGTATAAACACCATTTCAATGCCTTAATCAAGTACTGATATTATTATTCTATTAATTCGAATCTTATGGAAATAGAATGCATTATTGTGAACTGGAGTCAGATGGCTCAGTGCGAATGGACGTCCGTGTTCTTTAATATGTGCAAAAATCCTTGACTGTCCAAGGAAATGTAACTTCTCAAGAATAAATCTGCCCTATGGAGTTATTCTCACTGCAGAAGTTTGTATACGCATTAGTAATTATTATTACGAATAAAAGATTGCAAACAAAGAGTATAACAAGTTTTGTAGGTTCATGAGGTTCCACGTCTGAAAGATTTCTATAAATCATCACAGACTACTATAAATAAATGACGATGGATTATTCTAAGTTTTAATTCTCAGTAATATATTTTTGAATCTTGTATTTCCGTTACACCTTTATCTTCACAAGAACCCAACATTGATATTCATAGATTTTTCTAAGAAGACTATCAAAATAGAATAGGGACATAAAACAAGGAGTTTTTGAAGGTATGTAATGTTTATCAATATATTGTTTGATGTGAATATTAGAAAATTAATCATTCAAGATAATTTATAGTTATGTGGCGTTATCGAAATACTGTAGGTATTTGGGCAGTCAGACTGTAGCTTATTATGGGTAGTGAATGAACATCTTGGCTACGAAGTATTTAAAATAATAATATGTATAAATACAGAAGTTAATTGAAATAGAGAACTGGGATTTACGGTAGGCTTCGCGGCCTTAAATTTTCTGATGCAATGTATAATATATCTTACTGAAAGTAGAATTACTTGTTGGAAACGACATCCTTTAAATCTCAAATTTGCTTGACACGTAGTGAGCAGACTACTAAATACTGTTTGAAGTTGTTGTCTAGAAATAATTTGCAGCAAGTTGAAAGGCAGCTGCATGACTCACCGCCACTCGTCATGTTGTTTACGTTACACCCCGTCATACAGGGCACACAGTTCCGTTTTATCCGAGTTCACAACGGAAGCTTCAAGCACAGCCTGACGTATGTATCTGTTGTTTGTGGGTATGCAATACTGTTTAATACTGAGTATTTTCGTTATGGAGTTATAGGTAAGTCAAAAATAGTATGATAATAATGTGGTATGACAATTATTAAAGGAATTTATAACACGTTTTCCCATTGATTAGTTTCATACGAATTGAAGCAGGTCTGAGAGATGAAGGAAGAAATTTCCAGTTGATTCTCCAGCTTGCGGTAAAGTGGAGTATATATATATATATATATATATATATATAATATGCTGTTAAGGTGTTTTCTGAATTACTACACATAATACCTTACACTATATACTATTACATGTGTATGTATCTAATAGTTTACCTCTAGACTACATGAATATATCTGCAGATGCACTTTTTGGTTGACCTGTGATATGAAAACCAATGGAATTCGAGAACAGTTTTTGAAATTCAGCTACGGTAAATAGCTTTTGTACTTACGTAGCAAGAAGTGTATTTCAAGATGACCACTCCCTTCTGTTTCAACAACGAATAAACTGTAACATAACAACATTCCTTTTAAATGTATGCAATTTCACTTCGTGTATTTATTTGTCTCATAATGTCTGTTGTACACATAACACAAAAATTTATGCTACTAATATTTACTTTCTTATTCCACCATTTGTTATACTCCACATAAGGGATTGAAATTTGGTCCAAATTTGTGCCCATTTTTTGTCCGCAGATATTCTTCTATACCACGATTCTAGTATTGTGGTAGGTCACGCCGTGCCAGATGACATTTACCGACGCTTCGACCGGAAAGACCTACTTGAATGATATTAATGGAGAGTTAAAAGCGCCACGCTCCTTCGTCAGGTCGGCAACAATTGACCAGTCACCGTGGTTTAACACCCAGAAGATGTTAACCTTTTAAAGCCTGCCACGAACTTTACGAATCACCAGTTTTAACATTAAAAAAATTTCTACATGGTTCTCGCATTGCGTTTATGTATTTTTACGGATCTCACAACAAACAGCGACTTTTGCCATACACAGCATTGGCAGACTGGGTTTGTATAATCGAGGTGGAGAGAGTTTACTGCGCGGTACGCACTGAGTCCTTATATTAATTATGCTTCTCGCCCAATTTCCCTCATTCCGGACGCATAGCCTGCTGCCCTGCTGCGAACAGCTGACCACCAGCAAC
>Ga0136643_10011989_pt1 | contig 12883 bp, 9 predicted proteins | sample TergutLab28metaG_FD_96883 | JGI IMG/M metagenome (GOLD analysis project Ga0136643, IMG submission 96883) | Labiotermes labralis P1 segment gut microbial communities from Petit-Saut dam, French Guiana - Lab288 P1 (version 3) (version 3) | ecosystem: Host-associated > Arthropoda: Insects >...
AGAAGCTGATGTGTACCATTCAGCTTCAAGCCATCCTGGTTTACCTGAACCCTCCTAATAGCGTACTCTAAAGCAAAGTTGAAAAGCAGTGGTGTTAGAGCGTCTCCTTGTCTCAGACCGTTGGTAATAGCGAACCTGTCAGATACATTCACTACATTGACTAAAATGTGTAGCCTCTAAACAGCTCTAGGTGCTGATGGGAGTGGGTTGCAGTCTTAGGCATGGGTCTGCAGCCGCTCGATTGCTGATCCTGCGGGTTCAAATCCCGCTGAGGGCATGGATTTTGGTCTCTGGTGTTTGTTGTGTATTGTGTAGGTAGCGGCCTCTGAGACGAGCTGATCACTCGAGTGTGTGTCTAATTTCGTGTGATCTAGGAACCTCAAAATGAGGTGGTTTTGTCCGAGTTGGGCTGTTGAGTCACGGAATAAGAAACAAAATTACGTATGTCCAGGACTATAGGCAGTCAGCCCAGCATTACCTACACTGCGTGGACGGTTTTGGGCGGAGTTTCGCAATATGTCCTCCGATTATTGCGCTGACGTCCGCATAGCAGGCAGGTACGGCCTGCAGCAAAAATGTAAGCAGGGAGTAACGTAATTTTTTAATTAACTGCAGTATTTACAAGTAATGTTCATATTTCAATTAAAATAACAATATAATAACCCAAGTTACAATTCTACATTGCAGTAGAAATTGTCTCTGTAATATCCAACAAATAATGTCTCAATAAATTGTAGTTAACTCATCATTAAAGAGGGCGGCATACAAAATTACATTCGGACTCAACATTCATAAAACTCAGCTCTTAATATCCCCGATGTAATGGAATAATATAGCGCAAATACATATGCAATGTCAATGTATTTCAATGTATGCAGTAGTAAAATAGTCGTACGGAACAGATCTCTTTTATAATAAGAAGAATTTTAATTGTTTTTAGTGCCATCATTTTTAAACCTTTATTTTTTCACCTGGTGATGACCGTTTACGGTTTAAACACGTAGCAACTGCGAAAGCAGTAATTGTTTTCATAATAAAGCATAGTTAGTCTGCTGCATTAGTTGATCATACTGAGTTAATAGAACACAACGGAATGCCCTTTGTTACGTAACATACAAATCCGACAGTGAGGGATATAACAGAGAAGCATTCTTACAATAAAACCAACGAGATGAACTAATATCTCAAAATTATTTTTGGAATAGGACTCTGCATGTTTGGGACAGTTTCTCTGTCCATCGTTAGGAGTCTAGCATTGTAGACACAGCAATAGTTATATGCCATACAGGTTTTGCTGACTGCTTGCCAGCGAGATCAGGATGTTCCATCCATTGTAACTCTATTTTTCTACGCGACACTCAGTGGCGCAGCCAGTTGAGACACTGCGCTACAAGTTAGAAGATAGACGGGCTTCCATTCCCGGTGGTGTCATTGGAATATTTAATTGGCATAATCCTTCCGACCGCACTATGTCCCTGGGGTCGACTCAGCCACTAACAGAAATGAGTACCAGGAATATTTCCTGGGGGTAAAGATGCCTGGTGTGTAGGACTGTTAAATGTATCACCTTCATGTGCCTACTGTCTTGAAATGTGTGCGCTTCATCCTCCTGGAAGCCTCTGGGATTGTAATAGGCTCTATCTTTTACTCTGCTTTAATTGCATAGAGAAGATAAAACGCAACCTGGTTAATGCAGTTACAACAAAAACACTTTCATTTTAAAAATCAGCCTGTAACCAACACGCCAGTGTATTCTGAGGGAGAAAGGCACAGTTTCCTTCACGTTAAGACGAGCTATGCACAGAAAAAACCAATGTTATCTTAAAGGTTGGCCTTATGTGTCTTACCAAAGAGTAAGTTGCTTAAGAGGTAAAGGTTATGGTTCATATTCGAGAAGTTCCCGAGTCGAATCTATTCCAAGATGTCGACATTCTGATCTCTTTTGCCTTCCCGCCAGATAAGTGTCGGAATAGTGAGCTTGTGTCAATGAGGTCATCACCACTTCAACTTCCTTCCTACTTTATTATCTATTCTTTCCATGGCTCGAAAGCTCGACCAGGCCAAAGCCTCTTCATTTTAAACGTTTCGAAATCCCACTCAGACACAAAACACTCAGCAGGACTCCTCAGGACAAATACAACAGGTCGGCAAAACTTTTTCTTCTTTCTGGGAAAATTAAGGGTGATCAGATTTGACGTTGATGAATCCAAATATGGCAGTCAAAATGCTCTAACACCCACTACCGTTAGGGAGAAAGGTCTAAAGCCAAAAACTGCCTTTTTTTTTTAAAGAATGTCATCATCGTCATCATCATATATCATTCATGGAGTTGGACCACTTGTTGACCCGTTCCGGTCTCACCTATCCAGAAGTCTCTTCAAAGGTCTTCCATGATTCGTTCTACCAGTTGAGGAGTAGCGTTTCATTACCCTGGGTAATCTATTTCGAGGCATTCTATTACATGTTGTATCCATCGTCTCTTGTATTCCAGTAATTTGTCCAAAATTGGTGTTACTTTTAGCTCTTTTACAATTTGTGCATTTGTTTTGTAATCTGTCCAAGTTATCATGCTGTTCTTCTCATGTATTTTATCTCTGCTGCTGTTATTCTTCTGGCGTCACTTGCTTTAATAGTCCATGTTTCGCTGCCATATAACAAAACTGAAAGGGCTAGTGTATTGTATAGTTTTATTATTGTTTTCTTAAAGGTTTTTTTGTGGTCTAAACACATTATTTAAAATACCTGTAATTTTAAAAAAGTTATTTGTTATCAATGTCAATTCTCTTTCATAAGATATCACATTTCCTAAACAGTTAAACATATTTACTTTTTCTATAATTGTATTATCTATTACAAATTTAATTCTCACTGGATGTCGCCCTTTAAATGCCATCGGTTTTGTTTTCTGTACAGATATAATTAAACCACATTTTATTATTATTTTATTTAATTTATGCGCAGCTTTCTGTTGGTTATCTTCTGTGTCTGCTATTATGACTTGGTCGTCTGCATGTAACAGCGTTGACAATTGCTGGTTTTTTTAAAGTTTAATTCCAGTTATGTCCTGACTTTGCCATTTAGTTATTATTTTGTCTAAATATATATTAAACAGTGTAGGTGAAAGAGGGCAAACTTGGAGTACTCCTTTATTAATTTCTACCGGTTTTGATAGTTTGTTTTTAAATTTTTATCAATATTTCGTTTTGTGTGTAAATATCCACTATTGCCTTTAGCAATGTGTCTGGGATATATCTAGATTTCAAAATGTTAAATAAAATCTGTCTTTGTGTGTAATCAAATGCTTTCTCATACTCTATAAACAACAAGTGTTTTTCCAAGTTATATTCCCTTCTTTTTTCAATTAATAATTTAAGGCAAAATGTTGGGTCCGTGCATGACCGTCCCTTTCGGAATCCATTTTGTTTTTCTGTCACATATAATTCTGAGTACTTCTGCAGTTTCATATTAAGAATTTTAGAGTACAACTTATAGCAGATGTTGAGAATAATAATTCATGTGTAGTTTTTGAGTTCTCTTCTGTCACCTTTCTTAAATATGGGGTTTATAACAGCATTTCTCCACTCATTTGGAATGCGATTTTCTATATATATATAATTTTAAAATGGTAGTAATCTCAGTTTAAACTCTACTGGTGCATACTTGTATAGCTCTGAGTTAATGTTGTCTTGTACTGGAGCTTTGTCATTTTTTGTTAATTTAAACACCTTTTCCAGTTCATCAAAATTTATAGAAGCATGTGAGTAATCGGCTGAGTCTTATTCTAATCGTAATTCATTTATGTTTGTTGTGTTCCATAACTCTTCATAGTACTAAAGGAATACATTTTCGTCTGTTTCCTTGAATACGTGCTGTTTCTTTTACATCCTTACTAATTTTTTTAAAAGTTTGTATACTTTGGGTTGGGTCCTGTATGTGTCGTGTTCTAAATTTGTAAAAAATTTGTTCCAAGAAAGTCTTTGTCTTCTTCTTACTTCTGTTTTAGCCGGTGCTGTGTTAATTTGTATTCCAGTTTATCTTCTAGTTTCTTCGAATTCAGCCATTTTTATATGATTGTTTCTTTGTTTCTATTGTTTTATTTGGTCATCCCATATTTTTAAATACTTTCTCTTGTTTCATTTCTTTATTGTTCCTAAACTTTCATTTGCTGCTGATTTTAATATGTTTTTTAAGTTTTTCCATTCTTTCTCGATGTCTATTTCATCTTACTTTGTACTGCTTAAATGGAGTTACACTCTTTGGGTGTACAGCCATCTTATGCTTTCATCATTTAGCAGTCTTACTTTAAACAATTCATCCTGCTTTAATGGGGTCTTTTTGTTACTCTTGTTTAACCATCGTGGTGGAAAATTTACTTTTGCACATAATAAGTAATGGTCACTACCTATTTCATTGCTTCTGTAGACTCTAATGTCTTGGATTACCTTCGAAGTTTTCATATCTGTTATAAAGTAATCAATAATTGATTTGTGTCCTCTTGCTTCCCAAGTAAATTTATAAATTTCTTTGTGCCACTCCAGCGGTTAAAAGTAGCAATCCTACCACTGGACGTACCCTGCTCTGGGCCCGTAACCGATTCAGGGGAAATTTTAACCACTGGCAAGTCTCACGGATAGAAGCCGGACAGATTTTCTTAAAAAGAATGTCTTTTTTAAAATTTGTTATATTGAGTTAAAAACGCGAAATTGTATCTATGTACAATATCTTACCACAAAACAAATAAGTGTAACTTCAGAAACTCATTTTGTCTTCTTTCGTCTCTTGTATTTTTCTGTTGGTGTCTCCTGTAAAAGCGCCCAGCAGTAATCAGCCAAAATACTTGGTTTCCTTTTGCTGCTCTATCTATTTTCCATTCGGGATGTATCCTGGTGGAACCTTTCATGGTGCTCGTCAGAGACGGCTGCCATATTTCTCAGTAAAAATCCAAGTGGGATTGCAGGAAATGGAGTTTCGACATGTTGCAACCCAAGGCACGGTGTGAGGACAGTAGATCCTCCTTGATTTCTACGTAGTTTAATTATTTTTTGTTTGTCAAAAAGTTGTTACAAACGTCTTAAAACGAGTCCCGGGCTCTTGTGTTGGAAGAATTCAATTTATTTTTGAAGTCGTGTTTTGAAAAAAGCTGTGTTACTTGAGGACCGACGAAAATGCATTCTTTTACTGGGCCTAGCTTATGAGTGGAAATTATTGCCTTAAATAGCCGAATCCTTCGCCTTGTTTATTCATGGCCTTCACGGACATTTCAATTAATCCAATGTTTATGTGATATGGAGGTAAATATATTTTCGTCTTGTTGACTAAAATTCTATGTGTCACATTATACTAACATAGAAGCATTGCTTTACATGGTAACGCCGGCCCTACGCTTGGCTGCCCCATTCACACAGGAAGCAACGCAAGTTCGTATAACCTCTTTACAGCCGAGTCAGCACTGCCACAACCTTCAGGTCACCACACTTGTTCCACTGGTGGTATTTGTACTATTTTTTTTTCAGCATACCATGAAGGTTGGCACAAGTTTCTTTCATGTGAGATGCAGGAACAAGAGGTATTTCAAGGTGTTTGTTTCCATCACGTAGTAAGACTGCCTTCAAACTAACCTTAGATGAATCGATGAAGAGCCTCCATTGTTCAGAGAGGCATGTTGAAGCTGAAGTTCTTCCATCACCCAGAGACTGTTGTCCAGTATAACATATCACCCTCATCGAAAAGTACTTTGCAATGTCCGACTGCCTCTTCCTACAAAATGACACTTTCACACCATTTTCTAGAAGGTTCCACTCCTGAAGCCGCAATAAAAGTAGCTGAGTCTTGGTTCTGGGGAGTTCCAGTTACCAAATTTTGTCGTTCAACTAAGTCTGAATGATGAAGTGCGGCTCTATCTTACTTTCCCAGCTCTTCCGATTCCGGTTCTGAGTCCAACGTATACTTTTCTGATGGCTTTTGCACTGGAACATATGTTTTAACCTTTACTCTGCTAATAAGGAGAATATGGTGAGCTCCTAATAATGCCAGCAAATGGCAGATGGGATTTAACTCGGCGTTTAAAGAGTTAATATAAATGTGGTTTTTTATTTTAAAAGCCTCTCTCTCAAAAATGGTGAGTGATAGAACAATTTGGTTACGATATTTGGATTCAGCAACGTCAAGTCCATAAAGATCACCCAACTTTTTTACAGGGAGGAAATTGATGCTGTCAAGTGATAAGCGGCCCGTCGCAGAGAACTCCACCTGACAACACACAAAACCCACAACAGACATCCAAACCGCAATCCCAGCAAGCGAGAGGCCGCATAACCGCGACTTAGACCGCGCGACCACCGGGATTTGTAGCTTCTAATGCATTAACCTAGGTAACACCAATTCTGCATACTTTCATATATTTATCAAACTTCTTAGTAATTTTTTTCTTAGTAATTAACCAACTTAATGAACAAATTCTTGTTTTATAATAAGTCCTCTCTCAACCTGCGCACGGGACGGCTACCTACAGGTGTGACGATACCAGATGCTGTATAAAATAATTTTGACCTCCTGATTATGAGCACATAGTGCTCGAAACATATACAGGCATATAATAAACTTATTATAAAACAAGAATTTGTGCATTAAGTTGGTTAATTACTAAGATTATACTGAGATGCACAGTCAGCAAAACATTAAAAAGTCTTAGGAATTGTCGAAGCTTATTTTCTACTGTACAGCTCGAGAAATTGAAAGCGTCGTTAAATAACACCTAAATAATCATACATCTTGGAGGTTATATACACTTCTTAACTTCTACCCCTATTAATTGTCTCAGGCAAATTTATCTGAGTAATAAGGGAAAAATCAGTTCTTACCTCACAGTGAACACACAAAATTTCATTACGAAAATTAATCTATTCGTTCTGCTGAAGGAAATAACCACTGTATATTGTGTACGCAGAAATAAAAGCTTCGAATTTTAAAGCAATCATATTATTACACAAAGCACGTTGCTTTAAAAAAGTTAACCGGTACACACTATGCACTTTGTGCGTTTTTGTCTGAATTCTGTGGCGCAAATGAGAAAGTCTTATGATCCATCTTCCTTAATTTTCAAGCTGAAACTCAGCAGGGATGCTCCAAGTAGCCTCAGAGTGGAAGTTTCTAGGGTTTATCTGTGAGCCTGTTGAGAACCAACAGATGAGATGATATACTGCACAGGATAAGCTAAATGTATGCTCACGGTGCTTAATTACTTCAGCCGAACTCAGCAGCTTACAATTAGGGTTTCTCGTTCTGAAATAACTGAATCCGAAGTTTGGGTAATCTGGTGAGGTTTCTGGGTTGCCCAGTATAGTAGTGGAATGGGATAGCTTAGTACATTCGCTACGCTAGGGCCTGAAACATGGATGTCCTGTCATTATTGTGTTCACAACAAATAGTCTGGTAGGCGATAGCCATATTTAGGTTAAAAATATAATTCTGCCTTGAAAATGGAGGACAGTCCCTCCCCCCCCCCAAGCAGAAATTAAATGCGAGTTTCTGTGTTGAGCTTAGTGTAGTCTACAAAATGGTTAATAACGTCTATCAGTGAACTGTTTTATGAAGGAGAGGCGTAATTTGCACGTGGGGGGAACAAAAATACAATTTTTAAAAAATATTATTTGTTAAACTTGACTGGAGGAGGTACTTGCTAGACTTAAGCATACAGGGAGGATATTATTAAAATTGATCTTAAAATAGAGTATGTGAGGATTTGGAATGGGTTAAAATGACTCAGGATATTACACAATTGTCAACGTCAAAAATACATGTCAAGTTAAGTGACGAAATATTAAGTTCATAAATTTTAAATCTCGAAATCAGTATTCAAATTATGTTCCCAACATCTGATTAACAATTGAATGCACATTGGACTAACGCACTTCAATATAAACTAAAGTAATTTCTCCTATCGAATCATACAACTCTTGCATCAACGACACCAAGAGAATTTCTCTGCCATATGACAAATAATATATGTACTTTTAATATCGTAATGAAAAGAAGAGGCAAATCGCTGGTGATTTAACGCAAGGCAAGAATGAAGTTAGCGATTCTGAAGTTGGATATCCTGTTTTTTTATATTTGATTGTTTAAGTAAAAAATTCGAATTCCAGTTTAGGATTTTTCTATTTATATTTGTGTGGTTATTGACTTAAGAAGCCTGGCTAGCAGAAGTTATTTTTAAGCTGAACATCTAGTTTTACGTGTTCTTTGTTAAGGTTAATAATAAATACCAGTTCACAACTGACACAACTCTTCTCGAAATGTAGTCAGTGTCTTGTAATTTGTCCACACAAGATAAAATTGTGAATTACACAGAGAAACGTATTAATTTCACTGTCGGCTTTGTATTTCTTTTATCCACAAGACTTTTTTTTCAGAACTTATTACAGCAGGGCACACCGTCAGCCGGTGCACACAAGTTCTTAAGACGCCGCAAATAACACATACCGATCTAACATTTTGTCAGCTATACTGATTTTTCTGTAAAGGAACACATTAAATGCCCCAACGAAAGTTACTGACGCACAACATTCCCACAGTCTGGTCCACTACAAAGAAGAATGTCATTTAATATCGATATTCCAGCGGAAATATATTAATTTTTCAATTAGACCTCCCTCTGAGTCTTGCAGTATTACAATTAGGTATGTATCGTCCATCAACACAACCGTTTATAAATATTGCACTTACTTCTTTTGAATGTAATGGCGACATGAGGTTTGGACCCATATTTAAGTCATAAAATTCAGGCCATTATTCACATAAAACAAATTACAACTGCGCGCTTAAACATGTGTGCTCATATTGAGATCTCGGACTCCATTTAATGCATAAAACACGTTGTTTATAAAAATTTAAAAATACTAAAATATGCGAAAACATATCAATGCTAAAGTAATTCCTATCGTGAGGATGTCTGTCTGTCTGTCTGTCTTCCTGGAGTTTGTTATCTACCGTATGTCACTGCAGTTCAAAACCAGTTTTACAGAAAAGTATATTCACTCTGGACATCCCATTATGTTTAAGTACATTACAAACCACCAACACAAATATTACTGATCAAATATGAAAGCCGAATAACGCAACCTTAAGTATTATATGTTGGCACATTTACTGCAGGACTACATGTTTCAGCCAAGTTGTACAGCCGTCATCGGGAATTATACAAACCCACACGAATAAAATGTGACCCAGGGAATGGTCGCTTCCTGGGCCACACTTTCTTTCTTATGTATTAGCGAAGGATAATACGGGTACATATTTCGACCACTAGGTGATCATCTTTAGTCCATTAAAGTACATAACATTACAACTTCCAGTTCATTTTTGTAGTCTAGATTGAGATATTAGCTTTTCGATGTTACAATACACATGTTAACATAAAAAGTTAAAACTTTGTAATATATGTCAAAATAATTACTGAAGTTAATGAAATACACATAAGAAACGTATTTAAAGGAACTAACAACAATATTAATAAAGGTTACCTTGGTGGTAATTACACGACTGTTTGGAAACTATCAGCAAATCGACGACTAGCAGTGGTGACTGAGTAAGAATGTGTGCATCTCCCGCACGTGATGTGGCACCGAACGTATTGCTGCATTTAATGAGATTCAGTGGACTGCAATCGAAATTGTCAAAATAGTGACATCTTAAAATGTCGTTTTTTAAATAGAGGCAAATTCCGGTTACTAATTTGATGAATTGTAACGGGCGTGTTTAATCACTAAATGTGAATTAAATAAAACAAACTTGTGTACTTTTGTGTGCATTTTATCGTTCCCCCAGAAGACGGTCGGGCAGGACCGAAAAGCGTCAGATATGTAATTAACGAGTCACATACTGTATATGCAAATATATGTAATAAATATTATACATTATACATATAATTTTATGTACATTGGATAATTACTTAATATAACAAGCAACGCGCAATCTTGTTACTTGGAAATTTACTGCTTTTCAGCAAACGTCTATCTCACATAAAATGTTCTCTTAATAGCACTGGTTATATGCGTATGGAATAATCACTGATGTTCTTCAGTTATAACAAAATTTTAATTACAAAAACGAATAAACGCTCTGAGCTTAGTAACATCTGTGACATCTGTGCATGTACCGCTTTATCGAGCAGGCTGCAAGAGTTTTACTGACTCACTTGTATTTCCACCCTGAAATCACTTGCTAAGCCCTTTCGTCGTTCAACTGAGAGTTATATACGTTTACTTTCCCCGGATAAATAATTTTTAAACTTGCTGTACCCTGCGTATTTGTATTATTTACTATCGCTTTTACAAAACATTTTTTGTTTCTTTACGATTCTAATTCGCACAGTTCATATGCTCTCTATTTTTTTCTAAATTTTTCCTACAATCTTTTTCGAATTTCATACATTGCGCAAATTCCAACCGTCTCTTGATAAACCACACGTGGGATATTGTTATGAATTTTAAAGATAAATAGTCCTTTTCCCACTCTTTTTCAAATTTTGACCCACCGTCTTCTATATTACGTGTCCTATTAACATGTCAGTTCAGTTTTGACAATTTTAGATCTATTATTTAAATTATAAACGCAATTAGTAACTTACATTCAGTGAACAAAAAAGCAGCAACTTCTACAAGGAAGCTAATTTGAGGCCATTATAAATAAATATTTGCCATCAGTCAATCCTGTGAACACAGACACATCCTAGATTTCTAATCCCTCGTCCCGATTAACTGCAAGTTGCAAACGGACTGCCACAACTTCTTCCCTCGCAGCAAATGTTTCAACCATCTAAATAATACAGCAGTTCGGCAGTCACTTCGTGACTAACATGGCTGCAGTGAAAACACAGAAACACGAATTCTAGCTCCAAAAATTATAAAAGATTTTAGGAATTTATCCAATCGGAAGTTTAAATTTGAGATATTACATTCTGTAACATATTCACAGTTTGCTTTGAAGTTCTTTGAGAGCTCTGAAAGGAATTTAAATGGGTCGCCATGTTGACACGACTGTTCCAGCTAACTTGATATTTTGAACTGTGAGTTATACGGTGTAATTTACAAAAAAAATGCTGCAGAAGTTAATTTTGATTCCTTTCTTATTACTCTATTAATTTAACCCTTCCGAGCACAAAGAATAGATAAAAAGACAATTACTACCTTTGTTAGAAGAACACACAAAACATTACGGCTCGTATGGTTCCCAGGTGGTGCCCGCTTGTCCTTCTGGTAAAGCGATGGTGGATACATATTACAAGCTTAGGCAAGCAAAAACTTCAAAGTGATGAAAAGTGGATATCTTCGAGTATGTAATATTGGAGAGCACGATCTCTATAATATATATATATATATATACACACAATATATATGCATCATAAAGTATGTAAGTGTTGGGTATGATTATAGTGACAGAGGCTGCTCTGTTAAGCAATATTAGCCGGGCGGTCTTTACAGTTTATCTGCTGTATGAAGTGACAAAATTTGTAAATATTCTATATACAATGCATTTTATTGTAGGGTGAACAGCAAAACCAATGTTACCTTCAACAATGAACAACTATCGCCCATACACAAAGGTGCACAATGCATTTTGCAATACAGATCCGAAGACTGGATAAAATATCTAGCTTTAGACACAGAAACGGCCATCACTTTCCTGCTTATACGAGAACAGGACCAAGTAAGACATCAAACAGTCAATAATATCGGTAATTTGTGCAAATAGAAAGGTTTCAAAAGCAACAGTGTAATAATGACAACATACAGTTTATAACACCAAAGGCTGAGATGTCAGTCTGACCCATAACTGATGTTGCGATTACAATTTGATTTTTATGTTATATGTAATTAGACGGCCTGAGGATGACCACGTAGCTGTTTGCAACATTCAACCGCATATCTGTGTAATACATCAAAACAAAATTAATTTTGTAACGGTAAATTAGTAACTGTATTTTAGTTTATGGAACACAGCGGGTTTTACAAAATAAACAAACGGATTAAAAAAACAGTCCACCGGTGTTCGAGTTATCAGATGGTGTTACAATGCAGTTTGTTGTTCCTGAAACCCGTAAGTCGTTCGGAAAATGTTTGTGTAAGTAAAGTTCAGTTGATTTTTCGGATTATTTGCAACTAACATTTGCACAGATGTACAATGTAGCTTCAATACATCTCTCTATTTTCCTCCCTGGCTGTCCGATATTTATAACACATAAACAGGTGGGTCCAACAAAATACACCGTTCTAGGGCAGCAGCTAGTCCGTATAGGGTCTAGGCTACTGACTGGACGATATGGGGCGCACCCAGCCTCCTATTTTAGGGATACTAGGATTCCTTTCCTTGTGAATGTATGCCGGGGGCGTGATGTTGATTAGTCACCGCAATCTAGTACGAAGTTTAAGAATAAATGGAACTTTACCTCCACGAACTCTAGATGAGTGCATGGTGCTCACTTCACCTGTTACATTAGCTGTTTTGGTTGAAATCAACAAAAATGTTATAAAATCTTTATCGTTGCACCGTGCATTTTGCAGATTCATTTAATTAACACACCAACTAATGCACTCATATATTATTTAAAATTCTAAAACTTTTACATTAAAAGACTTACATATTTCGATCATAAGATCATCCTCAGGGAGCATACACTTTTCCTTGCTAAAGTTTTAGAATTTTAAGTAATATGTGTGTGCATTAGTTGGTGTGTTACTTACTTACTTACTTACTTACTTACTTACTTACTTACTTACTTACTTACTTACTTACTTACTCCACGGTGCAGAGTCCTTCTTGAGCAGCTAACTGGTTTGCAGCTAGTCAAGAAATTCCCCGCATTTCACGGAACCCGAAGGTTCAT
>Ga0136643_10011990_pt1 | contig 12882 bp, 5 predicted proteins | sample TergutLab28metaG_FD_96883 | JGI IMG/M metagenome (GOLD analysis project Ga0136643, IMG submission 96883) | Labiotermes labralis P1 segment gut microbial communities from Petit-Saut dam, French Guiana - Lab288 P1 (version 3) (version 3) | ecosystem: Host-associated > Arthropoda: Insects >...
TTTTGTGTGTGTGTGTGTGTGTGTGTGTGTGTGTGTGTGTGTGTGTGTGTGTGTGTGGGTGTGAATTGTCTTTTGCGAAGAACCGGATAGCGTTACATTTTGTCGGAATATTCGTTAATCGATTAGTGCTCCAACCAGCCGAATGATTCATCACCACAGCAAATTTCGACGTCACATCACCGACCCCTTTACACGTACGTGTGGAAATGTTGTGCTATCCGAGCGTGAAGACGGTAAACTAATGGCGCGAATAATACAGTAGATGGGCTGAAAGAAAATCAGAGGACAGCGTGAGTAGAGACCGTTGTCATATTTTGGTGTAACTGAATTTGTCTGGCGAGTGTGAGGAAAAATGTGTCAGTTTTTGATCAGGTTGACGGGGCCAAAGATTTCGTTTAATGAATCCTGGTTCATTTAATGACGTTGTTAACTTTCAGTAATTATACAGAATCCAGCAAAATGATTACTGTAAACTGGGAATCAGATATTTTATGCAATAACTCGTTTATAGATGATTTCGAAAGTATTCCCCTAGGCTTTGCTCAGAAAGGCTCAGAAAATACACGAAAACTTAATTTTTATTCAGATTAGACGGTCGCCGGTTGTAATTCGTTGTTTTGAACAAATGACTACGAACAAAATGCTGTGATGCTTATCGTTATGTCGTGACTTTCAGGTACCTGTACGTTACAGTGGCAGTTACACAAAAGGCGTAAACGTGCAATTGTTGTTGTTGCAGGTGAGTCTGTCTTCCCCTGCTACCTGCAATTTGGCAGTTCGATGCCACCTGACAAAACATGGGGTAAGTCTTTGTTTTACCGAACGTTAAATGTGAAATATTCAAACTGCTTACTCCGTGCGTTTTAATTAACATACTTTCTTGTACTAAGCCAACTAAATGCACATACAACACACACATATCACGCCAACATAGTTCGGCGCTACTGTGCCATCGTCAAGATTCCTTTCACGACGCTTTAAATCTATCTAGTGTACGATACATTACATGCTGTATACACAATTAGTACGGATTACGTATGTACTCAATTGTCTTTTAAGTAGTTTGAGAACTTGGTGTGAGAACTCCCTGAAGATGTCACAGTAGGGCCGAAGCATGTTTGAGAGATAAAGAAAGACTGTACTATTGTGTAGGTTGTTATATTCATTTTGTTGGTTTAGTAAACAAAATAAATACCGCAATTTAAAAATATTAATTTATATAACGGCTTTTCAATATTTCCGTCTGTGAAGTTGATCAGATGTGCTCCAGCCAGTTTGAACATATTGACTAAGAAAATCTACTTTTCTACGCCCATTTTTAAAACCACTTGTCTCTTCCTCATAGTATTCATGACAACAGTGTTTCATGCCGCATTTTTAATTGTTTCTTGGGAATTGTTGGCAGTTTGTTAGCGTGAATGGTAAAATTATGAGCATGATACATAATACAATACGTAGTCCTGTATGAGGCTGGATTTACCCAAGTTGACAGTCTGATATGTTCCTACAGCTTCTGGTTTCTCCCTGAGAACTTTTAAATAGTTGTACTGTTCTCTGTATGGACATTGTTACGTGGAACACTGTGCGTGACTTTCGTTTTAAAATGGCGAAGGAGTGTTGTTTACAACGGAAAGGTCATAATGGGCACAGTGGACACTCTTGTTTAGGAAATTTTGACACCGCATTGCTGGCTATATACTTGCTAATTAAATTAATTAATAAAGACCCGTGTTACATCGGTTTAGGCGTTGTGTTAAATTTGTTTATGTTTGAAAATACGTTTGGGAAAGAGGTATGGCGGGTTCTGACTTCGCATTGCAACATATGCGTACAGCAGCAGTGTGAGTGTTCACATTTGGTACGACTGTAAATCAGCGAGTGTTAGAAAAAACCTAGTGCCCTTGTCAGAGGTTAGGTGACCATTAAAAGGAATTGCTGCTCGTATGGTTTACAGTGAAACATCCAGTGCTAACAGTAACGATAAAGTTGTTCCTGTCCACGCCTCAGGCAGATGGGTTGGGGGGGAGTAGAGATATAGCTCCACTCATTCTTAACCTCGGTTCTACTAGATGGTGGTGAGTGGTCAACTTCATGCTCCTGCCGATTTAACCCCTGCTGATAACACTGGTAGCCATTGATTAGGAGAATGGGTGGGCCCCAGAGCCGGTCTGGACGTTTCGGAGATCACCCTGGATCGTTCAGACTGTAGCCTGTTCGCTGTACCAGCTCTAGCAATATGTCTTTACACACAAAAGTTGCATTAGTTGAGGAGGGGGCAGGACGAACCCCTTCTTCGTTGGAAAGTTAACAAAAATTTAAGAACAAAATAACTGTTGCCAGAGATAATCGTATTAAATGCCGAAAGACGGTCTGTATCTCGCGGGAAAAATAAGTATACTTTGCACAAAATAACTATATTGTGCACAAAATAACTATACCGTCCACAAAATAAATATACCGTGCACAGAAAAATATACCGTACACAAAATAAGCAAGGAACGCAAGAATGTTAATAAAGTAGGGGTACACTGCAGACGCCAGATCTAATGAATTAATTAACTTGGTCCAGCACACCGGTATAATACTCTGACTGATATCAGTATAGAGACAGGGTGGCCAGTAGGACGAGCTTCAGGAGCCGCAACTGTAAGAGGAAAGTTGGGCAGCAGCCATGCATTAATAAAATAAACGTTTCTGCCCTGATGGCTTCTTGTTTTTGTTCATCAAACTACAGTAGGTTAGTTTCAGTTATTTAGGAGTTTCGGTGCTTCAAAACATATTTTAAAACGCTTTCACGGTCACCGTCGTGCGCATGTCAGCCACCTGAATATTGTTTTTTCTACAGGCAACTGGCGCGAGCCTCGTTGTGGTCACCCTGGTGTACAGTAAAAGGTGTATTTAGTGTCACGAAGTAACAGTATTCTGTGTTATGGACTATGGCGGAGAGAAAATAAAATTAGCACATATTTAGTTAGTGGTTTTAATTAACTGAATGATCACTTAACTAGCGTAGGGGGGAAGGGGTGGTGGAATGAGTGAGTAGCCATGTAGGGTAGGCGCTGTTACAAATGAAGTTGCAAATAATACAAGCCGATTAAAAGACGCCGTTTTGTATTAATCCTTCCAAGCCTGACTGTTTTTTGACAGAGAGATTGTAGAGAGTGAGATCGAGAGAAAGCGACGTAAGAACAAGTAACAGCTGAAGAGTAAACCGGAAGACGGAGACAGCCATTCACGAAAATGTGGCACTTTCAGAAATTTATATTTCTGTGCTGACGTTCATAGATTTTCCAAATTATGGAGGATCCACTTAAAAGTTTAATAACAGAAGTAAAAATAAATTATTCTGGTATCCCTTGACATTCGAAATAGGAGGCTTGCACAGAAAACATATCGATGTTGAGGCATATCGATACGATACATTTGTGCACACCAAATAGTCCATGTATTAAAAAGTGGCATTCGATCATTCGAGTACTCTGTGAGTCTTGGGTGTCGTCAGTCCTGTGATAGGACGATTTCCCGTCCAGGTTGAATCCTAGGTAAATAAATAAAGAACATATTTCACTTGCAGCACGAATACGAGAGAATTCGCGACTGTGTGTATGTCATTTTGTTTCTTCGGGAACGTGGCATTTTTTATATATACATATGTGGCAGCTCCGTTTTCGAAACTCCATCCGAAGGAAACGAGTTCATTGTTCAGGAGAAAGGGGAGAAGTGTATAGAGGTATGAAAGCGGCACAGGATGGAAAGGAAAAAAGTTATTGAATGATGAAGTACCGAATAAGTGTTTCTCCGATTAGTGTGAATAGCCTGCTTGCAGTGGTTAATTCCGAATAGAAACAGGCCAAAGAGCCTAATGTATTTGTCTGCTGAAGTAAAAGAATGTCGTGTGTTGTTTGTAACATCTTAGTCTTTGATATCGGAGGGAATCCATGTCAATTCCCGAAGTGGCGTACTTTTCTCTTTCCCTGAGAGGAAACCTTGCACCGTAATTTATAAAGCGTCCTGTAGTTGTCAACGGATACACAGAGGCATATGACGCCTGGCTTGGCACAACATGCTGTGGGCTGCAAGCAGCTTTCATTAGGTGCCCCTGCAAGTGTATGCAGAGTGTGTGGTAGAAAGAGGGTGGTTTGGGATGACGGGGTGGAGGATATAATATTAAAACGCAATCCGTCATGCCGGTCTTGACAGCTGATTTGTTAGGAAACCCTCCACTCACCCCCTACTGTCTAACTCCAGCCATGCCCTCATCCCTAGCTAAACAACAAAGTCAGGGGTAGCAAGAATAAATCAAAAATGAGAAGGGGAGGAAAGTTTAACAATTAAATTTCGGGCTTTATATTTCTCATACTAATCGTGATTCTGAACGTATATTTGTAGGGATAAAGGTAAAGCAGTTCCGTTACAGGCCTGGAGTGGCCCAGAGGGTTCCAGTAAGTTAAGGTTCCCAGATTTCATGACAACGGCACAGGATGGTCGTAAGGTTGTCAGCCTTATGCACCGGCCGCCTTTACCCCAGGAAATGCTCCTGGTACTCACTTCTGTTAGAGGCTGAGTCGACCCCAGGGCCATAGTGCGATCTGAAGGATTTTATGCCAATGAAAAATTCCAGTGACACCAGTTGGGATCGAAACACCGACCTTCCGATTTGTAGCACAGCACCTGAGCCACTGTCCTACCACGGTCCCCCATATTTGTGCGGGTATTTTCTGCTTTTCCACCCAGTGGCACTGTGCCCAAGAAGACAACATGCCTTGCGAAGATTCGTCTGCTGTCGCTCTGCAATTATCACTTGTGCTGTTGAGTTATTTAAATTTCTCATAAAGTCTGCTGGATCGGTGAAAGATCTCTGTAACACTGAATTTGATGGAATCTTGCCCGATGCTGTAACCAATTCCGATATCGAAAACCGTACACGAGATTTTGAAAATTAAAGACATTACAGTTATGGTACCGGAAATGTTTTCGCGGTTTTGGAGTCTTGTTTCATCTCTCCCTACAACTACCAATGCCGTTTTTTCACAATTCTGTTTAAAAATAGTCTAATGTAATTGCAGTCCTAAGCAGTGGTAAAATACATAGCATTCAGTGTGCATGTTTAAAAATTATTCCATATATATTCCAAAACCCGTCACGATTCTGAGGGTCAGACTGCTAATATTAAAATATGCATTGCAGACTTATCGTTTGAGAATGTGTGCTGAATTTATTTGGCTATGGTTTAGGTCTAGTGGGGGTGTGTCATCTGTAAAACGCAGGTAATTCTGGTCTAGGTGAGAGACTGTTAGCTCATCTAGGAAGAGTCAGGTACCTGGAGATAGTTGTTTAATTGTGTATTTATGGCTCTGAATTCCATTTTTTCACAACCACAGTCGGAAACCTGACTTCAGCATTATAGCTTCGATGTCCCATTCTTATTCTCCTTTTAAAAAAAACTGCATACTTTCCTAAGAAGGAAAAAATAGCTTGTTGAGACATATGTGATCTGTGTGTGTGTGTGTGTGTGTGTGTGTGTGTGTGTGTGTGCGTGTGATGTGTTTTGTGTTTCTCATCCCATTGCAAGTTTTCAATAACTTTCACGAACATTCACGAAACTTGATATGGATATTGTGCTATTGGGGACATCCAAACGATAGACTTATCGATTTCCTACAGTCGTTAATAACAATATGGCGGAAGAGCGAATAGGTGAGACAAGATCGACATTAGCACCACCTGTTTTAAGCTCTGGAATGAAGTCTTGTGAAAGCTGGCACAATAATATGCAACTTTGCTAAGGTTTTTTTTTGTAGAATGTAAAATAACAAAGATGTCAATTGTGCTTTTTTTTTTAACTTTCTGTTCCGTAATTGGAAGTATTGAACCACTGGATCTGGACACGTGAAATTTGGTACGGAGATAGGTCATAAGCGTATCTACACGTTTTAAGTGACCCTTACTTGTACCTACAGACGTGATCTCGATGGGACTCCTGATCTTATGTCCTACAAGTTTAATGTATACAGCCTCTGTATTTGGTTCGCAAACATAAAACAGAACAGTAATAGTATTGATAGATAGTAGAACTAAACGTCGACGCAGTATGAATGTAGCCTTTGAAAGACTGTATATTCATTGCGTGAATTCCACTTATCCATAACTACCCTCTCCCCTGTTGCCCATATCATTCACAACAATCGTTAGAGCACCACTGTTGTTTCGTCTCATTTCTCTGCCCCAATCCATTTTAGAATCAGTGCCTCGTAAAATCCTATCAGTCATTCTCGGACATATCATCGTATCTCGTGCGGTTCGAAAACGTTACACTCTTGGTGGCATTCCTAACTATGGGAAGTGTCTTCGAATCGCCTGATTTAATGCATAAATTATACTGACGTTATGATAGCTACTGCAAGCCTAAATCAGTTGAATGCAGCTGTGATTTTGAGTAACAGAATATAACACAGTCACATGTAAAGATGAGGTATTTATACTAGATTCTAGTCGGAAGATCTGAAGGCAACAGAAGACCCAGGCGTAGATGGGAAGGTAATATTTAAGTACATCTTACAGGAATAGGGTAGAAGTGTGTGGCCTTACCGTGCTCAGGGTGGGCTGTCTTGAAGACTGTTGTGAATTTGCGGGTTCCTCCAAGACTCTTTGTATCTTGATGGTAGTTTAATCAATGAGTTTAATTTCCGCTAAAGATATATCTTTTTAATATTGTCAGAATGGAAAGAGTTGAGTTGTAACTTAAATTGGGTCATAAAGGACACAGTTTTGTAAGCCACGTAGGAGAGTTAAACGTATTCATGTAGAAGATGTCACCGATCGCTGTGTTTCATCCATGCACAGTAACTATGCTGTTTAATGCACACATGGATTTGCAGCGTTCAAACATTGGGATCGGGGGTTCGAATCTCTTTGAGAGTAAAAACGGATGTCAGATTTGTTTTTGTTGTATTGTCTTGTAAGGCCTTGTAGCTGCCGATTCTGTGCAGAGAGCTGCACCAAGTGCGTAACAGGGTTGCCTTTAAATTTTCTGAATTGGAACAATGGGAGTGTTTAGTGTAATTGAAGATGAATAGAATTAGTCTTTAAGTTACGGACAAAATGTCTGCTTCTGCATCTGGCTCCACTTGTCCCCCATCCTTAACCGTAACCCGTACATTGCCTTTCTTATCCTCAACCCGTCCCAGTTTCTTCCTCAGATTTTATTCAAAGTTTCCTTTTGAGGGCGTTTTTAAATAAAATTGTGGTTTTGTTCTTAGCTGTGCTCTCCTAACTTGTGCTGCGTTTCCGTATGTGAGAGGTTAATCTTCTCTTTTATGTCTCTTTCCTTAATTTTCTGGAAAATAGGCTCCGTTCCACTCCTTTCATGCTCTTCTGAAGTCTCATTCACACTTGTTGTCATTCGAGACAATATAAACCAATGACACGATAAAATGCCTGTTCATTAGATGAAGAAGAGAACACACATGATGATTATGATTATGATGGCGATGACGACGACGACAATGACGATGATGACGGATACCTTTGTGTTTCTTCTCTTAGGGCAGAGTTACAGAAAATGTATAAGTCTACGAAAGAAACTGAAGATATTTACTGCGGTTAAAACAGTTTCACGTTCGGGGATCATTTGTGCCGAAATTTCGCGCTCTGAACTTCTTCTTTTTTTTTTAACACGTCACAAATTTTTTACATTTCGTTAGTGTATTCAAATATGGCTTTCACGGAATAAACACGGGCTACGCATTTTGTCACATCAGATTGGCCTCAGTACAGTACAACAGGCACTTCATTCCGTGTTACAGTACCTGTTTTCCGTTTTTTTTTCTTTTCTTAAATAATCTCGCGTAATAAATCGGTGCCCCCAGGCGAACGTGTGCCCCCTGTCTCGGGCTTATTCAACTGTAGAGATATGCAGCAGCCCCATATGTCTGTCTGTCTATCCCCGGTTCGCTCTCCCCTCACTAGCAACTAGCCTTTTCCTTCCAACAGCGAGAAACCACCCCCACATCAACCCTCGGCCTCCATCACGCACCGAAAACAACTTCACCACTCCGTCACAGCCATCAGTCACCAATGTTAGTGTCGGTATTACTCATGACAAAAACATCGTTCCTTGTTAGCAAGTGCATGCCTATTACCTTTTACGTAAATATTATCCACAAATAATAGGTAAAGCAATCCCATTACAGGCCTGAACAGGCCCTGAGATTTCCAGGAGGTTGAGGCTCCCAGGTTTCATGACAATCGGCACATGAAGGTGGTAAGGTTGTCAGCCCTACGCACCGGCCGCCTTTACCACCAGGAAATATCCCTGGTACTCATTTCTGTTAGAGGCTGAGTCAACCCCAGGGCCACAGTGCGGCCGGAAGGATTATATCTACAAATATGGGTGGCAATAATACAAAGACAATACCAAAATGAAACTTAGCGTTCGAATGGGTAGCACGCTGGTTGAGTATTTGTGAGGCTATTGGTTCATGTCTCAGCTCTGGTCCCTGTCTCAAGTTCCGTGTGATTCTGTGGCAAATTCAGCCAACCACAGGAATGGAACCGCTGTGAATACATGCAGGGACAATATTTGTTGTCTTCTCCACATCGTCCAAACCGGTTCTGGGGCCCACACAGCCTAATATTTTGTGGGTAAAGGTAAAGGTAAAACCTTCCCGTAATAAGTCATGACGGGGGGAGGGGGAGGAATGTAATGTTGGGTTTCCATCCTTACTTTGACATTCGGCCTAAGTAGGACAGCAGAGCTGTCAGCTCCAAGTGCCGGCAACATTTTGCCCCCAAGGAAATCCCCTGGTACTTATTTCTGTTAGAGGCTGAGTGGAACTGAGGGCAGAGCGGCCAGGGCGTGAAGTTGACCACTCCGTCAGTGCAGAAGTCAAAAATGAGTGGAGCTGTACCTGTACACCTCCTATATACCTTAATGGACAGGGACAACTTTAGATCTTCACTACACCATGACCACTTCCCAGCCTGTTCCCATTCCCCTTTCTCTGCCCATCATAACACTCGACGCTGTATTGTCTGGGCTACTGACGTGCATCGTTCAATACACCACAGATAGACAATAGCCGGGTTAAATGAGCAGTACGTCCAGATTTTGGTGGGAGAGTCTGCAGATGCTTCTTGGGAAGCTTGCTTTTACATCTGGATCCTGTAAAAGGTCATCTTTAAAATATTGCGTGAATTTGGTAGCTGAATGTCAATAGTGCAGTGTCACGAAGACGGCAATGGATATTCGAATTCTTTTAACGCCCTGAAGTTCTTGACAAGCGTGAGGGATAGCATAGTCGGCACAGCTACTCGCTGCGGGCTGGACAGTCCGGGGTGCGAATCCCGGTGGGGAAAAAGAGACCTCCTCTTTTTTATATCCTTCCAGACAGGCCCTGGCACCTACCCAGCTTCTTATTCAATGGGACTTCTAGACCCAGAAGACAACATAACCCTCCTAAACGTCGGTAACCAGTCTACAGAGTGTAACATCTTAGAAGACTTGAATCTGTATCAACACCGCTGTGAGAACATCAGATATTCCAGGTTTCAAATTGTAAATGAAACAAATCACTATCAATAATTGATTCTCCATAAGCAGTAAATTGTGCCTCTGACTTAACATAAAGCCCGAAATTCATGGGGGGCGTGGAGGTAAAGCTTCAGCTATTATTATCCACGTAATAGGAGAAAGATAAGTTGTCAGATTCACGCTCCCGCCGCTTTGTTCCTGGTGGAGATTCCTTACGACTAGATGGTGGGTTGGTCACGTAGCTCGTGTGGTCAAGGTGACGAGGAGGAAAATCTCTGTTGTTGTCCGGCTAACAGCTGGGCTTCTCTAATTAACCAGCTCCTTGACCTTTTAAAGATGAACACTGCCTGAATTACGTTTAAAAATTCGTTTCGTACTGGCTGTAAACACATTCTTTCTCAGTTATAACAAGACGGGCAGTTTACGTATAACGTAACATTGAGGCGCGTTAGTGTAGCCATTGTTGTAGTCGAAAATAAACATTACATGTTATGAGTGTTCGTTTGTAGCTGCAGGTACCCAGCGTGAAATTCTTATGCCCTATATTGTCATCTGTGTCCTGTCCGGCTCTACAGTATTTTTCCACATTGTCTAATAAACGGCATAACCATAAAAAGAAAATATTGAAAATGAAATGTGTTTTGATTTCCTCTTTCTCTTTTGACCGAAACGTTTCTCCTACTAAGAAGAACTGAGCGAGATGTTATCATAAATGTACACATTAAAGTGCCCGTTATTCTTGTCAGATTTCAATGAACCTTGCATTTTCTGGGCAGAATTTCGAAAAACACTCATGTCAGATGTCACGAAAATCCGTCCAGCGAGAGCCGAGTTGTTCCATGCGGACGGTCGGACAGACGGACGGAAAGACCTGACGAAATTATTAGTCGCTTTTCGCAATTTTGTGAGAGCGCCTCAAAACCGATCAGTTACTGTGCTATAAAGAATAATTCAAACAAACACGTAAGTGCACTCCACCTGTAGTGCGTAGTAGTTTTGAATGTTGAACCAGGTGGTAGATAATGTAACCAGCGGGGTTTTAACGGTTAATCTTGTGCAAAGTCTACGCTTAGGATTGACGAGAATCGTGCGTGGAAAGGTCCGTAGTCGGGGTTCGAGCCAGTTGCCTATAGTACAACGTGTGTGTGTGTGGCCTCCCTATTGACAGTATCAGTTACTGCATTCGACACGTTAATTAACCGTAAGGGTGTCACGTATCAGTGAAAGCGTGCGATATATTCAGATATTCTGTTAAATCTCACCACCTTTGTATCTCGGTTGCACATATGAAAACCAACATTAATTAAATAATTAAAGCAGAACGGAACGTGTTCTGTGCGCAGAAAGCAGGTTAATTCAGGAGCAACACGCTTTTTTTTGCTATGAACGGGTATTGCAAATTTCAATATATGTCGATAACCGGCACTGGATGGTCCGGAAAGCTTTATTAACTAGAACGTAACTAAGAGGTTAATTACATTTTACTGTTCCATCCACCAGCAGCACACAGAACCGATTCCGGTAGTTGGGAGATTAATTATCGGTGTATTGTTGATTTTGTCTAGGTTATATACACGTACGTAATGTAAGTAGATTTTACGGTTAAACATTCCGTTGTGTTTCAGATTAATACTTATAGTAAGAGCCAACGCAACTACGTGTATAGGTGTTTAATGGTGCAACATGTTTCGACATTTTTAATAGCCTGATGATGACTTATTAAATAGATCGAAACATGGTACACCATTAACACACTTGTAGTTGTATGGGACACACGGCAGCGCCGTTGGTTAAGACTCTGCGCTACAAACCGTAAGGTCGCGGTTTCGATTCCAGATGGTGTCATTGGAATTTTTCATTGATATAATCCTCTGATTATCACCTTGGAGTCGATTCAGCCTCTAACAGAAATGGGTACCAGTAATAATTCCTGGGGAGTAAAGGCGGCCAGTGCGTAGGGCTGATAACCTTACCACCTTCATGTGCCGATTGTCTTGAAATCTGGGAACCTCAGCTTCCCGCAACCCTCAGGGCCTGTCCAGGCCTGTCCCTTTTACCTTACATGTAGTTGTATTAACTGATATTACGAAATTAGTTATGTAAATAGGGCTGAAAACGAATAATAAGTGCGGCATGGAAAACGGGGCAGGATATGAAGTGATTAATTAAACAGGCAGGTGTGATGTCTGTGAGGTTTCTCGGTACACTGCAGTACACATCATGTACGACATTTTTAACTTTCGGAAAATTATGTTATCAACCAATAGTTTGGCGCCAGAGGTGCCGGATGTCGCAACATTTAGTGAATTCTGTCCGATATTTTCGTAGTTGTCTTTGGTTCTTATAATAAAACCAACTACGTGCACTAATTGATCAAATTTATTTTTGGGATAAAACTCTACATGTTTCGGTCAGTTCCTCTGTCCATCATCAGGAGTTTCTCACTCTACACACAGCAATGGTATATGCCATACAGGTTTGCTGACAGCTAGCTCGCAAGCTGTCAGCAAAACTGTATGACATATGTAGAGTTTTATCCCAAAAATAAATTTGAGAAATTAGTGCATCTAGTTGGTTTTCTTATAAGAATTTATCACAATGACGTCCACCTGAACGTCGAATTGTCTTTGGTTGGTAAATCTGCTGTTTAAACGGAGGTTAACTGTGAAGATGTGGTAGGTGTGATTACCCAAAACGATGTCCATGTACCAGACTACACAATGTCACGGCCCTGAGGACCGCTGTGGCCGTAATGTGAACACGATTTGATGTTTTCTGCTTGTAATAACTGACTGCCTGCTGGAATATTCAGTGTTGAGGGATATAATGTCATATCGATTGGTAAACGGTTACCGACCTTCCGAAGGATGTGGACTGTACAGAACCTAAAGATGGCGGTAGCCAGGCCCTTTTATACATAGGTAACTGTTTACCAATCAACACGGTGTCATGTCCCGAACGACTTCCGTTTTCGTGCGCACCTCTCTAAGGATGTCAAGGCTTACGGCGTCTTTTCTTGAGTGTTGGTTGCCTTATTGTTTAGTGTATTGGAAATTAAATAAACCAAGAATTATTCCTAAACAACAAAACGTAAGTGAAAATCAAATACTTACATGTGTGTATATATACTGTGTTGCCACTGCTCCAGAATGAGGACTCGTGTTTCAACTCCAATGTTTCATTCTTTGCAACGCCAGTCTGCATTCTGCCTTCTTATTTCCCTGCTTCCTCCTCCCTCTTTTCAACCACCCCCCCCTCCCCACCCCAGATCTCAGATTTTTACTTTTTTTGTGTCTCAATACCACTTTTATTCTCCCCCTTTTTAAAAAAACAAAAAAAAAAGTAAAAAA
>Ga0136643_10011992_pt1 | contig 12880 bp, 6 predicted proteins | sample TergutLab28metaG_FD_96883 | JGI IMG/M metagenome (GOLD analysis project Ga0136643, IMG submission 96883) | Labiotermes labralis P1 segment gut microbial communities from Petit-Saut dam, French Guiana - Lab288 P1 (version 3) (version 3) | ecosystem: Host-associated > Arthropoda: Insects >...
TATTTCCCGTGGTTTTGAAACTGCGCGTGTTATTTGGCGTGAATGACATAAAATTAAAACTCACGCGTTTGAGTTGCACAGGAAGGTATGAAAATGACTTGTTCAAAGTACGAACTAAGAGTTGTTTCTGAAAAGATTGTGAAATAACAAATAAATCCCAGGAAGAATAGGCGTGCAATTAAATGAGGGAATATTCTCAGTACGAAGAAGTCTTACATGTGAAAATATTGTTGTGAAATTCTGTCCACCCTTTGTCCAGTAGTGGAAGAAATGTATCGATATTCTTTTGATCTCTCTCTTTTCATACTTAAAATAATTAGGCCTGCTGGTAAGAAGCGTGCTTTTAATCACCACAATAATTGTTAAGAACTGACAGTAATGAAAAACTTTTTCGTCAAGTAGGTGCCGTATTTTAACTGGTCTATCACATCTCACATAGAACGTGCCTTTCCATTCTTATCGAAAAATTCGTAGGTGCAAGGAGTACCTATAAACAAGCAGGAAATTAAAAACGTTAAAGATTTTAATACAATTATTCCCATACTCGTGTGTTTATTATATCAGTTAAGTGCCTGGATATGCGGACATCTTGTGAAATACTGTGAAATGTTTGAGGACGTTTCATGTATTTGTCTTTGAGAGTGGATTTCTTGAAAGACATATTTTCCTAACAAATAAAAATTTCATTATTTGCACGAGAAGCTGCAAATGTCACGTCTTCCCACCGAGAAGGTTATCGTATGAGTTCAATAAACTTCTCGTGACAATTTTTAATCATTAATTCAAACAAACTTTAGTTCTGTAGTGCAAATTTTATATCCGCCCTCTATTTGTCATTGGATAAAAAATAATACAATCTAATGCACTGAATCGATGGAACAACGTTTATCAACAGACGAATCGAACCATTTTAAAACCGAAGAGATGGAATAATATAGCACTGAATTGAAAACATCTGTTAATTGCGTGCTATATAAATTTTTTTATTATCATATATAGACGTCATACATGATTTGTTTATTTACATTAACTATTATTTAAATAAAACGCCTTAAATATGTCCAGGTACTTTACAATGTTGGCAAACACATCAGAGCGGGCAACATCAACATTATTATCATTGTCATTACATTTATTACTATCATCACCGTCATCCCAAACGTCATCATCTTTATAATGGTGATCAGTCAGCGTTATGACCGTCGAAAATTGAGGGAGAACGTAAAGCTGGCACTGAAATGAGTCACACAAAACTGGGAATTTTATTTATTGGTTGAGTGACTATTAAATTAAAAAAGATTTCTCCTGTGGAATTATTTTCATTATTATTATTTATTACTCATTATTATTATTATTATTACATTTCCATGTAGTGGTTTTTCTCTGTTATTCACAATAACTTTCTCAATTTTCACGCAGCATTTAGGTAACCCTGCAGTTTAATATCTTCGGCGCAAATTAGATTATTTCCACTGTTATACAAAACACACACACACGTACTTTACCTGAAAGTTAGTTTAAAATTATCAGATGATTAAGTTTATAATAGATGCTCCCATGAATAATCTTTTATCAAAGAGCGTCATTTTTTTTTTCACAATTCCAGACATCTTGTGCCTCATCCGGAATCGTAAAGATACTAGAAATTAAAGAATATTACATCAGCTTTTCAAAATCACAAAGGTCTGGAGTGCGGAAAGCGAGTGTAAAAATGAGGTAATCTTCTCTTTAGTTTTTGACCCAGAAGTGAAGTGACGGGATGACCCGGCCGAAAGTGCTAGGTCATAAGAAACACGCGATACACTGGAGGTGAGACTCCAGGAAACAGCTGACAGCTCTGACTGACTATAAAACTTGCATTTCGACACACCGTTAACCTTCTCACGTTTTTAGTTGTTACCAAATGCAGTGCGATATTCAGAGGTCAGAGGTAACTTGTCTAGCCCCTGAACATTAGCCAACCATCCAATTATCAGTAAAAGGATTTGCACGTAGAAAAAACAGGAAATAATGCAAAAAATCTATAATTGTGATATTTATCTGCTACTTTACGGGGCACGCGATGGTACGGTTGTTTGAGAAACAGCACCACAAGCAGCGAGGTCGCTGTTTCGATTCCCGGTTGTGTCATTGGAATTTTTCATTGACGTAATCCTTCCTGCCGCACAATGGTCCTAGAGTAGACACAGCTACTAATAGAAATGAATACCAGGAATATTTCCTGGGGGATAAAGGTGGCCAGTGTGTAGGGCTAACAAACTTGCCACTTTCATGCACCGATTGTCTAGAAATTCGAACAGCCTCAACCTTCTGGAAACCTCCGGGTCTGTACAGAGATTGATTTACCTTTTTCTGCTACTTTATGGAGACATCTAGAAATAAGTTACGTCTATGTTTACTTGCAGATGGCGGAGATCAAGTATGTTTGTCTATCAGCCCATAGTCTGAGCCTGATGGTACAACCCACATTGTCATACCCTCTTTCCTTAGGGCCCATTTTAATTCCCTCGTGCTTTCCAATCAAAGCTCTTTATAGAAGGCAGGACAAAACTACCGATTAAACGTACCTTATAAATTCTCTAGAATGTGGCAAAGTTCAGAATTTTTGGAAGGACATTAGAAACTCAGAATTGCATGCGTGGAGTTGTGAAGGACGGAATAAATTCAGGCAATGTTTGCTACCATTTGGTCCAGTTTGTCTTTCCGTTCGCTTTTTAATAACATAATATTAAAACGTACAGAATTAAAATTTAACCTGTCACTTTATTTGCGTATAAAACTTGGTATCTCACACTAAGGCGAGGGTATGCCACAGGATTCGAGAACAGAGTGTTGAGGAATCTTCGTGAAACTAAGAGAGAGAAAATAACAGGAGACTGGAAAAAATTACACACTGAGGAGCTTTTTTATTTTTATCATCACCAAACAATACTCGGATGGTACAATGAAGGGCGATCAAATGTGCAGGAAATATGGCACCTAAGACGGGGAATTAGAAATGCGTACAGGAGATCGGTAGGGAAAACTGAAGTTAAGAGAACACTTGAAAGCCCTAAGCGTAGATGGGGAGATAATATTGAAATGGATCTTGAAGAAAAAAAATGAGAGGGCGTGGACAGAACTTATCTGACTCAGGATAGGGTAAAACTGTATGGCCTTTTATGCATGGTCATGAATCTTCCATAAGATACTGAGCGTTTATTCCTCTAGATGAGGCTCCAGTAGCTTTTCAAGAAGAACTCTGACCTGTGACGTTAGTAACGAGTCTCTTATCTCGTGCAGTGTACTACATAGATACTCATGCAATTCTTGTTTGTTTAACAATTCTTACAAAATGCAGTGAATAACGCAAAATAGAAACCTCCGCAATGTGCCATTTTCTGTACCCTTCTGTACCCCTCACTACCTATAAAGGAAACAAGACAAATAATTGTATAGAGCCTATATCCATGTAAGAATGGGCCGGGTAGCTCAGTCAGTATAGCGACTGAGCTACGGGCTGGGTGGTCCGGGATCGAATCCCGGTGGGGAAGAGATTTTCCGCCCCTCCAGACCGGCCCTGGAGCCCGATCAGCCTCCTGTAAATTGGGTACCGGGTCTTTCCCAGGGGTAGAGGTGGCCGTGACGCGGGGCTGACCCCCCCACCCCATCTAGTGCCTAGGTCCTAGAAAGAGTAGAGCTATACCTCTACTCACCCTATGGACCTGCGTGGCCTATAAAAAGGGCGAAACTTTCCCAAAATATGTCCATGTAAGAATGGCCCATATTGGATCTGATGTATAGGGCAGGCCTATTTTAGAGACTTTTTTTATGGCTCGACAGCACTTGTGGGCCTAGGCCTCCTCAGTGAGGTTCCTCGATAGCACAGACACACCGCATTCGGTAGAATTCATGTGGACGGGTGAGAGCACCGTCGCGGAGACCTCTACCTGACAAAACACAGCATTCATGAGCCACAGACATCCATGCCAGCGGCGGGATTCGATCCCGCAATTCCAGCAAGCGAGAAGCCGCAGACCCACGCCTTAGACTGTCCGACCGCTTGGATGGGCATTTTTAATGTACATGCGTAAAAACTATATATTTTATTTTTAAAGACGATATGTACCATTATTATTTACCTTTTGAATGTAGCTGTTTAACACGTTCCTTAGCAGGATACTACATTTTGTCGAAACACAAGCATATAAAATAACGGGTTGTTTTTATTTAAACGTTAGGCACGCTATTGTAATATCCTCTGCTTTGTCCAGCTATATTTTTAGTTAACTTTTATAGGAAAGAAAGGCGAAAATTTTGCCACAATTTAATTTTCTACAAGGCAATGAAATTACATCTTCTACCTTACATAAAGCTCTTGCGCTAAAGACGAACCCAGATCTTTAAACTTAAACATTTCATTTAACAGCTAATTGTATTGTTAATACGTGACGAAACTTCAGTCGTCTGAGAACTGCAGTGGGACGATGATTGGTGGATCATGAGCAGTCTGTCTTTTATCTTGGACACGGTCACGAAGATTTCCAGGTCATGGATGGCAAAACTGTTGGTTATTTAATCATAGAACGAACGTCAGACGGCTCATCATTTCGCACACTTCTGACACCATTTAAATTAATAATAATAATAATAATAATAATAATAATAATTATTATTATTATTATTATTATTACTCCAATTTTCTTATATATATAATTTGTTGTTCCTCTATTCTAAAGTGTTTTTTTCAGAATTAATGCATATTGAACTTTATAATAATATCGCTCAGGAAACAACAATTTATCGTAACACAGATACACAATTTTACAGCAGACATAAGTAATTTTTTTGCGAAAATATAAGAGAAGGCAATTTTTTTGTGGGTACAATATTTTGACGGGAGACGTCTTTGCAACTCAACTGTGTAATAATACGGGAACCTCAGTTTGACGAATTGTGTGGGTTACGACAATTTGCCGTGTCATGAGCGAAATGCAGTAGATGTGACACTATTATTTGTTTACAAGATAAAAAATATCTTCTACATCTTATGCACTCTTTTTGGCAGAATACACTTTTGTAAAGCGGCAACATTTTCTCCAATTTAACTCTTGACATCTTAATAAAACTTCCATTCTTCTTCCCATTTCTCTTACTCTTAATTTTTCTCTTCTTCCGCTTGGCCAAATTCATTTTCACACCATCGGTAACTAAATAATATCAACACCAAAATCAACAACAGCTACACAGCAAATATTATGCCTTAATATGACATCCCCTGGATGTTACGCGATCAGAACTATCATTCAAGTGTTTATTTCAGTATTTAACCAACCTGATGCACAAAATTTGTTTCACAATAAGTTTTATTTCATCCCTCTACCTATAGGTGTGATGATACCAGAGGCTGTGTAATGCAATTTTGACCTCCTGATGACGAGCACATGTGCTCGAAACATGTAGAGGAATGAAATAAAACTTATTGTGAAACAAATTTTGTGCATCAAGTTGGTTAAATACTGATATAAATATACTGAGATGCAAGGTCAGCGAAACGTCGAAATTTATCATTCAAGTGTTTCGCAAACTCCTTCGTCCTTCGCAACATTTTTTTTTGCTGCACTGCTGCAACCTAATCATAACCACAGCCGCAATGAGGTGAGGCTTGGTGCTTATTTGCTGGACGGACCGCCTGCACAAATTTTACAACTCAGAACGATAAATGTCTTTGCTTTAGAAACTTTTATGTACACACACACACATATATATATATATATATTTATATATATACATATATATATATATATACACACATACATACTTACATATATCATATATACGTATACACACACACACGCGTGTATGTATTATGTATATTTATATATATACATATATATATTTGCTGACTTTTCTGCAGTGCTATATTATTATTCTATATTACCTATACAATCGTTATTATTGCACTTTGTGTGCTCAGCTTATTCTCTTAAAGGGGACGTGGTTATTCAATGCTTATATCCGTGGGAAACTTCCCTTTAAATGTACAACAGATTATTCCTGTTTGCTGAAGCGTAATCGATAAAGATGTGTAAATCTGCACTGGACAGTTACCTCATCAGGGTTTCCATAAGCCGGTGAAAATATTCGAGACGACCATGTTACATAATCCATGTATAATTTCAAATATTGCTTGTTAAAGTGAGGTGGGAACTTCTTTATTCCTCCTCTTTTCCAGCTTTTCTGTGCCTTGTCTTTCGGTGTCCATAAAAAAAGAAGAAACAATAACTCTGCATTATAATAAATGATAATGACCTTACGTCGGTCTGTTTTTTACCTCCCCAGGGTCAGACAATAGACGCTCCTTTCTCTCACGCATATAACAAACAAGGAAACAGTTTCGACAGATCCACATCCTGCGGTAGGTGATGTACAGGGCCCATTTCATGCGGCACACAGGCTACCGTTTTAATGTGGTCGCCGTAAACATGATTAATGTTGATACGGCTTCATCATCAGGCAATTTCGGTTGTCATGAACACATCGCCGCCAACACATGCGGAATATGCCAGTTTTTAAACTTGTGTTATTTCACAAACCACTATTATTTACGTTTTTATATCTTAAATTGCTCGGAAAAAAAGCGAATATAGCAGTAAGTTTTGTAGTAAAGTAAGTGCATATACGGAGAAGATATGATAAGCAAGGAGGTTTCGATGAGACAGATCACATCGAATGCCACATTCAACTGTTTTCACTTTTTAATATGTGTAATTTTACTGTACCGTACATACTTTTAGTAGATGTGTTTTATAAATAACACATGTGTGGAGTTTAACTGCTAACGCAAATAGCAGAATTTGAGGTTAGAATGGTCTTAGAGACCGAAATATATCGAGCTATCGTTACGTATTTCCTGCTTTCTTATAATTCATTTTAATACAAAGATTTAGAACAAAACTTTGAAGCTGCAATGATATTTCGAAAAAAGAAATCTTCATTTCTTATCTTTCATGATCACATCTTACTTCTACAAATTACGTGAAAATACATACAAAAAGTACAGCAAATAGGTTCCTTCTTTTTACGACCTCTTTGTCTAGCCTCTCCTCTTCCATTCATTCCTCCTATCTATCTTTCTTTCTTTCCTTAAGTTTTGCACCTCTCCTTACTTCGTTCACGACGTCTTTGGACTGAATATAAAATCTGTCTGATTTCCAGCTTGGTTTTATTTGTTGTTGAGGCAACCCTTATGTTTTGTTGGCAGATAACAAGAAGAAAAGAAACTAAAGGAACACGTAAATGCAGGCGATGTTTAAGTTACTTTTCAGTCAGTGGAACAGCGAATGGTTACGAGCTGCATGTAGTAGTAATTTTATATACTACAATCGATAGTCAAGGCTAGAACTTCGTCATGTATACAGGTACTTTGGTAGGCCTATTGATAGGAAAACGAAAGTACAGGTTTTGCAGGTAACTGCATACGTAACTCAAACAGGGAAGGAAATATAGTAGGGAAATGTAGTCAGCATTATGGAAACAAGATTAAAATTAATGTGGGTCTTGAAAATAACCTGTAAAGATTGGAGGTCGATGGAACTGGTTTGTCCCTTGCGGGCAGGATCTATTGCTGGCCTTATTGAAACTTTGTGGTCCAGAAGATACTAGAATTTCACAGCAGTTAAATTCTAATGTGGCTACTTCTGCATTTCGATGACAGTAAATACGAGTGGTCGGATACACTTTCTGCGTCCATTTTCAAAGCAAATTACATTTACGATTGCTATAGTCGTAACCTAAAGTCGGCGATGCAGTTTGCGACACTACAGCACAATCAAGTCCGTATGAAGTCTATATTTCTATTAACAGGGTGTTAGTTGAATAGTTTGCATGTGATAGGAATGTAACCGTGGCAGGCAATTCATATCTCCTTTGGCCAAGAAGCTGTTAATTCCTCAGGCTATCCTGGGTCAGACAGTGTTACAGGAAATCGCACTTTACAAGCAAAGGTAAGAATTAACTGCACGGTAGCTCATCTTTCCGTGTTTGTGTTTACTTCTGACCCATAACTGTTGAGAACGAGATGTTGTAACATGGGCACCAACTGAGCGGACTCATGATAACTTTACAAACAGAAAAAACTTGACACGAAAATGTACAATTTATAATTTTGAACATCACTGTAATTAAACATCCTTGTTAAGTCTACGAAGATTAAAATTATTTCTATATAAGATTTAAACATTTTATTTCTGCTTCATAAAAAATATAAAAAATCTGTCAGTTTGGACAAAAGATAATAAAGCCTAATCTCGGAAAAACATAACGCTAAAAAAAACAGAATTTCAAGGAAAAATTTAATTCAGAATTACAACGTGATCCAAGATATTTGGAACCCGACACCCTCAGCAGTCACCCGTAAGATAGAAATGATGAAAAAGAACTCAATTTAGGATACATTATTAACAACAAATATGCTTTTAGGTTATGTGGAACACAACTCTAAATTAAACAGGATCAGAAGACTAAACTCTAAGTATTTTCAGCCAAAAGAACCTCAAATCTGAAATTGGTGTATATATTACACAAGCAGGAACGGTGCCTTCTCAGTTTCCTACATCGTGTAACTCTGAATGTGAGGAATATTTGTGAATTATGAACTGAAAATAATGTTATAGACAATTAAACTTTAAATTATGTCTATGTACCCAATGACGTAACGTACATTTACCTCTCTCCAGTGATCACAAGTTTTGATTTCTGTGGGTTAGGACCTGAACAGCATCGCAAATTATAGGAAATTCCGCCCTTGCGAAGATCCGGTTTCGATACAGTCTCAATCCATATGAGAGATTGGTGGAAGAAGTGCTCCACACGAACACTTTGGTAGCTTTCTGTTAGCATCATTACATCAACGCTCGTACTCATCTTCGTCTCAATGCTATTCTTATCAGAAGATTCAGGAGACGTGTGGGCACTCTAAAGGCAAATCAATATTCTTTCGAACGTCTGTAGGACTGGGAAGAAAAGTTTGTTTTTTACTCTGTCATCTTGTCAGAATTGCCTAGTCTGTATCTGATTTGTGGTGGATAAAGCGGTAAGGTATATCTGTATTTCCTGTCGGTCCTGTTCCACCAGCTTTCCTTACAATCTTCATAACAAAAGATAATATTAACAGAAGGAAAAACTGATGAAAGCCTGAAGCCACTGGACTTTCCAATAAAGATGACGTTCAGTATGAAATCTGGTATCATCAAAAGAAGAAAATACATTCATTGTCTTTCTTATCCTTCGTCAAAGACTTATGTTACGACAGTATTTAGCTTTTTCCGATGTGCTGTAACTTAATGACGTGATAGCTACAATGGGGTTTCGTAACAACGAATGAGATGAAGCCTGATGACTCAGAATCTTGAATATTGAAGAACCTCACAGGAGAAGGCTTTGATCTTTGTTAAGGATTTAGCCGTTTGACCGCGGTAGCACAGTGGTTAAGGTGCTGTGCTACAAATCGGATGGTCGCTGGTTCGATCCCAGATGGTGTCATTGGAATACTTTATTGACATAAAATCCTTCCGATTGAAATATGGCCCTGTGGTCGACTCACCCTCTAACAGAAATGAGTACCAGGAGCATTTCCTGGGGTTAAAGGCGGCCGGTGCGTAAGGCTGACAACCTTACCACCATCCTGTGCCGTTGTCATGAAATCTGGGAACCTCAGCTTCCTGAAACCCTCTAGGCCACTCCAGACCTGTAACGGGACTGCTTTACATATTATTTAGCCGTTAATGTTTCTGTAATAACTCACGGAAGCTATGAAAAATTCATCAAGAATCTAGGTTCATAGCCGAAATTCGAACTGATCATGTCCACAGCGAAAGATGCCTCGACCCTTATCCAACAAAATCCATATTTTCTTACAGCGGTGCTGATAAGTTCTTAGCCCGACCAGGAAGAAAACAAGCTAATGTTTCTGTCAGAATGGCGTGAATTTCCTTCGGTGCCTCGCCTTGCGGGGGAAAAAAATTTGATGACAGCTCGCGTCTCGATATTGTTGAAATCGCGCGCGTCCCTGACATGCTTCCGAGCTTGTTTCCTTCCTGGTCGGTCTAAGGACTTGTCAGTACCCCGGCAGAGTGGAGGATTGCGATATACTTCTAAACATGTTATAAAAATCCTTTCGTAAGTTGAAAATTAGCAACATGACATTACTTCGCCCACATGAATCTTGCGAGTATCTGAGTAATTAGAATTAATCCCACATACTGAATGGGGAAACTGTGACAAAAAGTTGCGGGGGCTGTGGAATTGCCCAGGGCTACTCAGCCCACATTGCACTCAGAGTCCATCTTGCACTTGCTGAGTGCTGAGAGGGCGTTATTGTCCGGAGACACCTCTACAGGCACCGATAAGAAGGCTGTGTTTGTTGACGTCCCTTCAAGCTGCTTGACGTTGCTTTTCATCATATGGCATACGCATAACTGGGCATTCTATTGTGCAACGAATGCTAGTTTGTTTAGTTTCTTCATCCAAGGGGCCAGTTTTCATGAGACACCTGTATTCACACCACCGCTACTGACTTTGCTCATGACAGAACAAATGAGCCGGGATATGTCAATCAAATGGCGACTATAATGGATAGCCAGAGTTTGATAATTAGCAAAGGGCACGGATTGTTCTCTTTTTCATTGTATTTAGACTAACCTTCGCGTTTCACAAGCTTCTTATGCAAAGGGTAGTGGGGGTAAAATTGTCCGTACTTGGTAGATTTACCAGAGCTTGTATATTTCAGGGGATAAACAGCATAAGTTTAACCCTTCCAGGAATAAATCTAATCCACCATATTTAAAGACCCAGTCCGTACCGCGCAGAAAACGTCAACTCGGCTATGAAAACAAATCATTGAACGTTGTGAATTCGATGTTTATCCTGAGATACATGCAAAATATGAAAATATACTGTGGGCAGAATGAAGAATTTTTAGGCGCGTTCGCAAATTGCAGAAAAAGACTATTAGCTTTCGTCATGTCCGTCCACTGTCTGTCCGCATGAAACATACAGAGTCCCACTGGATGAATTTTCAGGAATTTTGAAATATGAATATTTTTCGAAAATCTGTCTAGAAAATTCAAGTTCCATTAACATCTGACAAAAAAAATTGGTACGTTACCTGAAGACAGATATATATTTTTATCATATCTCTCTCGCTTATTTTTAAAACGAAAAGTGTTTCAGACAAAACATCCAGACTAAATCAAAACCCAGATGGTATTTTCAATAACGTTTTTTCGGAAAAATTTTGTCGTTCATGAGATAACGTGGGGAGAGCAGAACAGGCCACAGATGACAATATGGCACTTGCGCATTGCAAGCTAGATATCTGAGGCTACTCAGAATTGTAACAATTTTTTTTAAATTTTCTACTCTAACAGTGGTAACGTGAAAGTGCATCAGTGTTACGGTATACGTATATCGCCTGTCTTGTTAAATACTAAAACTGGTGGTACATACAGCAGCCGCTAGACATTAAAGGTTTCAAATATTTTATTTTCAATGCTATATTTAAAGTTCTGTTTGCTGTAGGTATAACTGAAGGTTAGGGCCTTCTGAGGTGTTGCCAAGCAGTCGGTTAGAAAATCTGAGTGCTTTTTAAGTGTCTTATGTTAAGATGTCGTGGATTATTACAGTTACATTACGTCTTTGATGGACGAATGAGAAAGTACGAAATTTTGGTGGCATGAAACCGTCGGGGAAAACTGAATTACTAGGAAAGAAAATCACTTCGTCCACCACAAATCCTACATTACTCTTCTGGAATTGAACCCAGGGCCCTTGCATGAAACACCTTCGACTGAACGCCTGAGCCATGGTACAGCTTTGGGTAGAAACTTATCGCGGCTTCTCAGATAGAGAAAGAAATCCTTGGTGTTACATTGTGGTTAGTTGGCAGAGATTTTGGGTAATTTTAAAGTAAAGACTTGAGACGGTGTTCTTGTAGAAGGAAGGACAAGGGCTATAACTAATATACATATTACATTGTTAGAAAGCCGTAGTGCATAATGCTATTGTGTTTTCGTTTTATCGGTAAGCAAATACAGCTTTTATCTCTCGAAGCTGACCATCGAGTGAAACCCTGATTTATACTAAGGAGGTACCGCTCCCTCATTTCTAATGACCTCCCCGACTGAAATTTTTATCGTAGTTTTCCCCAGTCTCTAAGCATAAGCTTATTATTTTATTTATAACTTTCCTCAGGCAAATTTCGTTCTAGGGCTTTTAAATAAATTAAGAATATTTCCTTCTACAAATTTTCATATAATTACATATTAATTACCCTAATGTAAGACGACCTTCCTGTTAATGGCAAGGGTCAGACACCTTTCTGCTCTCCATAAAGTCCAGCCACGGAGCCTGGGAAGAAATCTGGTCTGACACTTGAGTCACCCCAGTATATTCTAAGAGTTTTAGTGCCGACCACATTGACTACCCATCCGGAGGCTTTTCTACTGAATCCGTAATACTGGAATTATGAATCCGCATCCACCCCAAGGCATGGATGGAGAGTGCGTCTAAATTCTTACAGTAGGTTTCCTCCTTAAAAGGAAACAATTAGGCATATAAGACCATCACGCTCTCCCTTTGTCTTAAATTCAAATTTAGAACCGTCTGATGGAACCAAAAACACTGTTAAGAAAGAAGAACTAGAGCCACTTACGTCCGGACTTTCAGATGACTTACGCTAAACGATTCTGAAAGAATGTGAAAATTTTTCTTCTTATTATTCTTCCTCAGCTCTACAACTCTTTGTGAGTTTTGGCTTGCTCAATTATTCCTCTCCATGGTTTCCTTTCCTGTGCCTTCTGTTTCCAATTGTTTACTCCCATCTTCCTCAAATCGTCTCTCA
>Ga0136643_10011998_pt1 | contig 12878 bp, 6 predicted proteins | sample TergutLab28metaG_FD_96883 | JGI IMG/M metagenome (GOLD analysis project Ga0136643, IMG submission 96883) | Labiotermes labralis P1 segment gut microbial communities from Petit-Saut dam, French Guiana - Lab288 P1 (version 3) (version 3) | ecosystem: Host-associated > Arthropoda: Insects >...
AATGATGGTGTTTATTAGCAATGGGAAAAAGCTACATGTTTCGGCCTATAGCGGCCATCTTCAGGTTTTGACAACTTTCTTGCTAAAAGAGTTTTATATAATATGCCTAAACCATGTGGTGATGTTGTCTCAACATCACCACATGGTTTAGGCATATTATATAAAACTCTTTTAGCAAGAAAGTTGTCAAAACATGAAGATGGCCGCTATAGGCCGAAACATGTAGCTTTTTCCCATTGCTAATAAACACCATCAGTTAGCCATATATTTATAGTTGTGTTTTTGACTGAATTTACCTCACCTTATACTAAATGTCTGCCATGACCATCAAATAAAATGCTTGTGTATTTCAATTATAAAAGGATTAATAAGTGTGACATAAACTTGTTTCTCACAAAGATTTATTTTTAAACTATTTTAACATACCCAACCTTCACAACTGAAAGCACAATTATGTAACACAACACACTGTGGCAGTACACATAAATAAGAAGTAAAATGTACTTGCCCAAACCAGAAGTACAAACCAACTTCCAAACCTACCATGAAGATAGATCCATTATATTAGTTGGCCATATCTTCATTATTACTATAATAATGACATCCTATAACTAATCACTGAGCTCCCAAGATGATATGGAAGTTGTACTGATAATATGAATACATACATGAAAGCTGGTAGGTTATTCCAATGCTATGTGTAACATGAACTATAAAGTTTACAAGACAACACAGGATGAGAATGACTACAATCTTCATCAATAATCTACACTACTGGAACAGTTTACTTTATAAGAAATGGTACAAGGATAATCATTTCTAGTTTACTCAAACTGTAATTTGGAACATTTAAGATTACAAGTACAACTGAAAACATTCCACTAATCCTTTAAAACAGAATGAAAATATCTTCGGCCTTAAGTGATAAAATTTACTACATGTATAATACAGTATTTACCTTAGGTTTCACTTGAAAATAAAAATATGCTGCCAACATTTTCTTGATCAGTATTACACTTTGAATTATTCCATACTATCTTACTTCATTGTGTTAAAGAAGGAAAAACTTCACTTGAAACTGTATTAATGATCACTGCCAACTATACAATTTCTTTACCACATACTGGAGGGAAAGGAAATAAATTTCCCTTGCCTATGGTTTAACCTGATTTAAGGGAAAGTTCAGTAACGGAAGAAAGAAAAAATACCTTTCAATACTATAATATACACAAGTTCAATAGTTTACAATTTTATGTGTAACAATAATTTCCACCTTTTTCTGAAACTGAGTATATTAATAAATGCTACACTTTCATTTCTCTACCATCATAACCCTTCTTATTGTTACACTGTTTTAAAGGCTTTACTTCTGTTTTAAGCCAATGTCTTGCAGTCTGCCAAATGAATATATTTATGTATTCTGCAATAAATTTTGCACATATCTTGTTTAGAAGCCTTCATTCCTTTCAAAATAATAATTAGTACCAAAATCCCACATTCATCTTTATATAAATACAACAGAACGATTTCTTTTTTTGCCAAAGAGCTTCCAACAACTTACACAGCTAGACCCATGTTACATTCTATGTAGCAGGGCAAGAGGCACTAGCTCTCCCCTTAGTGCTTCAAAGCCTGTCCCGCTCTCTGCTTGAAACAGTACCTAGTTATAACTACTGCAGTAACATTTTTATCCTTGTATATAACGTGGAAAGCCACAGGAATTGGACTGTAGAAGACAGGGACAGTGAGGAATAAGAAATTAGCTTCATAAGTGTCACATCACACCACATTTGAATTAATGGAATAGAACTTGCATGTAAAAGATAACATCTGTCCACAGGATGTCCCAGATAGCAAAATACATAGCAGACATAATGTGCCTGTGCTTTGCATTTTATGAATACACCAATACAATATGAGACACAGCTCAGCACTGATGAAACATTATCAGTTCCAGAGACAAATTACATTTTCAGAACATACATGTTTTGTGTTTCTGCACTGTAATCACTGCAACAAGCTCAATGAACTTAACACAGCAGTACTTTACTCTGATCAGCAATGACCTAATATTCCAACATCCTTTCATCATATTTCACTCTTAGGGACAAAGAAAAAAGCTAATTATATTTCTGAATTAATTAATACCTCAACATCCACTCCCCTGACATTTAAAACTCTTCTCCTGCCACAAAGCACGTGCATGTACAAATATATCATTTCAGGCATCGAGTATTTTGGTGAGATTACACAATCGTCTACTATCGCCTTAACTTTAATCTTGGAATATGGCCCTATTATTCAGTCAATCAAAATGCATGATGTTTATAGCTTTCACACAAAAGAAACAGAAAAATATAACTGGCTCAATGGTCATTTCATGTAGTTACTGTCCCTGGGCAAGTACCATGCCACAAAGACTTTTGGCGAAGTGGTCAATTTCGTGTTCTGGCCACCCATTTGATAGGGGCCTCGCACCCTGAGAGTCTGGAAGTGGTGATGTAAACTCTGGCTGTTCACAGCACAGCGGTCACACAGCTTTACTTCTGTCACTCAGGCCCTACTATAAATGTTCTTGAAAGTAAAAGTAAAGACTGTATTCAAAAGGTAAGTCATTTTCTATGAAAATGTAATACCAGCATTTTACAAAATCACACTACTACATAAAAAAAATACAAATTAAAAATTAAGGATGCTTTTGAAAAAGAGGTTCATAACTCTAACCTGGGAATAGAGTACGTGAATTACTGAGAAGTCTGGAATAAGTAATGGAAGGTAAATGCTACAACATGTCAGATAATGGAACTTTGCAGTTTTACAGCTCATTTATAAACAGTAATACTTTTCATGCCACCTCACATACATTACAAACTTTACAGAAAAATTTCACAGAAGGCTTACAAGCAGGTACTTGCTAACAGAGTCCTATACCAAGAAAGATGATGCTTTAATGGAACACAAATTTCACCTTATACTGTAAACACATGCCCCACACAGACTGTTTCCATGCACACATCACAATAAATGTATCTCAGACAACATTATTTACTAGGGCAATGGGTGGCTGTTTCAGCTCCTGCAAAACCACTATGAAGTCAAACACAAAATATTATAAGGAACATTCAATCACACCTGAGGGTTTGGCACCGTAACTGAATATTCCTGCAACCATCATCATAATCATCTTTATTCTTTTCCATAAATCCAATCACAGAACCATATGATGTGGAAATGGTCACATAACAAACATTTTATAAATAAAATTAAACACAGCACAGTTAAATTTAAATATCAAGTAATGAGGAATCAGAAACAGTCATCAGAATTTAACCAGATACTTCAAACAACCATACATCAACAGCCAAGAATGACTTTTCTAATCCTTGTCATAGGAATTATGAATTGAGGAGACAAATCACTAAAAATCTACCTAAACCTAAAAGACAAGCACATAACATGCGTGGTTATCTATTACAGTTAAATAATTTCTCCAAGGTATAAAATGAATTAGAGTTAAAAAACCCTTTTAGGGCAAGATGAAAACGTTCCAAATTGTTCATTAAACTTTTTATGTCTGCTGGGAGGTGATTGAAAATCCTCATTCCAGAGTAAAAAGCCCTCTTCTGAAATTTAGTCAAATTGGAGATGGGTGGATGAAGACTGGTATTGTATCTAGTATTAAAGTTATGACCATATTCACTGTGTAAAGATGTTGGTTACTCACTACGTATAATGACACAGTATTTATGTATTGTGAACGCAAAGGTAGTATTTTCATCTTTTTAAATACACCTCTGCAGGAATCCCTACTGTTTGAATGTGTTATGATCCCGATAATTTTTTCAGAGTATTTTAATGCTGGATGGTGAATTGCCCCCCAAAATTATACCGTATGTTAATAAGGGAAAGTATGTAAGAAAAATTAAACAGTCTTGAAGTTTCTTGGGAGAACATAGATTTAACTGATCTTATCGCAACACAAGCTGAATTCAACTTGAACATTATTCGATTAACATTTGTGTGTGGCCTAATGATGACACTGTAAGAGCTGAAACATGCAGTCACCCAATCTCCTAATAAGGTGTGTTGACTGATACACTCTTATATTTGAATAATTATTTTAACACAACAGGGTGAACCAGTTGAAGATGTTATAGTACTGTATGTGCCAACTGTTTTTCAAGTCTCTCCTACATTCTCACGCAAATGTGTCTCCGTCCCACCTAACTCCTACTGCAGTAAGTTCCAAAAAAAATTTCAGTACTAACACATATAATGGTCAATTATGCTTTTGGTTTGTTTTAATATTCACATTTCACATGCAACCTAGCACAGACTCTGAGCATTACAACACATGACAGTTAACGTCTAACAGATCTCATCTGCAACCTTGTAGCTCTCTCCCTCTCTCTCTCTCTCAATGTGACAGACTGCAATTCACCCATTACAATACCTGAATACTAATACACTTCAATATACAAATTGAAGAAAGTCACCCTTAAAACATACAGTGTGGAAGAAACTACAACACATCTTGTACCTAACTACCACATGAGAAGTTCACCACATAAGTAACAGGAAATTCTCATCACCTTTGCAAGCAGTGGCACATTACACTATTCATAACATAAGATTATTCTTCAGAAACTCCACCTTCAAACTGAACAAATGACAAATTTAAGGTTCTGACATCCCTAACACACAATGTAGTAAAATTAAATTACCCTACTGCACCCATTACACAAAACACAATGCTCATAAATGGTTCTTAAACTAACTAGTCTGTACCTATCAGGATGCAGCGATCTTAAATGGCATGGCAAAAGGTGAATAATGATATGCAAAGTTCTATTATCACATCAGCAACATACCCACAATGTCCAACTATGTTTATTTAAATATACCTGAACAAGAGACCACTATGAAATATCTTCTCAGTGGAGCTGAAATGACAGACTTTCTAACAGTTCAACATAACTAGTAAAAAGAAACAGGAGCATGCACTTATACTCAAAGATACTTCATGAAAGATCACAGTAACATGTTTCATACGTGCTACAAGACATTTCCACGGGACAATGCATTAAGACCCTAACCAAGACTGCCAACATGTTTCATCCATACTGCAAACTGTGGGAAGCAGATGGCAAAACAAAATCTAAGAGTCTTAAAAAAAGTTATACACATCCATACATTTATAAACAATTTACTAAGTAATACCAACTAATGCACTATACATTAAAATTATATATATTTTCACATATAACCCATCAAACCTCACAAACATTTTGATCTTTCTTAGCTAATTATCAGGGATATGTTTTATATAAATTAAGCATATATACAATATAGATATATAATTAAGTAGCTTAAAATTTTTGTCCATAAAGTGTCTAATATTATACATTTTGATGCACAAGTAAATGCACAGTTGGTTCATGAGATGTGAAACTCGTAGTGATACAGATTTTACAATTGTTCATATCAGGAGAACAGCAAGTTTTGTTATGGTAGCCGTTATGATACTGTATTATTACTGAAAAATCAGAGATCTTACACAGCAATGGATAACTATATCAGTAAGCTCAGCGACACAGTTGATGGTAATAACAGATTACTTACATAAATGTGCCCTCCCAATCTCAAACACATCATCAAACCTTCATCATCATTTCCTTCCATAACTATAAAAGTGACAAACACAAAACACATTCCCAACTTCAATCCAGCAAGCACATTAGCTGAGACAGATGGATTATCACAGTATCACCTTTTGAAAATGAATTAAGAAAGAATGGGAGAGTCAAAGAAAAGAACCATCAATATAAGAATAAATAACACTATCAGGGTATGGTGCTGGTGATGTTAATCTGCACATGCCCTTTGAAAAATTATCTGATAGATTCAGAGTTTTAGCCACATGCCACAGAGACTCTTTCTGTGGAAAACCAAAATGTTCAACATTTGCCTACACCATCAGACAAGCCACATAAACAGTTTTATGATATAAAATAACTTTACAGGCATTTATCTCATCCCATAAGTACAATAATAGAGTAGCAATGGAACAGGATTTCTAGAAGTACTTGCACCCTCCAACAATAATCAAGGCATCAAAGCCCTTCAGTTTGCCAACCAATATTTCATTAAATCACATGAGGAGTTTACTGTTATCACATAAATGGTAGCCAGCATGACATGCTGGCTACCATAACAAGAATCTGCTGTTCGTCTCATATGTACAATCACAAAATCTAAAATACTATGATATTCAAAACTCATGAAGAGCCCTGCACAAACTTCTACAACGAAATTTATAACATCTACACATTTTATGGACAAAAAATTTAATCTACTTAATTATTGGCCTATGTTTCACACATGCTTAACTGATAGGAAAAAAAACTCCCTGAAGACGATTGAAGAAAGATCAAAACGTGTAAGAGTTTTGATGGATTATACATGAAAATATACATAATTCTAACATACAGTGCATTTGTTGGAATTATTTAGTGAAAGTCTAACAGCTTTTAGAAAGAACAAAACATACTTGGCCAGTACTGCATGAAAATATGGTGACATTTTGTGATACTCTAATTCTCATGGTTGCTTTGTGTTTGTCATTCACATATTGGTCTCATGCGATGAATTCCATGATGGTTTGAGGGCCTTGTGCTTCCTTTCAACATCAGGCTCATGATCACGCTTCCTTGCTCGTTCTTGATATGGTGGTGAAACACTGCTGCTACTGGGAATATAACACATCATAACAATCAAACAATCAGAAGCTTATGTCATTACCAAAAGACAACAAAATCTGTCAACAGCTCTGCTGCTTGGTCTCCATGAAAGTGTAAACTTGAAAAACACATTTCTATCAGAAATATCTGAGTTTTACTCATGCACTGTAAAAAAATAAATGTGAACTCCTTAGACACATTCTGTAACACACTCCTTGATTTAGCACTGTCCACCAAATTTCCACATTCTAATCACCACATTTTTCTGATTTGTGCAAGATTTTTCAAACATCGACTTACCTAACATTATAAATAACTTCAGAAAACTTCACAGTAAAGACAGACAGATGTAACAGAAATATACAGGAAACACACACTGTCAAGAATACTGACTACTCCCAGATATAACAGGGGCATGTCATTCCCTCAGCACAAACTTTAATGAGCACCAAGTACAGCCATAATGTAACATGGGTTAGGCATATTTAGAGAAGCTTACAGAGCAAATGAGAGACAAATCTAGAACTACATACTGCAATAACAACATTATGTGTGCTTATATCAAATGTGTGCCATGCCAAGGCATACTGGCAGAACAGAAGACACCCTGTCCAGTCACTTTATCCTCCTCATTAAGTATCCCTCAGACAGGAGGCTGGGTCAGTCCCCACAGCCAGTTTGGACATTGCAGTTGGTAGAGTTGGTGGTAAATTCTGACAGAACTTCTTCCATCTTAGTGGATAATGTAACCGGCTTGTGAGTCAGATATTATCTAGCAGCATTCCACAGGTATCAACACATGTGAAATATTTAAAACATGAGGTGGTATGGCAGGCTACTGTTTCAGAGTTGCAAATAGCTTTTGAAGTGTTCAAGAGGCCATGACTTAAGATAGAAGACTGGAAAAACAGGCTTTAGAATCAATGAGAGTCTTGTAGCAGCCAATGTCCAACTAATATCCTAGCCTCTTACAGTAAAACTAACTAGATGCACTAATTTCTCAAATTTATTTTGGAATAAAACTCCACATCTTGGTAAATGACCAATTTGACACACAATTCTTTTTCTTATATTTGTTTATTCCAATTCTCTAGATGTTTCGAGCAACCAAGTGCTCATCATCAGGAGTGTCAATTGTATCAATACGACCTTGGGTATATGTCACTGAAAACAGTTGAATGGTCCAAAATTACAAAAAGTTTATCTTAAAATGAGTGGTGTTACTTATAGGTGGTGATAAAATATAATAAAATGGAGTGACATGTTTTGCATAATTTAGTTTTGTTTTGAAGATTAATAAGCGTATTTATGTCATGTACACGACATTATGCAAAACATGTCACTCCATTTTATTATATTTTATCACCACCTATAAGTATCTTAAGATAAACTTTTTGTAATTTTGTACCATTCAACTGTTTTCAGAGTGACACATACCAGGGGTTGTATTGATACAACTGACTCTCCTGATGATGAGCACTTGGTTGCTAGAAACATGTAGAAAATTGGAACAAACAAATATAAGAAAAAGAATTGTGCGTCAAGTTGGTCATTTACAAAGACTGTAATGAGATGCACGGTCAGCAGAACATAAAACTCTACATGTTTCGGACAGTTCCTCTGTCCATCACCAGGAGTTTCATGCTGTACACACAGCAATGGTATATGTCATACAGGTTTTGCTGACAACTTGCGAGCAGTATCATCCTGATCCTGCTTGCAAGCTGTCAGCAAAACCTGTATGACATATACAATTGCTGTGTGTACAGCGTGAAACTCCTGGCGATGGACAGAGGAACTGTCCGAAACATGTAGAGTTTTATTCCAAAATAAATTTGAGAAATTAGTGCATCTAGTTGGTTTTACTATAAGAATATATCACGATGCATGGTCATCTGAACGTCAAATTAATATCCTAGCATCTGCATACAGATATTGAACACACACAAAGAATTGGGCAGGGCATTGATCAGGGCAGCTATTCTCTCGGCTGAGACCTGAACCCACAGCATGGTAAATATGAAACAGGAGTCAAATCTATCTTACAAAACATTTGTGAATTTACTCATGTGTGTCCACAGTTTCTCAGGTTTATTTCACACAAAAACATTGACTGTGATGCTGAAATTACAATTCAGGTGCCACATGCAAATCCTCAATCCAGACTCAGCTGTATAAACACAAACAGTCCTATGGCAAAGTAATCTGTCTGGTGCCAGTGTGTCTTTAATACTACAATGTAACAAATATATCCAAATAACAATAATGGAAAATCCACACAAAATCATAGAACAACATGTTTCTTAAATACACAACTTGTTTAGGAACTGACATAAATATTCGATTAATACAGAATGATTTATTATATTTGCACCATCTAAATAAATGTCAAAGGCCATTAATAGCCACCCACTAATCAGGATATTCAGGATGTCTACCATTTACTGGTAACTCATTCTGTCAGATAGCAACAACAGTTTTCTAGAACAACTTATTAATGCCACCTTATTCACCATTCCTACTGTTACTATTATAGAGTTCCCTAACCCAACTTTTAACACAATCGACTTCCATAATGTTCTAACATCCATCCAATTCTTCCTTGAACAGCTTAAACTTTTAAAGCCCTGCACTTACATACATGCATGCATGGAAAGAAAGAAAGAAAAGAAAAAAGGAGAGGAGAAAAAAAAAAAAAAAAAAAATTCAATATACTTACTTAAGCAACAAGGAAATTCGCTGCATTTTAAAGACTGCAATTATTATGAAACAGGTGTTATTAACATACCCACAATGGCTTAAGCAATCAGAATAACACTTTTTCACCTGGCACAATACATGTGTGCATTAATGCAGCAAAGTGGTAAGGAACAGAACTGAAATACCCTTTCAAGACATTTAATTTCCCAATTTCCCCTAAACCTCACCACACCTATCTCATCCTCCATTCCCACTCTAACAGCACAACGAGAAGCATCAATTACAATGCTCCGCTATGCAGTTTAATGGAGCCTCCTGCTAAATCCTCCCTCTTGATTAAAATATTCTTTTCACCCTATGGTCAAATATCCTCAAACTAGACAAGGCACAATGTTATCAGGATCTACAATGATCATTTTGTAAATATTTATCTATAATGTTAACAGGCTTTAAACATGTTATTTACATCAACAAGTTTAGGAGCAGGAGTATGAACACTGGCATAAAATTTAATACACTGATTGCCAAACCAAATGATTTCTTTCTTTCTTTCTTTATTTCTTTTTGTATGTAGTGTACGCATAAACACAGAAGAATATGGCATGTGATATCATCAATGTTACTACAGTGAAATGATCTACACAGTTACTTCTGAACTAACAAATCGTATCAAAATATTTAAAAAGAAAATCTATTCTGGTTACTGAAAAGTCAAAAATCTTATACAGCAGCGAATAACTATATTAGTAAGCTCGGTGAGACATTTGACAGTATTCCAGATTACTTACATAAATGTGCCCTCCCAGTCTGGAACACATTATCAAACCTTTATCAATATTTCCTTCCGTACCTGTAAAAGTGACAAACACAAAACACATTCCCAACTTCAGTCCAGCAAGCACATTAGCTGAGACAGATGGAGTAACACAATAAGTATCACCTTTTGAAAACAAATGGATTAACAAAGAATTGGACAGTCTAAGAAAAGAACCATCAATACAAGAATAGATAAGGCAATCAGGCTATGGTGGTGGTGATGTTAATCTACACATGCCCTTTGAAAAAATATCTGATAGATTCAGAGTTTTAGCCACATGCCACAGAGACAATTTCTATGGAAAACTAAAGTGTAAAACATGTGCCTACACCATCATATAAGCCACATAAATGGTTTTATGATATATAACAACTCTGCAGACATTTTATCTCATCCTGTAAGTACAATAATACAGTGGTAATGGAATAGGATTTCCAGAAGTACACAATGAAGAATTTGCACCCTCAAACAATAATCAAGGCATCAAAGCCCTACCACATGAAGAGTTCACTGTTTTCAAAAATATAGTCTACTATGAAGCAACCAGCACACCCAGAAGTATACATCATCTACAAAGGAACATCCTGTGACTTGAAAACTGTGGTATTTGCCTGAAATCCTGACTTATATGCAACAAGAATGTGACATCCTTTGAAACATCTCCACGAATAATTACATTAACAAAACCAACCAAAAGCATATAAACATTTAAGAGTATATATTATATTACACACATAGTATGCCTCCTGCATGTTTCGGCCACTCTTGTGGCCTTCCTCAGGGAGGTGCAATACAAAGGCATACTATGTTACTATGTTTATAATATAAGATACTCTTAAATGTTTATATGCAATTGTTGTTTTTGTTACCATATCTAATCAGCTTAATGCATGGTCGTGGATTATTGAAAATCACCTGAACTTTATACTGCACACCCCATATGTTAATTCCAATATGCATATGTGCTATGTCTTAACCTTTCAATACCTTAAACATACAGAGCACTGGTACATCCACAACTCTGATCAATCATCCTATGAACTCTTTAAAGCCCAGAGGTAACTAAATGTACCACCTGCAGTAACATTAACTATGCATTTCACCATACTGTATTTATGTGCATCTACTGCTTATAAGAATGAACAGTGATCATTTCCCTATACAGCATCTACTGGCTTTCCAGTATTGCACACATATCATTCTAAGTCTTATATATAATTTAGACGAATAACTTCAAAGGATTAAATCCTGTATCTTTGTAACTGTATATGAAGAGAAAACAAGAAGCTTTTGATCTTTGTATGGTTAGTTGAACTCTAAAATTACAATACTTGTGTATCACAGTATCTCTGAAAAGCATTAGATTGGTTTCTGCAGTGAACATTTTAAGGATTATTATGTCATAATGAACTACTACAGCACTGTAATATTAATACATGCCCACACACTACTATTTCTAAATGAAGAGCTTTCGGAGTTCAGTTTACCATTATTTTTACAGCAGCAAAGAGGGGTCACCAGCACAATTCTGGATAGTATTCTATACATAACAAGAAACTATATATAAAAAGTGAGGAATCTAAATAATTCACTCTGACATGTGGCAGTTTATGTAAAATATTACATTTTCTGGTTTAAAATGTATATGTCCTCTGTCTCTAGCAAACAGTAAAATACAACCAATAAACTCCAAACTCCACGGATCAGTCTGTGGTATCCTAAGAACAGTCACACTTAAGTGCCATGAAGAGCAATGCAAGGTTAAGCACATACTGCCAAGTTTTGGGAAATAGCTAATTCAGTAGTTAATGTATGAACTACCCGTGTGCTTGTCAACTAACTTACGCTGCACAATACAGTAACATAACATCATCATAGCAAAAGCCTAATCTTCTACAACCTGTTATGAACTGGTTTACCATTACACCATGTTAGAGTAACTGGAAGTTAAATTTATGATGGTGCAAAGAATACTGTTTAGAATGTATCATTCAGGGTGTCTGAAAACCAAACACATTTCATATGGGTTACATTACACTGAAAACTCAAAGCATTACAATCATGCCACCATTCGTCAAGTTTGGCCAGCACAGTCTCATTCTTACCTCAAAGGTGCTGGTGAGGAACGATGGCTTCTGCGATCATATGATGATGGTAAATAACTTCGTGATCTATGACGGGAGCTATGTAAAACAAAACCAAATTGCTCAAGTGACCAGGAAAGAAATTCAAGTTAGCAAAATGATAAACAAAAAATAAACACATTCAATTACAAGAAATCATGCAAAGAATGTGATCAAGATGCAGACATAAAAAGAACACACACACACACACACTACACATTAATAACCAGTAAGCTGAAATTTGTTAAATCAGTATTGTATTGAAATCAAACAAAATCCCAAATAAAAAGGAAATTACAACCTCTCATAATTCAACTGTTTCGCAACTGAGATTCTGTATAAATACGGCAACCTTTGCCTAAGTTAATAACGTTAATGCATATACAGGGTGTCCCAGGAGGAAAGGACCTAACTTCGGGAGAGTGTTCCTTAGGTCAAACTATACCGATATAACCCAAAACACCTATATCCAAAGTTCAATGGTTACGGAGATATTGG
>Ga0136643_10011999_pt1 | contig 12877 bp, 12 predicted proteins | sample TergutLab28metaG_FD_96883 | JGI IMG/M metagenome (GOLD analysis project Ga0136643, IMG submission 96883) | Labiotermes labralis P1 segment gut microbial communities from Petit-Saut dam, French Guiana - Lab288 P1 (version 3) (version 3) | ecosystem: Host-associated > Arthropoda: Insects >...
GCTTTCACTGCTTGCGGTCAAAATCAAGATACAGTAACGCCACCTACAGAACTAGAGCTTGTACAGGAAGCAAACTCTAACCAAGAACCGGATTATGAGTACGTTAATAACACGCTCACAACAACCGTACGCTTCTATTACCATAGCACCGAGCTTGACCCCAATATATACGCACTTCCCGAAGCGTTCCTATATAACGCCGTAGAGATACCTGTCGAAAATCTTAGGGAAGAATTTATACGGCTGATGTATGAGCATATAGGTGTCCATATTCAAGATTATTGGTTTGAGGGAAGTAAGCTGTATGTTGATTTGCATGAAGATTCAGGGTATTTCTTTGACCAGCATGGTACGACAGGTGGCATGATAGCAACACGGCGATTTGAGAGAACCCTTTTAAGTCTGCCGGGAACAATAACATCCTTTGAGGTGCTTGTTAATGGGCAGCGTGGATTTGAAGGGAATCATTTTAATTTCGGCCATGTTGCCATAGTAGAAAACGGTGAAGTCGCTGATCGTGAGTTTTTTAATTTGGAAAATGGCGAAGAAGTAGCGACGGTGATCGAAACCACATTGCCCCACCCATTCGCCACTGCATTAAGGGAGTACATGGCAGGTTATGAGGGTGTTGTACGTGCATATTTAGCGACTTTAGATGATGATGGAACAATGGGAGTCCTAACTACAAGACCCACCTCTAGAGTATTGGTTGACTACGATACTAGGGAGTATCGTTATAACCCCTCAACAACGCTGTTTTATATACAGGATGGTGATTTGTTTCAGATTGACGTATCAGGCTGGCTTTTTGTGTCGGGAAGATATAACCGATTAATGGAACGCCTTTATACGCACACCCACGTAGTAGAATTTATTTATAAACTGGAATTTGGCAGACTGGAAATTTCAACGCGCTTGGAATACTTCTCTGACGAATATTTATCATATCTATTTGATGGCGATTACGACATCGTTGCTGAACGTATAGCTGAACGTGACGCACTTGCTGAATACGCCAGAGAAAAATATGGGCTTGTTGCGCTACCGCCCCCAAACTTCGGACATACGCGAAATGCGGAAGACCAAACCGCTCAAATATTAGCTATGACTACAAACTGTGTGCCTAGTCTTATAGAATAGCGCATAACTATTTGACACAGTAGAAAAATTGTGGAGGGATTCTATGAGAAAATATGCAGTTCTTTCAATTTTAACAGCAGTTATGTTATTTGCTTTTGTGGCTTGCGGGGGAAACGAGGCTCAAACTACACAGCAGCCAGACCAATCTCCAACACTTGAAGTTGGAGATAGTCAAGCGGAGCAAGACCCTGCCCACAGCGACAACGGTATTTTTTATCAATTTGATGATTTAGGGTTTTCGTTTATGTTGCCTTCTTCATGGGATGGCAAATACAGCATAGACCTGCATGAGAATGAATATGGCGCAAGTTCTGTTAGAGTGCATCATATAGCTACGAAAGAAGAACTTGGATTAGATTTTGCGGGAATGTTATTTTGGATTAACAGATTCCCTAGCTATGATGGCATGGCGGATGGACCAATTGGATTAATTTTAGCGCAAGCAGGGGGATACACATACGCTATAAGCTACCCACAAGATTCAGACCACGCTTATGATTCCGTAAGCGAAGCCGCTGTACAATACAGAGAAATGATGGAGTATTTAGAACCAAGGGATAGCAATTTTATTGTAAATAGCTTTGAAGTTGTGCCCGAAATTATTTGGTTTACTTGGGAACGTGTAGGAAGTTTAATATTTATTCGTCCTACGCATTGGGCAGGTTATATGGGTCAAATGGAGCCGCATGAGGGCGCAGACGTGGAATTTTGGGATCCTGAGTTCGGTGATGACGAGCCATCTTTAAGTGTGCGTATGCTGCCTTTAGATGGCACTGCGCCAACTTTGGATGAGCTGCTTGCGGGAATGCTGGCAGAAGAACGCATTGAGGTTACAGATGCCGGAATTGACACTGTTATTTCTCCTATTGATGTTGCTTTTGTTTTTGGAATCAATATAAACGAAAACGATTTTCAGTATGGTATGTATGAGTATAACATTAAATTTGTTTATGACGGATGGCTATATATTGTGACAGCAAACTATAACGATATATACAACCATAAATATCTTATAACGACAATGCTACAATACATGATGGTTACGAATACGCTAAGAGACGCAGAAATTGAAGCCTTATACCAAAGAGCAGTTGAGGCATTTAGCTGGTTTGATATGACTACAATGCCGCTTGATTCGAGATATCGTAGAGTAGACGAAGATGGCATTGAGTACACAAGAGTAACCGCTTATTGGATAAATACATTAGCTGATTTGGAAGCGTATCTGCATGGCATTTTTACCGCAAATGTCGTAGTTGAAATGTTTAATCTCCATTATCCTTATTTTAGCCAGAGATATCGCGATTTCGATGGAGTTCTGTACGCTATTGACGCAGACCGTGGTGCTGATATAACCAAAGGCGACGAAACTCACGAAATCATAAGAGAGAGTGACGATAGGATAATATACCGGGTAACTGTTGATGTACATGAATTTGGTGACGGGTATCTAGGCGATGTAATAGATACCGAAGTTCATGAGTTTATTTTGGGTTTGGTAGATGGAGAATGGCTGTTTAGCAATTTCAATTTGGTGCGGTAGTAGAAATTAGCGTTAGGAGCGTGTTCTGTTATGAAAAAATTATTGCTTACAACTTTGGCGGTATTTGCTCTGTTTGCTTTATCTGCTTGCGGTGAAAGCGACTCAGAGACTGATACCCCAACAATTGAAATACAAGCACTTATCGAAGGGAATACGAATTTGCTTGTCGGATTTGATTTTGGAGACCCTGCAGATTATGAACGTGTAATAAGAACATACAACTATCGTAGTGGCGGCGAAATTTACTTACTTAAAGATGGGTCAAACGACAATCTGTTTTTGTTTTTCGCGCTTGAAAATGAAGGATTTAGTGGACTTGCTGCTGATGGCGAAGGTGATTTCTTCGGTATAATTTTAGGTCAAGATGATAAGGGCAGACTGTATGACTTATTTGGAACGCCTGATATTTATGAAGAATCTTCTGATATGACAGATTTGCCATTGGCTATATTTGCCTTTGAGAATGCCACGCTATATGTGGGAATGAATCAAGAGCATACTATAACGTATGTTTTCTATAGGCTGGAAGGGCAGAATGTTACCGAAACAACAGCAAATGTGCCAATAGTCGAAATATATGTCGGTGAAACTTTCCGAGCAGAGCTAAATGCTTTATTTAACAGTATGGGTACCACTACAATCGTCCATCCATGGGGCGGGAAATACTTTGGTGTTTCTAATATCGACGGTGATAGGCATGATTGGGCGTTGAGCGTAGTATGGCGTTCAGCGGAAAACTTTATTGGGTACCCAGATGAGTTATTGTTACCAGAAAGCTGGCCTGATGCTACAGAATTCGAGCGTAATCAATACTTTATTGATTACCTTATAAGTGAGAATAACCTTGAGCCTGACCATGAAATAGAGGAAGTAGTGGTTCAACTATTTTGGCCTGCTGATGGTCTTTATGATGCTCTTTACACCGAAATAATCGGCAAGATGGTGCAATTCACTAGGAACGATGTACACATTATAAATGTTGTTATAGAGTTTTATTCCTACTTCATGCAATTTGATGAAGAGGGTGCATTTTTCATAACATTTATTAACTATGCCGAAGACGAAAATAGATTTAATGAAAATCAAGCAATTTTTGAGTTCAGTAACTTTGTGGCGCTTTCATCGACATAACTAAAAAATTACAAGGAGTGGATCTCCATGTTTAGAAAAGTCATATCCCTTATGCTCACGCTTGTTTTTGTGATTAGCATATTCAACATTACGTCACTTGCCGCAGAAACAACACCGTCAACAGTGCTGGCTATCCCTATAACTGCATCAACCTCTACAGCAGATTCTGACGAAACGGCTCATGGTATTTGGCAACGTAACTGGCAACGCAATAGGATAGGCATATCTATATATGAACCTGATGGAGATTATCGGCCATTTTTTGAAGTACAGTACGATAATCCAGCCGGTCAACATGGTTATATAACGGAACATTTCAATCCTAACGACCACATAAGACTTCTTATGATAGACGGTGGTTTTGTGCCGGAAGCCTCTCTCATCATCCGAAATAACCGAACGCTTGCGCCTGTTGATGTTGTAAGTTTGCTTGGTTTAGGCATTGAACAAACGGATTCATGTGAGATTTCCATAGCCATATTTGATGGGGCTGTTCTGTTAATGAACGTGGGAGAAACCGAGGCAACAATGTATATGGGAACAATATTTGAAAAGCAAATGACCACAGATACTGCCCCAGAGATAATAGAGGGTAGGCTATATTTGCCCTTGAGGTTTGTAGCAGAGGCTTTCGGCTTTGAAGTGCAGTATTTCGGCACATTTAATTTTTTGCCCAATTCTTTCAGGGATTACATATTAATCCCTCGTGATATGGTGAGTGTAGCCGTTATAGAATCCCTTGTGCAAGACAGTGAGAGCTTAAAAACTCCCGAAGATGGACTGGATGCGATAATACCTCTGTCCTTAGCGAAGTATGAAGTGTTACTTGAATATTACGAATCAATGGGTGCTGAGTTTGGCGACGCAGATGCTCATAATAGAGACTACGACCCAACGGATATTTTCTTCACTGAGGTGCGTTTAGGACGTTTTTATGTCTTTCAGCTAAGGGGATTCGATTTCATGATTTTCTTTAACAGGGTTACCGGTCAAGTCTATAGCGAAAAGGCAGGGCTGCCGTTTATCCGTGTAGAGGAAGGATTCATAAATATTACTTGGTTGTATCAATAGGCATTTTGAACGAGGTAAACTTAGGTATTGAAAAAATATTATATTAAGCGTGGTTATTGTAATTTCGTTATCTTCAATGACCCTTACGCTATATTATGGGATGGGAGGTTGATTTAATGGACTTTTTCTCTAATGTCATACTATATGTTACATTAGGCTCTTTTTTTCTTTATGGATTAACAATATTCATTCAGAAAAGAATCAGTAAAAGAGCAGACATAATCATGAGAATTGTGTTATTTGTCTTATCTTTACTTTTTTTTATTTCGTTGTGGATATGACAATATACTTCAATTTCAATGGTATAGGGATTAGGTAGTGGTTATTACGCAACGAAGTCACATTGCAAATTATTTAGAATAAGTCATGTTTTTGAACTTATAGACGGAAAACGGCTGTTTAGTAATTTCCATTTGGTGTGGACGTAAAAATTACGGAGTTAAGCTTTGCCAGTGTTTTCCAAAAATTATTTTGTTTGAAAACGAAAAAAAGCCATTGCTGCGGACGCTTCTCTCGCAACAATGACTTAATGATTATTCTTTTAAGCTCAGATGCTTATATTTGCTCCTTGACTATATCAAACCTTTCGTTAGCAATTTCATTATGAATCCAGTGACTTTCTTGGGTAATACCATTATAGGAGGCAATTATAGGTTTTGATTTTATATCCAAATCTTTGATTATATAATCATAACTGTTAACCGCCAGCTCAATTATTTTTTTATCGAGCAAACCGTTATCTTTCATACGGCTTAATATTTCTACAATTTTGTCTTTAGGCAGCGCATTTTGATAACTACGAGGCACACACATTGCGCTGAAAACATCTGCGACTGCCATAATGCGGTCAAGAAAGGGTAATGTTGATTCGTCCAAACCTTTTGGATAGCCCTTTCCGTTTAATTTTTCATGATGATTTATGGCTATATTAAGTATATCTTCATCTAGGCAACCTTTAAGAACCGCTTCAGAAAGCACTACATGTTCTTTCATAATAGTCATATCTGATTTGGAAAGTTTTTCAGATGTCCCTTCCAATATACGCAAAGGCGTACCCATCTTGCCAATGTCGTGAAGCAGAGCTCCCGTTTTTAAGCGTTCGACTTGCACTTTATCTACACCAGCCAAGTGAGCAAGAGATACAGCTACATTTGATGCGGCAAATGTATGAAGCATTGTTTGAGGACTACGAAAATCTATTGAAAATACAATCATCCTAAGAAAAGATTCAGCCTCACTGGCCGTAAAAGGTGTATGCCAAAACACACGGTTAAATTCTTCATCTTTATCTATGTCCATATTGTCCGAATGTATAGGCTCAATATTGAGGTGCTGCAAGATATCTGCATGGTCAGAATCTCTCAAAAGCTTGGCAAGCATTTTATCTTCCTCACTTAAAAAAACCATTTGACTATCTTTAGCATGATGGAATGCAACTATGGGAGATAATTTTTTAAGAGGAGAAAAATATTTCAAAAAAAGATAACCATAAATGGCATGATTCCAGGCATTTTCCAATTCAAATTTCGTTATTGCATTTATATCCTCAGTCTTGTAAGCGCCTATATCATGTAAAAGCCCAAGCACACAAATATCACGTAACTTTTCTTCATCATAGAGCCGTAGGGGATATAACGCTTTGAATAATCTGTAAGCAACACGTTTACCATGATACATAAGTTTTGGGTCTATAAGATTCAGGGTGCGTTCCATAATACAAACTAATTTTTCGTTATTAAAAGACTGCATTATACCGCTCCTTCTATTCAGATTTGCTATAGCTCGTTTCAGAACACATGGCTATATAACCACTATAATATAACGAAGTTAGGTTGGTCAATCCTTTAAGTAGATCATAAGAAATAACTGTCATTCATTAACATCATCACCGATATTGACACCGTTTTTAACGTCGTACGGGCGATAATGATTATAGAATTTCAGTATGAGACAAGATATAATATTTAGTAAAGCATCTTTGTTTTGTGCATTATTTTACTGATAAATTGTGTGTTTTTCTACATGCGTATTTCAACAAAATATGGCATGATTACGAATATTATAGATTGCTATGTTTTTTGCATAGCTACATGGGAGGGTTTGCTTTGAAAGCACGAGAGGTCAAAAAAATAGTGAAAGGTCATCCTACAATAGATGGCGCAGGGGTAAAATTAATCCGAGTGTTTGGGCGTGATGATGTTCATGATATTGACCCATTTTTAATGTTTGATGCTTTTGGCTCAGAAAATCCAGATGATTATATAAAGGGATTTCCTATGCATCCTCATAGAGGTATTGAAACTATTACATACCTGTTGGAAGGTAGGGTTGACCATCGTGACAGCCTTGGCAACAGTGATACATTGCATGATGGTGACTTGCAGTGGATGACAGCAGGAAGTGGTATTTTACATGAAGAAATGCCGAAAGAAACGAAGAAACTAGACGGCTTGCAATTTTGGCTTAACCTGCCCAACGAGAGCAAAATGGTGCCGCCTAACTATTTTCCGATATCTCCTGATATGGTGAAGGACATTGATATTAGCGGCGGCAAAATTAAACTTATTTCTGGGGAGTATCTCGGAGAAAAAGGTGTTGAGCCCAAATATGTTCAAGCTACAATGATGGATGTCTTTTTAGCCAAGGAAGCCGCACACGACATAGCAGTTCCGCTTGAACAAAATACTTTTATATATGTTTTGGAAGGGGCCGCACACTTCGGGGCGAGGCGTACATATGTTGAAAAACATTCTGCGGCAATCTTCTCGGACGGTGATTTTATTACTATCTCCGCATCAGAGCTAGGTGTACGGTTTGTTTTACTTGCCGGCAAGCCGCTTGGAGAGCCTATTGCATGGGGTGGCCCCATTGTTATGAATACCGATGAGGAAATTCGCACTGCATTCAACGAGCTAAGGCAAGGCACATTTATCAAACAGCAGTAACTCAATGGGAGCGTGTGCTTTTATGACAGATTTAATCATTCTTGGGGCGGGAACCGCCGGTTTAACGGCGGCTATTTATGGCGCAAGAGCAGGATTGTCAATAAAGATTATCGAGAAGTCCTTCTTTGGCGGGCAAATTATTTCGACTACTTCAATCGAAAATTATCCGGGAATGCCAGGGATTCATGGTGCCGAATTTGCAACAGCTTTATATAATCAGGCAAAAAGTTTAGGTGCTGAAATTTTGTATGAGACAATTCAGTTTGCACAGCTTACTGGCGATATAAAGCAGATTACTACTTCAAAAGGAGTCCATCAGGCAAAGGCAGTTGTTATTGCAACAGGAGCTAAGCCAAAAAAACTTGGTGTTCCCGGTGAGGATAAATTCACTGGCCGGGGAGTTGGCTTTTGCGTCACTTGCGATGGCGCTTTATATAAAGAGAAAGCAACCGCTGTTATTGGTGGCGGAAATGTTGCGATTGAGGATGCCCTGATATTATCTGATTTATGTCGCACCGTAACAGTTATACATCGCTCTACTGATTTTACAGCGGAGAGAATACAGTTGGATATTTCAAAAACAAAGACAAATATACAATTCATAACCAACACTATAGTAAAGGAATTTGTAGGAGACGAAACACTAGAGAAGGTGACAGTCGAAAACACATCAAGCGGTCAAATATCGGATATTCCAATTGATGGTGTGTTTATTGCTATTGGCGCAGAACCTGATAGCTCCCTATTTGCACATGAATTGTCATTGGATGAAATGGGATATGTCATTGCTGACGAAAATTGCCTCACAAACTTACCGGGTGTTTTTGTTGCAGGAGATGTGCGTACGAAACGGATTCGGCAAATTGTAACGGCTACAGCCGATGGGTCGGTAGCAGCTTTGGCAGCAAAAGAGTATTTAATGCATGATCAAAATAGGCTTAAATAAAAAAATAGCAGGAGGAAAGCAAATGATTAAATTAGAAGGCGAGAGTTTTGACAACATTACCTCGAGTGGTACAACCTTAGTGGTTTTTGGGGCTGACTGGTGCGGACATTGCCAGGTCGCAAAGCCTATAACCGAGGAGGTGGCAAGCAAGTATGAAAACATCATCACTGTAGCTGAGCTAAATATAGATGATGATAGAGAAATTGCCAGGCGTTATGAAATAAAATCTATTCCTACGTTCATTCTATTTAAGGATGGTCGTGTGATGTCAAGAAATGATAATGTACGGCAAGTTGAAGCGCTTGAAAATATGATTAGGGATGCCCAATAGCTTGTGAAAGGAGACACGAATTAATGCCAAAAGACTTTTACTCTGTTCTAAAAGAAAGGCGTTCGTTTTACGATATAAGCCCGAAAACAAAGGTTAATGACGAGCGTATTGCGGAAGTGATTAAGAATGCAATCCTGTGTTCACCTTCGGCATTTAACTCTCAAAGTGCCAAAGTAATTTTACTGCTTAATGAACAGCATGAGAAGTTATGGCGCATAACGAAAGAAGTGTTAAAAGAGGTCGTAGACCCTAAACGTTGGCAGCAAACTGAGAATAAAATAGCTTCGTTTGAAAATGGATATGGGACTGTTTTATACTTTGAAGATACAGCAATTGTTGAAAATTTACAACAAAAATTTTCGCTTTTTAGTGACAACTTTACAGTTTGGGCGCAGCAGTCAAATGGAATTTTGCAATATATGATTTGGATATCTTTACAGGCAGAAGGATTTGGTGCTTCCCTACAACACTACAATCCTCTGATTGACCGCTCTGTAAAGGAAGCTTGGAACGTTCCTGATAAATGGGTATTAACCGCTCAAATGCCTTTTGGTGTTCCGACAAAATATCCTGATGCTAAAAATAAGCTTCCTATTGAGGAAAGGTTTGTTGTACACAGTTAAGCAATAGACGCTCTTTTGGTGTCTAAAAAATATTTCTACAAAATAAAAGGAGGAAATTATCATGAGTAACAAGTACACATCTATCGTAAATCTTGATTTTCAGTATGCTCACAGATTTATGAATTGGGAAAGAGAAGCAAAGCACCTTCATGGTCACTCTGGGCTTTTAACAATAGAGCTTGAGGACGAAGTGGATCCGGTAACCGGTTTTGCTCACCCCTGTAAGGAAGGTCAAAAGATAGCTTGGGAAGTTTGCGACCATTTCCATCATGCAACATTGTTCCAAGAAGGTGACCCACTTCTTGACGCGGTTCTTGCGGTGTATGAAAAAGAAGGAATTATCAATGACCCAAAACATTGTGTTCCTCTTAAAAAAATAGACCATGCGCTTGCTTGGTCGTATCCGGAATACAGAATCGTTGTTACAAAGAAAGTGTCTACTTGCGAGAATCTCTGTGAGCTTTTCTATGAGCTTCTTAAAGAAAAGATGCCCATTAAGAAAATTACTTTCCGTTCATCTGCTATGAACGCAGCATCAAAAGAGTTTAAGTAAAGTAATTTTGTTTTGTACGCTGTTCGTGTTTGTTTTAATCGGTGTAACGAATTTATATTTACGCACTCATGGCGAAAGGGCATTGGCAGACAAGCTTATAAATTTTTTATTGTGTAAAATTGGAGCATAATAAAAAATTGGAGGTTTTAATATGCACGCATGGGACTCAATTCAAAAAGTTTTGGATTATATTGAGGACAATTTGACACAAAGCCACTCACCGGAAGAATTGTCGAGGGTTGCTGCTCTTTCGCCTTTTTATTTTCAACGCTTGTTTACTCGCCTTGTGAAACGTCCGGTAGGCGAATATATTAAAATGCGTAGATTAGCAAGGGCTTGTGAAATACTCGAAGATAAAAACAAACGTATACTTGATATTGCCCTTGAATACGGCTTTAACAGTCACGAATACTTTACCAAAACATTCAAAGGCGCATTTGGAATAACGCCGGAAGAATATCGTAATAATCCTGTTAGGCTCAATCAAGTTATGAAACCTGACTTGTTGCTTGGCTACACAATGGTTGATGAAAATGTTCCTCTGATTACTGACGGCATCGTTTTAGAAATATCACGCAAAACAATAAATACCCCCGAACTTTACATTGGTTTTTCTGCACCGGTTTCGGCATCGGAACAAACACCTTTAGGAGAAACAACAGGCATAGATATGCCCGGCCTGTTGTGGGATAAATTTCATAAACTAAAAGACGAAATTAAAGGACTGTCGCCGAATGGTATAGAATTTGCATCTTCTTCTTTTGGCGATTATGAGGATGGCACTTTTAACTATTTCGTTGGAGCTTCTGCAACGCTTGGTGCAACCGAATATGATGATTTTGCGAAATGGGAACTTCCTGCCGGCGATTATATTGTTTGTTCTGTTGAAGCAGAGAATATTATAGACTTGACAACAATCGCATTAAGCAAAAGCATGAGCTACCTTTTTGGAACTTGGTTGCCAAAACACAATTTATCAACTAAGCCATTCTCAGCAGAAAAATATGTGGCTGTAACCCCCGAAATGTGCAAGATGGAACTATGGGTGATACCTGTCCCGATTAAAGAATAAGGAGTGAGTCTATGCTTAACTATGAGGTGTTTAGCAAGGAACATCAGCCAACGGAAGCCGAAATCAAAGACTTTGTTGGAACAGAGTTTTTTACGCTTTTTGCTGATTTAGATAATCACTTGCGTGAGAGCTATAAAATCAAACCTAAACTAGCCTATTCGAGTTGTGCTATGGATAATAATATATGGCGAGGGTGGAATATCAAATATCAGAAAAGCGGTAAGTCATTATGCACGGTTTATCCGCAACAAGGGTATTTTTTAGTTTTAGTTCCGGGCAAACACTTTGAAGTTCGAAACGAAGATACTATAAGCGAAGTTAAATTGGCTATGGAAACTAGGAAAGAAGAAATAAATGCAAAGAAAAGGGCTTAGTGATTGTGTGCAAAATAAGCATTTGTAGTTAGAAAAGTAATGAGTGCGTTCAGCGTACCGATTTTATATTTTTGGGAATGGAAAATACAAAAGGGGCTTGTGGAAACTATGGATAATGTGAACCGACCACTAACCTATAAAGAGGAAGTGGCCCAATACACCAAAAAGGATGCCCTCCATGCCATTCTATTTTTTGCGGCTATTATACTGTATGATATTGCAATTATTAGTGTGGTGATTTTATTTAATTTACCAGGAGGACTTTGGATAGCCCAAGCGTTTAAGCTTATACCACTCACTTTATTGTTTCTGTATTTGAGAACAAGAAAACAAGGGCTACGCTCAGTTGGGATTCATCTAATGGACTGGAAAAAAGCCCTTGCAGTGGGGTCGTTTCTATTGTTCGCATTTCTTATGTTGAGCAATGGTCTTTTGTCGGGGCTTCTTGGGGGCTGGCAAATGCGCCCTGCAAATTTGATAATAGAAATGATTGTGATTTTATTATTTGCGGCATTTTATGAAGATGTGTTGTTTGTCGGTTTTTTCCAGACACGAATCTATGGGCTAATAAAAAAGGATTAGTTGGCAGTCGCATTAGGTGCATTCTTTTTTGCGGCACTTCACTATCCAATGCTTGTTAATAATGCTATTCAATCCGCAGAGGGTTTCGGTTCTGACTTTTGGAGCAATCTCGCACTTATGACTGTTGTGTGGATAGTGATGCATATACTGGTTTTCAATATTATTTTTAGGCATTTACGCTCCATTATTCCCGTCACATTAGCCCATTTTGCGTGGAATTTTGCTATGTTCGGCTCGCTGTGGACGGTGGCTATGACAGCGGTTTTTTTGAACAGCTTTCAATGCCCATTGCAATCGGTACGGTTATGTTAATCGTATGGTTGATTTTACCGCTGCTTAAAAAACGCGAAACGGCAAAATAAGCAACATACCGTGTTCGGCACTACAGTATAGCAAACCATAGTAACCAAGATACTGAATAGTACAGCCGAAAAGACACCAATAAGGGGCTGTCTCACTAAGCTCCACTAAAAAAAACGAGAGATGCGTAAAAAATATGCACTCTCGTTTTTTTGTTGTAAAATAGTTTTATGCGAAACAAAATACAACAAGGTAATCATACCTCA
>Ga0136643_10012001_pt1 | contig 12877 bp, 8 predicted proteins | sample TergutLab28metaG_FD_96883 | JGI IMG/M metagenome (GOLD analysis project Ga0136643, IMG submission 96883) | Labiotermes labralis P1 segment gut microbial communities from Petit-Saut dam, French Guiana - Lab288 P1 (version 3) (version 3) | ecosystem: Host-associated > Arthropoda: Insects >...
ACCTACAAGATGCACTAATTTCTCAAATTTATTTTTGGAACGAAACTAAATTCTTATAATAAAACCAACCAGATGCACTAATTTCTCAAATTTATTTTTGGAACAAAACTAAATTCTTATAACAAAACCAACCAGATGCACTAATTTCTCAAATTTATTTTTGGAACGAAAATAAATTCTTATAATAAAACCTACCAGATGCACTAATTTGTCAAATTTATTTTTGGAATGAAACTAAATTCTTATAATAAAACCAACCAGACGCACTAATTTCTCAAATTTATTTTTGGAACAAAACTAAATTCTTATAATAAAACCAACCAGATGCACCAATTTCTCAAATTTATTTTTGGAATGTAACTCTACATGTTTTGGACAGCTCCTCTGTCCATCATCAGGAGTTTCTCACTGTACAAACAGCAATGGTATATGTCATACAGGTCTGCTGTGTGTACAGTGCAAAACTCCCGATGACGGACAGAGAAACTGTCCGAAAAATGTAGAGTTTTATTCCAAAAATAAATTTGAGAAATCAGTGCATCTAGTTGGTTTTATTATAAGAAAAAATGGTTACTTTTGGCAGGATTCAAAGCATGGTCATCCAGTTTGTAGCTGGTCACTTTACAGATTGAACAACCTCAGTTCACAGAGAAAAATCAAATCATTCACAAAATGAAATCCCACCTCACATAGGCCTCAGGGTCATGTGAATTGTGGGGTGATGATAAAGTGTGATGAAACTAAAACACTGTCTCATTCTCTGGTTTTGTATACTATCACAATTTCTAACATAAGGCCTGGTTGTCTTATTGCTGCCACTGCAAAACACTCTGTGGGAATGTTAGTGAAATGCCCAATACTGACAACCAGGCTGACATACAGAGCCTGTTCTAAACCTTAAATGACAGTATTTCTAGTAACGGACTTGCCACTTAACTGGCTACCAACCAGCTGGTGAGGCTGTTCATTTCAAGCAAATACATATTTTGGCACCATGGATGCAGCTGGGGGGGGGGACTGCAAAATGGTGCAGCCACACTGGGCAGCAGAGTCAAAGGGGCAGAGAATTGGTTGAAAAAATGAATATTTTTAATGAAGAAACTATTTTATGTATATATATGGAAATTCAAAATATAATTGTGAGTTTCTTAACGTTCATAATTTTTGCTGGAAGTGGCCAGTGTAATTATCACCCTGGACGCCATAAAATCTAGTTATACCAATACTTGGCACCGTTCCTCTTACTAATGAGAATGTCTGTTAATATTTCTGATGGTCAGAACTTGCCATCCCAGACTGACAAAAAGGTCTGCACATATAAATACTGTATCTTTATTTCAAATTTAAACACCAATGTGTGTAAAATACATCAGTTTTCTACAATATTTCTTTATATAAAAAAGGGCTGATATCATAGCATACTGCACACTTCAGAGATTAGTTTCATATGCAATACATGGCACAGATAATCTATTCATATTGTGACAAATTTTACAGAAAAAATATTGTCAACTTACCCTGTCAAAATCGTAGAGTTGGTAGAGTGGAACATCACAGGCAGAAAACATACTGGTGTTAGATTTGCCTGAATGTATGCAATTTGTGTAATGTGGTAGCAATTCTTCATATTCATTTCCACAGTCATCAGCTCCACTAGCAATCTTGTTTAATATTTCAGAAGGAGAGATTGGCTTTAAGTGGTCCCAGTGTGAATTTGACTGTAAAGAAAAAAAAATTGCTACCTTTGCCATGAGTCAAGCATGGTCATCCAGTTTGTAGCTGGTCACTTTACAGACTGAACAACCTCAGTTCACAGAAAAAAATTAAATAATTCATAAAATGAAAATCCCACCTCACATAGGCCTCAGGGACATGTGAATTGGAGGTGATGATAAAGTGTGATGAAACTAAAACAGTGTCTCATATTCTGGTTTTGTATGCTATCACAATTTCTAACATAAAGCCTGGTTGTCTAATTATTGGCATTGCAAAACACTCTGTGGGAATGTTAGTGAAATGCCCCATACTGACAACCAGGCTGACATACAGAACCTGTTCTAAACTTTAAATGACAGTATTTCTAGTAACGTACTTGCCACTTTCCGATGGTCACAACTTGTCATCTCAGACCGATAAAAAGGTCTGCACAAATAAATACTGTACCTTTATTTCAAATTTAAACACCAATGTGTGTAAAATACATCAGTTTTCTACAATACTTCTTTATATAAAAAAGGCTGATATCATAGCATACTGCACACTTCAGAGATTAGTTTCATATGCAATACATGGCACAGACAATCTATTCATATTGTTACAAGTTTTATAGGAGAAATATTGTCAACTTACCCTTTCAAAATCATAGAGTTGGTAGAGTGGATCATCACAGGATGAAAGCACACTGCTGTTAGATTTGTCTGAAGGTATGTCTTTAGTGAAGTGTGGTTGCAATTCTTCATATTCGTTTTCACAGTCATCAGCTCCACTACCATTCTTGTTTAATATTTCAGAAGGAGCGACTGGCTTGAACTTGTAGCACTTTCTCTTAAATGATGCATTCATTGGCTTATAGTCATTGCATAATTCATCAGTCTCAACACTCTCTTCCTGTGAAGGCAAATGATCTGTACTGGTATAATGAGGGTCACATGAACTGACAACAATCTGTTGTTTATTCTCTGGTGAGTGTTCAATATTGCCTGTGTCTATGGACACTTCTTCAGTGTATGAAATTTCTTTCGTAACAGAACTTAGACTATCACCTGATAGGCTGCCACTGTCGCAGTGCTGGATACTGAAGGAAGAACCATGTTCCGTAGGCTCCTGCTCTTCATTTGAAGGTGAACACTGAACTTCAATTTTCACTTTATAGATGCAAGACCTATTTTCTGCCTGGAGTCCGTCTGCATCGAAGTTATCATCCAAAGGGTGAGTCTTAAGTGTCTTGTACTGTACTTGGAATGGATGGGACACTGTAGAAGTAGGTGTAGTTGGTCTTGAACTCAATTGTGTCACTTCATCACACTTTTCCAGTACTTCCTGAGAGCAATTATTTTGTAGCGCTGAAGATGGAATAGTTTGATTGTGTACAATAGCGGACTGAAGTTTATTAGAGACTTCATGCACTTCAACTTTACCACTTTCATGAAAAGATTCAATTTCTGAGTTTGATGGATTTCTAGATGACTTAGACAAACTGAAATCACACAAGTCTGTGATAATGGGATGTGTGCTATTGGGAGGTTTAGCGTTCTGATCATTGTTACTGTTATTGCTGCTGCTGCTGCTGCTGCTACTACTACCACTACTACTACTGCTACTACTACAGCAACTAGGACTCCCACCACCACCACCACCACTACTACCACTAATATTGTTACTACTGATAATACTACTGCCACTAGTATTACCACCACCACCACCACTACTACTAGTAATACCATTACTACTACCACCATCACCACCACCACTACTACTACGTATTATGGGGGAAGATATTTTGTTATTATCAACTGAAATATTCTGTTCATTTGTAGAGCAACCAACATGCTTCTCACTCCCTCTCCCATCTTTCCCCAATGACCCATTCGCTGTTTCATACTTAGACAAAATGCTTCTTCTTATGCCTGTCACTGTGGTATTGCTAATGTTGTTCGTAAAATGAGAGGCAGAGTGACTTGTGTTTGTGTAGTAGTTGTGTCTCTTACATAACTTACGTGGTTCTCCCCCTTCAAATAATGCGCATCTTTTTTTGACAAATTGACCAGACCTGTGTTTTGAAGTAACGTCAACTGCTCTTCTCCTACCCACTTGAACATATTCTCGTCTTTTTAGTGTATTACGTTTATCACCACGCTTCACCACGTCTCTGAAATTTTTTTCTGCAATCTGATGATCAAAGTACTGGCACTGTTCCTTCACAGACGGCGACTTGTGTTTAATCGCGTCTGGCAGTGCGCGTACTTCTGAAGTCATACAATCTGTATCACGTACAGAATCAGTTTCTTCTTTTCTACAACCCATCTTGGGGTCTACTGAAACACTTTTCTGGTGTTTTGAGATAGTATTCTCTGTTGAATCTCCTTTGAAATTATGCACACTTTTATCCAAGAGTCTGTCTATGTTTGCAGTGTATTGTGACCCGTGCAGCTTTACAAGAAGTTTGTAACACTCTCCAAAGAGCTGAAAGAGATAATGAGGACATGAGGTCATTACTGCACTGAAAATCACACTATAATAGTTGCAATATTATGAGGTATTTTTATGAACCGAAATTCTGATAAAATGAATGTGAAGTTATTACAGTTAATTTTACATAATTATTACTATTACAATAATGCTATCATACTGGCAGAATTCTTCCACACTAACACAATGAAATGCTGATATAAAGAACATGGGAGTTGATAAATATTTCTGAAATACAGTTAATTCTCCATCTAACAATCTACGTGCACTGAACATCTGAACATTCATTTATTTTTCAGTATTACCGTCTTTCTGAATTTTATTCACCATCTGTATCATTTTTAACGGAAATCGACGTTTTGAAAAAATGGACCCGTTATCACTCTAAGTAAAGGAATCTGGAGAGGTAATTTCTCTGTTGATTCCATCAGAAAAAATTAATCTCAGGCACTTGAAATTTTGGTCAGTCACTTAAATTTACATAAGCATACAATATCAGATTTTGTCAGTCCAAAAACAGTGAAAAAATTATAGTACAAATTGTAGAGATAGCCACTGTTCTGTTTTCAGTAATAATTCTAGAAATTCAGAGTGCAATATGTCACTGCCAGAATCCTTTAGAGTTGAATATTAATTTAACTTTTATGATATTCAATATAATACACATTTTAACTGATGATAAATGAGACCCATTAGTAAACACAGGGTTATCGAAATGATTATCGGGGTTTTAACAACCTGTCATACACAATACACTTCAGATAGCAGTATATGTGTTTTTTTATTTAATAGAACAACAATCCAAGTTTTTGTTACATACCTTACAGGTGCTCTATATGTGCACCCTTTGCGATTCTACGAACATCAACATGATAATCGAGTTCGTTCCGCATGTCAGCGGTGATGGTTTCAATGGCAGTTCTGATTCGTACCTTCAGCTCTGGGATACACATGAACCCTGTCTCTTGAAACTGTGCATACCACCTTCGAATGGAATTGCCAGATGGTGGTTGTTTCCCGAATTTTGTGCAGAATTGCCGCTGGACAATTGTACCCCGACAATCTTTTTGAATAACCCTGTATTTGTGGTCATTTCACAAAATGTAGTTTTCAATAATATTTCCAATATACTGAACAATTCAAAAAGTCACCCAATTAATGTTCAGAGACATGAAGTTTAGGTAATAATGGACTGCTTAAATCAATTACAAGTTTTACTGTGAGTCTGATCACCTCAACGTTAAATGGGCAGAGCAAAGACTGTACCAGATGCCTGGACTCGAATCTGAGCATTGGTACATTTTTTCAGTGATTCAGATTTATTACGTGTATACAGCAGTGGCATGCCCAGGAATTTTGTTCGGTGGGGGGGGTTCAACAAATTCAGTTGAGGACAGAGAGAATGGGGATCTGGGGGCAGCAGCCCCCTAGTCAGGGGTTCTGGAGACAGCTGTAATTCGGTACAAGAAATTTCATTTCATATAGTTAAGTTTTATTAAGTTTTGGTACTTTAAGACTATTTATGATGACAACCAATTTATTTGTCATTGCTAATGTAAAACAATTGTGAACCGGCGGTAGTTTTAGAATTTTACTGCCTTTTTTCCGAACATCTTGGGGTGTTGGCATCCTAAATTCAGGAATTTTTAACAGTTTTTTACAATCAGGTTGAGTTTGGCACGATTTTGGAGGGGCTTCAGAATTTCTGGAGGGTTTGAACCCTCCAAACCCCCCCCCCCCCTTCTCAGTACGCCACTGGTATACAAATTGTACTTTATAAAGCTTAAAATAAAATGTATTGCAGAGTATCTTTTGTCTGTACACACAATTTTAAGTGGTCACAATCCCCTACTCTTGTTATTATAAGAATAAAATCTGGTAAATATTTTTAAAAAAATCAGACTTATTCTAACCTCTTCTCCTTTATGAATTTATAATCTCTGCTTTTTAAGATTAATGTTCATTTCTGAGTGCATGAATACATGAGTGAAGAACATAATGGAGATGAAGTTTTAAAGTCTAAGTTACCTTTAAAAGATCACATTATGTTACTGACTATAATCAGCAAGATCAGTGAAGTAAAATCAAATGTGTACACGGATTTAATATTTATTTAATTTAGCACTATAACCAGCAAATATGCTGCTTTGATAATGTAACCATTTTGTATTACACACATTTTCTTCAAGCAATATAATGTTTTTGAGATAATAATCTCAATTTTATTGCATTTCTTAGCATTTCATTGGCAGCTCTGTGTATTATTTAGTCTGTGCAGTATTGATGGCACACAAATATGACCATGAATTGATGAAACCAGTAACTCATGGAGTTCCATTTGTTACCACACACAATACATTTTAGTTACTATATTGTACCAAGTAATTCAGCAACGTTGGTTTCTGTTGACTGCTGTCCAACTGGCATCCCAGCCGTTGTTTGGCTAATATTTTTTGACACGAGAAAATCACATGGCAAACCCTGACTGGAAACTAACTAGTTCTCAACAGAAAGCTGCCAAGTGTGGACAAAAGTGAAAAGTGATGCCACAGACAAACCCGTCCAGATATAAGAACAACTATGTACTAACCTTAGTTACATCTGCTACTATTCTATTACAGTGAAAAGTGTCCAGGTGGTTAGCGGTAGATACGAGCATTGAACGGATGTCTGTTAATAGAAAGCAACAGAGCTTGAGGTGTTGAAGTGGCAACATGACACACTCCAGATTTAGCTGATTATTGAATGAAGCTGCTACCACTTGATGTCTGTTTGTCCTGCAGAAATGTACCGAGTACTGTTAGGAAACTAAAATTGAACAGGACTGTAAGATCTGTGAACTCAGCAATTTTAATGTTCCTTCCATTAACCCTTTGGTCTTGGAGCTGGACATTTACAGTTTAGCACACCATTTATGTCAAACGTGAATATTTTATGAACCAAGAAGGGTAACATTGGGGAATACACGACATTTTGTGGAGGAATAAACGAAGATGGTGAGAGAAAGTGTAAAAAAATAATTAAATACATTTGTTGACTGAATATATAAAAAGCATACTACTGTGGGGGGTGAGCGGTACGTCTGTCCTATATATAGGATGCATGGTGTATAAAGGTTAACATTTATAATTTCTCCTCCTTTCTGTGTGTCACACATCAGCATGCCCAGGGAGAACCGAGGTCATAAACTCTAAATTAATACCCACAAAGAAAAAAAAAAAGAAAAGAAAATCCTAAAGCAGGGGTGTACAAATCTTAGTAATCAAGTTACACAGGTGAGTAAATTTTGTACAGCGGCACCAAACATTTCCCACATAATTATTGTGGTTTTCCCCCTTACGTAAGAAACACGCATTATTTCACATATGCCGAGCAGATGGCACCAGATAATATCGAGGTTCACAGATCATTACAAAACTGTGTCCTCAGCATGGAACTTGCTTCATTTCACCCTTCTGGCACCTAGAATTTGGAGATGGCCCCTAGATTTTTGGAAAAATTTCAGACCCTTGTTCTACAGCACACATTAAAATCCCAAAACAGTTTATGGATCATCTTCCTCACCTCACACCCCCTGCATGGAAAGCTTGACAGTAAAATGACAGAATTACACATCTAAATTTACAATTGGCAAAGGAAATTTAAAAGTACATGGAAAATAATCCTACTTTCAACACTCTAAGTCCAAGAGAAGACTGAAAATAAATAATATATTTGTATTTGTGATTAAATTTTCTAAATGGATAATGAGTATCATAGAATGTGTACCTTGTAAGTGAACTATTACCTACATGGCAGTGCGCAGTACAGTACTAAGGTCTTCCTGGTGGGTGCAATAGGTTACATAATGCTGGAACTCAGGTGTCAAATCTTGAAGGATTTTGTTTAGTACTGTTAAGCTCACAACAGGTGTCATATTCCAGTGTTTCTCAAAGGCGTCCAAGAATAGATCAGAGCAGCATTTTACTGCCAGAATGAAACAGACAAACAACTGTTACAGAAGAAAATTATACAAGTTCAGAGAAGCATGAGTATCAGCAGTTGTATCGTGTCCATGTAAGGAATTCTGGTCAGACTGAAGTAATGGTATGGTAATTAACACAACACAACCTTCCTTTTTCAGCAAACAGTAGTTCAACTGGTCAGAAAATTCCTGTCATTATTCATAGATGATACTCAACATATGAAAGACTCCCTTCTACCCTGTACTAGGCAGCAATATAGTTCAATTCTTAGCAGACTATTTTTCTCACGTACATTTAGTTCCTTCACAGGATTTTCCAATGAAATTTTAATTGTGAATGCAGACAGAACATTACAGTACACAGAATCAAACACATGATCTGAAAAATAATAATTAAATTTTTGGTTAAATAAGTTTGGCCAGTTACCTTGAAATATTCAAGTCAATCAAAATGGGCTGTTGAGTTTCATGAACTAAATCAGTCCAGTAAAAAAAAGAATGGATGAATAAATTCTGATAACTATTTCCTTAAAGACTGTGTATATATATATGTGCAACTTTCAGCCTTAGATAAAATGAAAATTTAATATTTTATCTTTTTTTGTCAAGTGACATAATGCTGTCATTTCTGGGCAACTTAAATAACTTATTTAACATACAATTCTGCACAAGCATAGTTAAAATGCAACACACTACTATTGCCTTCTACATGACGCTACATATTTCACCAGAACATTGGTAACCACCTACCAGATCATTTGGTATTATTACAAAGAAGTTTCACTGCTATCATAACCTCAAATCTTACTCCATAACCATGTAGCTTCAACCATATTTATCTTCAAAACTATCATCACATACATTCTTAGGTACAGATTCAATGAGAAGTTAGGTAATGGTAATTCAGAGTATAACAGGAAATTCTCCTTCCCATTGAAACAGGAAGGCAGAAGATCAACGTTGATGTAACATGCACAGGATTCACACACATGCACATACACATAAACACACAGGCTTAGTGGGCTGTGGCATTCCCCAAGCAATTATTCAACAACCTTCAATCCCAGTCCACACAGCTCTAATCACAGCTCAGTCTCAGAGCAAATCATGTACGATTTTTGGTGGACAGAGTGGCAATGTGAAGAGTTTCTCTTTATGTAGTTTTGTTTCTGCCTGTCAGTATCTTTCTACAAATTTTCCACATCATCTTACATCTCTTTTCAAAGAGCTTTCTTGCTGCGCAATAAAAGTGGCACGTCTGAAGTGAGCCATTTTCTACAAGCGAGACGGCGATTCAGTGCGTCCGAGTGGCAAACCAACGTTTTTTGGTCAGCTCCAGTTTTTAAATGGAGCTTGAGGAGTAAGTTGTCCTTCTTTGGTTTCTGCACAAGAAATTAAATAACAGGATGAAGTACAAATTCTCGATTGATCCTCTGCTGAATTGTATTTAAGGACATCTTGTTCTTTCCAGCTCATCACTGTACAACGCAGACCTGAGTCCTGTATGTTTGGAGGGGTTTCGTCTTCCATAATAAAAACTTCAGCAGTGGCGGCTCGTGGGACTCTCTTATGGTAGGGCTGAGGCTAGGATTATTATGTGATTAATGAGAAGGCCTAATAGTGTTCCTTTCAGCATGGCAACTGAACCACTCGTTTAGTGCATACACATACAGCAGAGTTAAAACTTCTCTCTTAGTTTGTATTCTAATTGATGATGACTAAGAAATAATTAAATCAGGTGGTGCATGACAGAAACTCTTGACCTCAATTTTCTCGACGAGAGTTAATTGCGAAAAACTGAAGCCCTGTGAATACTTCACACTGTTCTTGTTCATGTTCATGTTTATATTACAGTCACAACGACTAAAATTAAAATATCCACGTTTTGAAAACAGCTACGTAAGAGCAATTATACAAATTCCGGCGTTAGGTTAGGTTAGGTTAACAGATATACGAATTCCTCGCTTAACCGTCTACGACATGGATCCCCAAACTTTTTAAGGCAAAGATCGACATTCGATATTGTGCGCTCATTTGCGGGCCGCACGTGGAACAGTAACAGTAATCGGCATACCTCACTGCATAAATTACTGTAAAATATTTATAGTATATACACAAGTTACAAATGTGGTCGCTGAAGAACCACGCTGTATGAACTGCAGTTCGGGCAGCCCAAACCGCAACATGGGTGCCGCTGTCTTCTCACCACTCGGCCTAGAAGCGCTGACCCAACACGCAACGTCTGGGCATGGCACAGCTCGCTGGCTTTCCACAGCACTCACAGTCTGTCACGAGTACTTGAATTTGAAATAGTATCTCACATTCTTTTAAAGAACATATGTATCTAGCGAAAACTTCCATATTTCTGAGAGGGCCGCAGCCCTTATTGACGAGCTGTCCCTCAACTTCAGTGTCAAAGTTATGACTCATTACACTACACAGAACTAAACACATTCCTAAAGAACAGCTGACCACTGTTCGAAATAGTGGCGCGCCTGAACAAGTTCGTGGAATCGGAGCAATGCAGCGATAATATACCGCTAACTGTGGCGCGTCCGAGTTGTGGCGCTACTGCTGGCAGGGACAAGAGACCGAGAGCGTCTGTGGTTCGTCAATTCTGCAAGGCTACCAACGTGAACACTCCCATTGTAACCAGCAGTTCGCCATTTGTCGCTACTTCTTGTGGCGCCTCGTAGCGAGGATCCATTACTTTCAGTCATCTACTGCTGATACCATATAATCTTAGCAAATGAAAGCATTGACATTTGAAAAGTAAACTTTAAAAACAGGCTATTGATTTTAATAAACAAACGGAAAACACAACGGGATGCATCAAAAGAAAATTACTGCTATGAATATGACGCAAGGTTTTGATTATTCTAATACACTAATCTAACCAAAACCACGCAGCAGAATCTTTTCTAAGAAGCCCACAGTCAGCTAGAAGGCCTTACCTTCTTCCACAGGCACAGTGACTGGAATATTAGTACCTACCGAGATACAGACAGAATTATCACAATTCAGGGTTTTGCAGTATATAGGAATGCTGATAAGTCCTTAGCCCGACCAGGAAGGAAACAAGCTTATGTTTCTGTCAGAATGAGTGAATTTCCTTCGAGGCCTTGTCTTGCAGGGGGCAAAAAAAAAACCTTGATGACAGCTCGCGTCTCGATGTTGTTGAAATCGCGCTCGTCCCTGACATGCTTCCGAGCTTGTTTTCTTTCCTGGGCGGGCTAAGGACTTATCAGCACCTCGGTATAACAAAACTCACGTTCAAGGTTTTCGATATAACAAATTCAGTTCACCAAGCAGTGAAAACTAAACAGTGTAACTGTCTCATAGTGTTAACTTTACACTGAAATCAAAAGAAGCTCTGTCATTGTCCAGTAAGTGTAAAGAATGAAATGCAGTTTTGAAAGACAGCTGGATAAAGTGCAATAAAAAAAGGCAAATTTAGGAACTTACAAACAAAACCTAAAAGTATACTTAGAGTACCAAACTGCATTAGATAAAACACATCATATATTTAAAACACATTATTGTCCAACAGATGCACAAATATATAATTCGTAGATACAATTAGAATTATTATAAAATACTGAAAGGTAATTAAAATTGCTCCAACATATTTGGATCACAAGGGATCCATGATCAGGGAGATTGGCTAAAATTACAGTAATGGTTCTATCGCGTAAAGCACAGTACAAAGCTCCCTGATGATGGATCATTTGTGATCCTAAACATGTTGGAGCACTTCTTAAATATTTTTAAATATTATATAATAATTCTAATTGTAAGGTGAAGAGAGAGAACCAACAAGATGCAACTAATTCGATGTTTATTATCAAAATTTCTATCTCAACATGTTTCGGGCATCATTATGCCCATCATCAGGAGAATAAGACCGTGTATTACTGTATACGGTGTTCTGCCTGGGTGTGTGGGCTGTGGATGGCTGTGGCCTTGTGGAGCTGCGTCGTGAGCTGTGTGCACTGTGCACACTGATGATGGGTATAATGATGCCCGAAACATGTTGAGATAGAAAGTTTGATAATTAGTTGCATCTTGTTGGTTCTCTCTCTTCACCTTATGTTCACGATGCACGGTTACAAGATCCTAAAAATTCTAATTGTATTTACGAATTATATATTTGTGTATCTGTTGGATAATAAAGTGTTTTAATCGTCAATGATGCACAGAACAAACACGAACATCACATAGAGATGAACACAGTAAGACATTGCATGCTGCAGGGTCCTTGTTGAGAAGCTGAACATGTCCTCAGCTAGAAAAGAAATCATGATCTTCTAAGACTTCAAGTTTCATTATTATTTTCACAAGTCTCTATACTGTTACAATCTGCTTCTGGGGTATGCCGATGATGTTAATATACTGGCAGGAAGCATACATACTCTAAAGGAAAATGCAGAAGCTTTAGTAGCTGCTACTAGTGAGATTGGACTGGAAGTGAGTGCTGATAAAACTAAGTACATGGTCATGTCTCGAGATCAGAATGCAGGACAAAATCAGTGTGAGGATTGATAATAGTACCTTCGAGAGGGTGGAAGAGTTTAAATACTTGGGAACAACTTTAACAATCCAAAATTCTATTGCGGAAGAAATTAAGAGCAGATTGAGGTCAGGAAATGCTTGCTATCATTCGGTGTAGAATCTTTTGTCTTCCAGGTTGCTATCCAAAAATTTAAAGATTAAGATATATAGAAC
>Ga0136643_10012003_pt1 | contig 12876 bp, 7 predicted proteins | sample TergutLab28metaG_FD_96883 | JGI IMG/M metagenome (GOLD analysis project Ga0136643, IMG submission 96883) | Labiotermes labralis P1 segment gut microbial communities from Petit-Saut dam, French Guiana - Lab288 P1 (version 3) (version 3) | ecosystem: Host-associated > Arthropoda: Insects >...
CATTGCCCAGGGATCACGATCGAGGACGTGAGGAAGTCGGATTTGCTGGCAGAGCTGACCGATGTCTTGTCAGACGGTGTTTCCCAAGATTTGTGGCTATTATCTGTCGGCATCGATAATAACCCTTAGGGCCAGTACCAGTCTTTGATCCCTTGCAGCAAAGATAAATTTGTTGGCGATCGTCAATATATGCAGTGGTCTCCAAAGTTTATACTGTATAAAAGTTTCCCTAAGCCTAGCAAAGATGAACCAACGCCCAGCTTCTTAACATTGTGTGTGTGTGTGTAAGGGAGAGAGAGAGAGCGAGAGAGAGAGGATAGTTGTGTTTTAATTTTCTATAATTATTTTTTCTTCTCAAAACCTTGCAGCACTCCCGTCGAAAGCCACTACTCTAGCAACTAACAACGTCGCTAATAAACTACGAAAAAATATTTTAGCAATATTAAAAACAGAAGAAAGTATCAAGGTACCAGTCCACCTAGTTCAGTTTTCACCATGTTGTCTTTGTGAACATAACTGGATGCCGTATGTTTAGCTGTTGACCCCCTGACCACCAACTGGCCTCTGAATAGAGGGTATTTACGTAAAATTTATGCGCGAATTATCTGTATTTTTGACGGCATAATAACGGGCAATTATTGCATGGGAAAAAGAATTTGATCCAAACATTTAAATTTGACTAGCATGATGGTTCACAATTGCTTGCCAAGTGACTTTCTGATCCGCGGAATTTCTTTGCTACAAGAGTCAGCCTATTGTGTAATTACGATTGACACTGACCTCAACAAATTCCCTATCTGCATTGCGTGTGTTTAATCGCTTATGTTTTTAATTTTTTCATCTTTGTCTTTTACCTAATTAAACAATATTACCACATATAAACATCACAGTATACATCTATCAGTATATCACTTATTCAGTGTAAATTTGCCAAATGTCTCGCTCATAGGATCATCCTTAATAAGGTAAAGGTAAAGCTATCAAATTACGGGTCTTGACAAGCCCTTAGGGCTTCAGGAATCCAGGAAGTTGAGGTTCCCAGATTTCGTGACAACGGCACAGGATGGTGGTAAGGTTGTCAGCCTTATGCACCGGCCGCCTTTACCCCCAGGAAATGCTCCTGGTACTTATTTCTGTTAGAGGCTGAGTCGACCCCAGGGCCTTAGTGCGATCGGAAGGATTTTATGTCAATGAAAAATCCACTGACACCAGCTGGGATTGAGCCAGCAACCTTCCGATTTGTAGCACAGAAACTTAACAACTGTGCTACCGCGGTCCCCATATCACCATATATGTGAATCCCAATAAACATGTACACAGAATTGTGAATGACACCGTTGTTCGTTCTGGAAAGTAAATCAGGCTTCACAAAGTTAAAAGTCGGTCCACTCCACTTCCACCGCGGGGGAGATCCTATTATGGCATAGTGGATCCAGTAAGTAGCTGGTGGTATGCTGGTACACAGTGGCGTGGTGTGGGAATCAGAAATAGAACAAAACACGCTTGCTACGGACTTATTGTAGGAAAGTAATAATGTTCTTTATCGTTTCGGAGTGGCGCCATCTTGGCGATTAAACACTCGTTGTCACAGAGACGATGATGGAACCAGTCAACAGTGCAGTGCTAATATAGGAAATAATTTCTTTTATGAGACTGTTGCTGTTTGATGGACCAACCGCTTGTTCTCGGCGGTGACTCTGAGATCTTAAGACAAACGATAAGAAGTGTGAAATAGACTTGTTGCTGTGTCTCTCCCGTGCATGGACCTATCATCAGTCTATCTGCCGGGTTATAATACGCAGAGCAGTCTGCTATATCCACTGCACACTAATATCGAAATTAATCTCTGTTAGTAATCTGCTACAATTTGAAACAAACAAAACCCCCTATTTAGTTAATTTTCGCTGCGTATAACCAACAAGATGTAACGTTTCACAATTTATTTATTTCTGTAAGACGCTCTACATGTTTCAGACGGGGTTTTCGTCCATCAACAGGAGCTCAAAACAGCACATACAGCGTCCGGTATATATCAGACCAATACTGCTACGTGCTGCTAGCCTGACCATGGCCAGGCTAGCAGCACGTAGCAGTATTGTTCTGACAAATGTCTGACGCTGTATGTTCAGTTTTGAGCTCCTGATGATGGACGGAAAAACCGTCTGAAACATGTAGAGCGTCTTACAGAAATAAATAAATTGTGGAACGTTGCATCTTGTTGGTTGTACACTGCGAATAGTTTAGCGATGCACGGACCTATGAATGTTAAATTTAGTTAATTTTCTATGTCGTTTCAGCAGTTTTCATTCTTGCGATAAAATTAGCGTGTGATACAAATGCAGTTATTGAATGTGTATTTAGACAAGTCGTATTTCCTCGTTTGTACAGCAGCTACATCATTTAAAATTTAATATTTGGTTCTTATATTCCAAATTTTGTTTCGTATAAATTTTTTATTTCAGTGACGGTGATTCTGGTTTAAGTCTTCTGAGATGTGACGCTGTGTCATTGGGTGAGTAGTTCCTGACGTTTCGGAGGACCTTAATGCCTTTATCTTCAGGGTTCATGTAGTCCTTGTGAATTGCTGCGCCCGTGAAGATCGGGAACGCATCCAAAGACACACAGTGGCATCTCCGAAGACTTTAATCCTGAGTCACTGCAATGAGAGCCTCAAACCTCGCAAACTGATTTTACTCCGTTAAACATTTCTGCACTACAATTAGCCTGTAGCGTCTTTCCGAATATTGTCCCTTACTCTTGCTGTCCTGGTGCTGATCGGTTTTCTCCCTCCGCTACTGCATCTAATTGGTCCATTACTCTGCTGCCCGTTGGAATGTGATCCAATTAGAAGCCGAAGGGAGATGGAAGCGGCAGGCATTCGGTTTACTGCAGAGGGGCGAGGGGGGTGGGGGCTCTAACGAGCTCATCAGCCGGTCCCGAAGTGCAATACGGCGTTATCAAACTTTTTATACCATGGGTGTCCAAACCAGTTTTTTTTGCACCGCTCGAGCGTTAGGATCGTCGGTTGGATCGCAGTTTGCCGACTCAGATTTACTCGTACGACCGCGTCTTACAAAGTGGAGGGGGTACACAAACTTCCAAAGTCTAGGAGCCGCGTAAAAATTCTAGACCTCAGAAGGGTGACAGACAATTCCGTACTGCGTAACCATTACATAAGGCGCCAACAGTACACAGTTTATCCGCCTGGGCAACAAGGCGCCCGGGATTTGTGCAGCCCTGGAATAGAGTCCCACCGAGTTTATGATGAATTGAGCGAAGTGGCCACATTTTTTTCCACGTTAGTTTTGTTCATTCCCTCCATTATGGCACATTAAAATTCTAGTAACACCAACAAACACATAACTCTACAATCTATGTATTCTTTCTGTTACTTAGCTCCTACATGATTCGTCAGGGACCTTCCTGCAAAATTGCATTAAAATGTACAGCACTTAATAGTTTACTATAAACATGAATATTCACGTTTAACAAAGCCGACAGACTAAGACAGAAACAAAGGAAGAATAAAATAATGTGAAGTACAGCATGTGAGAAACTGAGGATGAGAAATACGTAGGAAGAGAGGATAAGAGAAAGTTATGGTAGTGAGAACAATGATGGCAAAAATAAGTGCAATGTAAACTTACGTCATCGGACCATCAGGAACTGTATTTACTGGCCCTACTCTGAGGCTGCCAGCGTGGTGCAGAACACTCATCTTCTCCTAGTGCCGGGTTGTGAATGGGTTGGGGCAGTACCCCAGCCACCCCCTCCGTGTCTTCTTAGGCGTGTCATGTGTTGACCTTTTTTTACTGTGAGGGTGCCAGCATTGAGCTGTGAATATGATGTCCAGTACTGAAGAACACTGAGATGTACGCGCTCAAAGATATTCTTCATTTACTTGCCACTGATTCGCGTCTGGAGTACACACATCCTTTTTTATTGAAGGTTTTCTAAGCCCTTTAACTGGATTAGTGACTCATTTCAGGATCTGAACGTGGAAGATTCTGGTTTAATCGCAGAACACACGCAAGCGCCGAGAGGTGCTGTGTAACTAACAGACTCAAAGTTAAGATTCCATATTTGGACGGTCTGGAATGTTGCGCTTGGAATGAATTACAAATGCAAGACAGGAAGCGTGAAGAGCTGCCATGTCAGTTATTTGTGGCGCTGCGATGTCGCTTTGCGTGGCGCACCCTGTCTCACACACACACACACACACACACACACACACACACAATCTCACACTTTCTCTCACGCACACTCACTACCACACAATGTCACACACAGTGCCACACTCACACAAGATAGTTACGTGCTGTGTAACTCGAAGATAAATACTGTTTTGCTCACTCTTCCTTGTATTAGACACTCCAGTCCATTTTTGGAAATTGGATGTACGTGAACTCCAGAAACAAGTTTCTGTTCTACGCCACTTTGCCTTTATTTCAATGTTTCCCACACAAAAGGTGTTACAGATGAACATTATTGGCTTCTGTATGTTTTTATTAACTCATATGTAATGAAGTAGGGTGGTATGGAACGGCAGGAACTAGATTAACCTGGCTCAGAATAGGAACAAGTAACTAGATCCGGTGGCCATGGTGATGAACCGTCAGGTTCCGTACTGTGCGAGGCTTATCTTCAATAGCTGAGGAAATGTTCCCTTCTGAAGAAGAACCCTGCTCCACAGGCTTGGTTAATTTATTATTCAGTTTATTTGTTAGTTGGTTGGTTGATTGGTTGTTTGGTTGGTTGTTTGGTTGGTTGGTTGGTTGGTTGGTTGGTTGGTTGGTTGTTTGGTTGGTTAATTTGTCGTTTGGTTGGTTAGTTGGTTGGTTGGTTTTTGGTCGGTTGGTTTGTTCTTTGATTGGTTGGTTGGTTGGTTGGTTCTTTGGTTGGTTAGTTGGTTGGTTCTTTGGTTAGTTGGTTGGTTAGTCAGTCGGTCATGTAAAGAAAATGACGTCTTATAACGCACTGCAATTAAAAAAATTGTTCAAGCCTGACCTGAACTTCGCGCGAAGTACATTGAATTTATATGAACCTAATTGACAAAATGCGTAAATTTAAAACGTCAAAGAAAGTGTTGCATATAATTACCACTGGGCTTTAAGTGGCTAATGCAACTGCAGGAAGTTGTTCAATTTATGGCATTGTATACCTTATTGTGGTCCGGGAATAATATTAATGCCTAACTACGTATATAATTTTGCTTTTATGTGACGACCGTTCTCCATGGGTGAGCGAAGATGGTATTAGTGCAATGTTACGTGATTATCGCTCAAACACTTTGAATGGGTTTTACAGTTCAACCACTTAAGATATCCTCGCTAAGATAACAGTCTTAGGCGAGCAAAAACCGTCATCGTAGTGAAAAGACAGATCTAAACATGGCCGTTCTAATTGGGCCATATTTCATAATAGTTTAATGGACATTTTCATATAAAAACTACACAAAATCTTGTCGAAACTGTATCGTTGCCTAGATGAAAGGTGAAGGTTGAATTTAGGACACAAAATCGTCGTCGTGTTTGAATGTGAAACTTGGTCCATTCAATTTGAACGAAGACCTAAATTTGAGCATATCTAGAACAAAGTCCCGAGAAAAAAATTATTTAATTTAAATGAAGTGAAAGTGACTGGGGGATCTAGAATGCGTCATATTGAGTAGCTTTTAAGCTGTGTCGGGGGTAGCGGTGGTATAGCGGCTAGGCTACAGGCTGTGCGTCCGAGGATTTGCTTTTAGATATCCGACAGTGACAAGAGATTTATCTCCTAAGCGTCCACACGAGCTCTGGGGCTCAACCATCCACATAATCAGTGGATATGGGGCTGTTTTCCCTGGAAGTAAGATGGCCAGGCCAGGGCGCGAGGCTCACTATTGACGGTCCAAAAATGTGCGTGGAGATGTTGACACTTTTCATATTTTGGTCGTGCGTCGGAACTTCGGGAAATATCCTCGCCCTCAACTTCCTTATGTTTATGTCTTCGATCAAAATCCCTTGAATTGATCCCTTATTAATTTTTACCATTTCAGCCACCATTCCCATCCTTAATCTCTTTAGTTTCTAACTTTTTCTGTATTTTCTTTGACATATATGGTGATTGTCGATCGGGTTTTGAATCGTCCTGCGCATGTGTTCAACCGCCAAAAGTATTTTATCACATTCAAATACGGGGTCACGTGACACTGTTTCATTAACATAAATATCTGTCAACATTCGACGTGTTTCGGTTGCGATTTCGAGAATTATTCTAGAAATTCGATGTTAAGCGCTCCCCTCATTTTGTTACTCGTTGTCCGTCGAGGTCTGTAAAAGGCATCTTGCACAGCTGGGCGTAACCCACACCCTGTTAACCCGATTTACACGAGCAATCGCTTCTTAGAGTGAATAAAGACCAAAATGAATAATTTGTTCGGTATACGAGATTTGAACTTCTCATAGCGGTGGTTGTGCTGCTGTGTGTCTGGGTGAGTTCTCCTCCAGAGACACGGCAACACTGAATTAAGTAGGCATTATTTAAATCCACTTTATTTCGCGGTCTCTGCACGACGCGAATGAAGTGAACTTATATTGGGGTGGCCGTATTGCCCTTACAATTTTCCTATCAGTGACTACACTGAACAGATTTGTATTAAATTTAGTATATGAACAGTAATTGTAAAGTTGTCAGCTAGTTTTATGGGTCAAATATATCCGCTACTTCATGTGAAGATCAAATGTAATGTTATAAGTATTTTTAGAATTGGTTCGTCGTTAAATATTTGGTACCTTACTGAACGTAAGTTTTAGTTTCACGTCTACAGTTTTTATCTGAGTCGTGTATACGTCTGACGAATAACAAGTACGTGTAATTATGACTGTGCAGTGTAATTAGCTTTGCAAAGAGAGATTTGTATCTAGCATAAATGAATAAATATCAAGGTTATCGAGGTATGGGAGTTGCAAAAAAAAGGCGAATTTGGGAAAAACTTGTGCTTTATCTGTGAAATGTAAGGCCAACACATTTCCACCGTTTGCATTTGCAATTTCTAAACTCAGTTATCTTTCTTTCTTATATGTGTACTTCACCATACAGGTACGTGACTTTCTAAGTATTTCGAACTCTTAACTTCCTGCATATACTGTGTTTGCCTCGCACTGCGTGGCCACTGGAATCTGATGCAAGAAATCAGTGAAATCCTAGTAGTAATATATACAAACTTAGAAATGTAGAACGTTTACCGCTGTGCACGTAAATGTTCTGCAGTCAGAACAAGCATTAGTTACCAATTCACTAGTTGACACGCAGCAATACACATCAACTGTTGGTATACACGTCGGTCCCTTAGATGTAGCTACGCTTCGGCTGTTAAATGGTCGTTGCCTTACGTAGTGGGAGCAAGGAAACAAATTGCCACAAGTTTATGCAGTCACATATATTGGCGTGCACAAGTAGTGGTTTTGGGAGATGTTAAAGCAAGAATGTACGAACAGCAGGATTTTTCAGTCTACTTTATGGAAGGAACAACATCAGTGATCAAAACCAATTGCACATGCAATCTGTACATTTTTCAACCTGACGTCTCGTTCAAACACAGTTTCTCCACGCTTCCTGCAACCGCTTTGTGGTTTCCGACCGCAGAACACAGAGACCAGCAGGGCTGTTCTAACACTCATAACTCTCTGTCTGTCTGTCTGCCTGCCTGTCTGTCTGTCTATCTACCTGCCTGCCTACCTGTCTGTCTGTCTATCTATCTATCTATCTATCTTTCTAATCTGTCTATCTAATCTATCTATCTATCTCTTTAATCTATCTATCTAATCTGTCTATCTAATCTATCTATCTAATCTATCTATCTATCTATCTAATCTATCTATCTATCTAATCTATCTATCTGTCTGACTGTCTGTATCTGTATATCCACACTCTCGTTTGTTCTCTTTCTTTCATTTTCTCTCTCACATTTTCATTCACACTGCTTCTGCGAGGTTCAGTTATGTCATTTTATTTCTGTTTTTATGAGTAATCCTTTTTTTTCTAAGATCTTATAAAAGTTCGATTGATTTTCGTCAGATGTCTTTTCATGTGATATTTGTTTTATAGATCAACCCACGTTTTTATTCCCTCCTGTCCTTTTATCGCTAAAGGTGTGCATTAAGAGAGCTGCTGTAAGTAAAACAAGAGTGACACAGACTATTGCGTTTCAACAGATTTACTGTGTCGAGTTTCTGTGGAGTTTATTTTTGCTTCATTAAAGTTTAAGAGCCGTTTGGTTATATGGTAGCCGTATACTGTCCGAGGTCGTCAGGCTTTATATGCACTTTGCAGGACAGCGCAACTTAAATTTCATCCTCGACGCTGGCGAAATGCTGCAAGTGTTCTTGCGAACTTGGGTTCAAAACATGCTACGGCGCTGTCCCCTTGTCGTGTACCTACAACAGTGCTGTTTGCAGTCAGACTGGTCGGCTTTGTTTAATGTCCGGCATGATGAGTGAACTGAATTAACAAGATCTAATTTTAGATTCGAATTATAAATCTGCTTTCAGTTATCTCTCTAAAACCTACTGTTTGGTACATATGCCACCAGGTTTAAGAGTCATGCTGTGCTTTTTGTTCACACGCTGTGTTTGTGTGTTTCGTACGGCTGTCACAGCAAAGAGCCATTATATCATCACTCAAGTTTCACCGATTGGTATTTCCAATTGAAGCACACTGTGTTCTCTCTTAGGCACGAATTGGATCTTTGTATACCGTGCAGACTTATTTTAATCTTTTTCGCATTTGTTTTACTAAAACCGTCCTTTTTCGGGCTCTGAACCTGTGATCTCTTGCCTCTTAGATTTTCGAACCTACATGGATGTTAAACAAACACGAATAATGGACGGATACCACAGCAGGTCTGGTCGTTTTGGAGAAAAGAAGATTTTTTTTTCTTGGCCCAAACCATAGCCTAATCACCGTACTGAATTGAAACTAAATAGAATGTCATAAACACTGTAATATATAATGGCGGACCGCGGTAGCACAGTGGTTAATGCGCTGTGCTACAAATTAGAAGGCCGCTGGTTCGATCCCAGCCGGTGTCATTGTAATTTTTCATTGACATAAAATCCTTCCGATCGCACTATGGCCCTGGGGTAGACTCAGCCTCTAACAGAAATGAGTACTAGGAGCACTTCCTGGGCGTAAAAGTGGCCGGTGGATAAGGCTGACAACCTTAGCACCGTCCTGTGCCGTTGTCATGAAATCTGGGAACCTTAATTTCCTGGAACCCTCTGGTCCATTCCAGTCCTGTAACGGGACTGCTTTACCTTTAACCTTCTTTGGGATGTTAGGCGGCGTATGTTGGCAGTTTCTTACCGACGTTTCGGGACAGCCATCGGTATCATCTCAAGCCCTCCAAGAAGACTGCTTGAACTTCAACTACACCATGGAGGGAGGAAGCCTGAAATCTTACACAAATTATGTCTGCATTATACCTAGCGTCTAGAAAACTTCGATTTTTTTCTCATTCTTTTGCAACTGCAGAAGTTATATTTCAATCTATTAAAGTGACAATCACTCGGGGGAACAAGAAAGTCACGATAAGGTTGTCTGGAGAGCCTGCAGGGTTACCAAGGTTACATCTGGATACTATGCGGACACAAGCCGGGGTACTGTCGCTGCTGCACTTGCTTGCTTGGCATCGTTTGATAGGAAGGTGATAAATGGGAGGGACATTTTGACACATGTAGTGCAATTAGTGCAATTACAGATATAAATATGGAACTACACAGGACTGTAATTTTTCCTTTTTTATATATGGGTGTGATACTTGGTTTCTCACATTAAGAGCAGTAAATGGGGCTGAAATTGTTCGAGAATAGAGTCTGGAGGAATATATTTGGGTCTGAGAGACAGGACGTAATAGAACGATGAGGAAATTACTTAACACGATGTTTTAGGATTTGTGTTTCTCGCCATATATTAATGGATGATCAAGTGCAACACGAGACGGGCGGTTTGTGCGTCATGTACACGCTTTTGGAGGGGAAACCTGAGACCACGTTGAACATTTGGGATTGTATGGAAGGATATTATTAAAATGGATTTTATGGGAGGACGGGATCTGGGTTCATGATCTCAGGACAGGGACATTTAAAGTGGAGTGCTGCTGTGAACGCAGTGAAAGAAGAGTGTGAGTTCCCTGAGATGAGGGGAATTGTTTGAGTAGCTGAGAACTTCTTCGTTTATGAAGGACTGCTCCGTGAAATTACTGGTTAGTGTATATTAATAACTGTCCAACGAGATGCAACACAAAGCAGTCTATTTATTATTCTACAAGTTCGCTCAACATGTTTCGGGTGTCAAACACACCCATTATCAGGAGTATACAAAACTGTAACTACAGCCTCCGGTACTGGTCATATTTTTTGTGCAGCTATCTCCCTTCAACATGGCCAAGCTAGCCTGGGTGATCTACAAGGTTTTGTTTTAAATTTCCGATTTATTTTTGTTTTCTTTCCTTCAGTTTCTTATAGTCTTCTTGGATTTTATAAGACATAAGCCTCCCTCTTCCCTAACATATTCTGTCCAGTTCTGAATTAATGGAAGGAAAATGCCGGTCTGCTATGACAGGTTGTGTTGAACTGCAGTCCCACGGTGTACCAATGAATTATGACGTGCATGCCTCCCCTACAACAGTAAGTCCCACAACATCATAAAGATTCCTAACGACGCCCCTCAATCCTACCTCTCCCTTGTAGGCCTTATTTTTTAAAAACTTAATTAACCGGCACCGATTAAGCTACTGCTACTTTCGGAAGTCCCTGACCGACACCTTAATTGTTATTTTTTATTATATATATAAATATACACACCTGTTCATCTTCCTTTCCCTTACCACTGCATGCTTGTTCACCAGCTTCTTAGACTGAAGACGAAGTTATAAGACATCGCCTACAGGAAGTCGTGTCATGCTAGGACTAGTTGAAACATAATCGAATAGGCAGTGTATTTGTAAAAGTTAAATATGTCCCTAAGTTTAATAAATCACCACCACTTGAAGGCACATGGAGGAGTGGCGGTATATATCAGTGCATTCCTAACTTTGACGCTAGATGTATATGACTGCTGAGCTTCACGGCCCAAGGGTAAATCACCGGCGTCTGTCGAACAAGAGGCTGGGTGTAACTAGGAGCTGGCCCAGACACTTTAGAGAAGAGAAACGTCTTGCCTTTGCCGGGAATCAGACCACGAATTCTCTATATTCCAGTCCGTATTCCAGCTGCTATATCAGTTGAGCTATCTCGGTTGCGTCTCTCTTTCTGCCAATAATATTTATCCTTTATTGGCCAAATGGGCTGGCCATGTCCCATTAAATTTAATGTCTAATCACGGTTTGGGCAACCAATCATTTATTTGAGAGGTATTTCTCTTCTTTCCACGGCAATATGGACTCTGAAAACCACCCACTCTCCTTATCCAATGGATACTGGAAGTTTGTACAAGAGGGTAAAGGGGACGGCGCACGCACGCACCAAACTCACCAACCACCCATATACTTGTACTTGTAGTATAGAAGAAAAGCCTACTTGCATCTGCACCTTCATTCCGACATATGCCTTCATAGCATGGTGCACAGTTAAGTACAGGAAAAAAATACTTCCATTCAGTCTTTGTTAATATTTCTTTGTACATAAATCGCACTCCAACTAACTCTACGGAACAGTGGAGCAAACTCCTTCCTGAGAAAGTAATAGTTGCTTAGTTCGTCAAGAAATTTCATTTTATGCAACTCGATCCTTTATTACCATGTTCGCTAGACCTCGCCATAGTCTCTATCCTACTTCAACTGTCAACTTCAATTCTGCTGTCGCCTTTTGCACATTGTAAAGACCTTATTGTCAGAGGGTCTCTCTCTCTCTCTCTGTCTCTCTAGAAATATCCGGTTTGCGTTTTCTTCTTGTAACTGTATTCACATCTGCAGTTCCTCTATCATTCGGGTCTCTTTATTCGTTCTTAATTAATTATTGTATCTGTACTCGTTGCTCTGTCTCCAGATACATATCTGTGACATCTGTCTTAACGTTCGTATGTATGTTGTTTCGTTGATTTTCAATCTCATACAATTACATTCACTGCACCTTGTGTTCTCATTATGTAGTCTAGTGTTCTTCCACATTGTTCATTAAGTCAATCGTTGATACGTGTTTGTGATTAAGCATATGCTGTTATTTTTGCAGTTCCTGTAAGTCGCAGTAACAGATGAGCAGAATACTGCATAATTGCCGCTATTTCATGCTTTGTGTGAAAATGAAATGACATCATTTTTGCAAGCTGATAAACACGTACATTACGTGAAGTGACGATTATTATTATTATCATCATTGTCACTTTCAGTGTTGCCGTTATTCCTGTTCTGACGGCGGCGCCGGATAGCTTAATCAGTATAGTGTCAGACTGCGAGCTGGGCGATCGGAGTTTGGATTCCGGGCAGGGCACGGGTTTTTTTCTCTTCTCCTAAACTTCCTAGCCGATTGTGGAGCCAACCCAGCCTCTTATTCAATGATGCCGGAAACTGTTTGGCCGGAGGCAAAGGGGCTGGGGGGTGAAGTTGACCATTCACCTCCATCTAGTGGCGACAATAAGAATGAGTGGAGCTGTATCTGCTCCCCAATACGCCATCATGGCGTGAGCGCCGACAAATTTACCGTTATTATTATTATTATTGTGATTACATGGGGACAGATTTATTAAATTTCTGTAACTTAATATGGTGCCGGTCTGAGTGGCCGCGCGGTCTAAGGCGTAGGTCTGCGGCTCCTCGCTTGCTGAGATTATGGGTTCGAATCCCACCGGTAGCGTGGATGCTTTTCTGTTGTGATTGCGCTGTTAGGTAGAAGTCTTTGC
>Ga0136643_10012007_pt1 | contig 12874 bp, 9 predicted proteins | sample TergutLab28metaG_FD_96883 | JGI IMG/M metagenome (GOLD analysis project Ga0136643, IMG submission 96883) | Labiotermes labralis P1 segment gut microbial communities from Petit-Saut dam, French Guiana - Lab288 P1 (version 3) (version 3) | ecosystem: Host-associated > Arthropoda: Insects >...
CAACTTGATGCACAAAATTTGTTTCACAATAAGTTTTATTTCATGCCTCTACATGTTTCGAGCACATGTGCTCATCATCAGGAAGTCAAAATTGCATTACACAGCCTCTGGTATCATCACACTTGCAAATGATATAACGATCATTTGCAAGTGTGATGACGTAGAGGCATGAAATAAACCTTATTGTGAAACAAATTTTGTGCATCAAGTTGATTAAATATTGAAATGAAAAAAAAGACAACAATTCATAAGGTCTTCACCAAGGAAGGTTTTCCTTTTATTTATTCTGTTGTTCGTACTTTTAAATAACGTAATGGTGAATATTTATTTGTAGAGCCTTATTTGAAAGGATTGCAGTTGACATTACATGAAAAACCCGTTTATTGAGAAAATCTTATTTAAATGTGAAGGTTTCCAGCAAATACAGAGAAATTACCAACAGTCGTTTAATATTCGTGCTGTCTTCTCAATTTTTGTAATACCTTTAAGAGAACATTTTAAAAATAACCTTATGTTAGATAAACTCCACACTGTTCAGGGTGTAAGATTAGAGTATAAAATGGTGAAACCGTGCTAAGTGTGGCGAAAGAATTTTAAGTCACTTTTCCTTATAAAATTTATCAGGCCACAACTTCTTGAAGAATTGTCACGAATATTATGAATGACTGAGAGTTGCACGACTATATAACATTAAAAAATGTTTTGTAATCAACAACAGGATACTCTCTTTGCTACTGAAGTTATTAAACTAAATGCCGAACGTAATTTACTCAAGGGTGCCAGCATTCAACCACACGCTCCAGCAAAAATAAAATACTAAATTAATCGCTTTCAGAAGGAACTTCTTATACAGACTCAGAATTATATCCCCAGCTTCTTATTTTAGAAGCTCTGTATTAATTTCTCTCCGATGATCAATTGACTTATTTACTCAATAGCTTTCCCATTCTCTCTTGTAGACTATATGTCAGAGAGCGTACTTAAAATAGGCTACCTTCACTGTCTTCTACACACAATCCATTCAATATTGTCAGATGCCCTTTCATTCAAACCTTAAATCTAATTAAGATAAAAAGTATCGTGTATCAATATTTATTAAGACCAACTAATTGCACATACTTGTCAAACCATTAAAATCACATTATCTGATTAAAATGGATTTAAAATATCTCCTACATGTTTCAATCCCTCTATGAGATCATCCTCATAGAGGGATTGAAACATATTTTAAATGCATTTTAATCAGATAATGTGATTTTAATGGTCTGACAAGTATGTGCAATTAGTTGGTCTTAATAAATATTGTTATCACATTGCACGGTGTTTTTCGCTGTACACACAGCAATGGTATATGTCATACAGGTTTGCTGACAGCTTGCGAGCAGGATCAGGACGGAACTGGTTCCGACCTGATCCTGCTCGCAAGTTGTAACTGTAACCTGTACGACATATACATATTGCTGTGTGTACAGCGAAAAACACCCGATGATGGACAGAGGAACTGTCCGAAACATGTAGAGTTTTATTCCAAAAATAAATTTGAGAAATTAGTGCATCTAGTTGGTTTTATTATAAGAATGTTATACATCTCACAGTGGACGACTTCTGAATTGGATACAAAACAAATATTATAAAATTTATTTTGTCACCTTACAATTTGTATAGCGCAAACATGTAGGCCATCTATTTGGTGTTTTCAAAATTAATAATTCTGTACTCAAATAGAAAACCTTTTTAACTATGTATAAGAAAATTAAAGGAACTTAAGGTTATGTTCATATTTGTGTTCTTAAAATCCAATTTGAGAAGACGCAGGCTTGTGGAAACGGTTTAAAAAAGATGTAATATGGGGGGGGGAGGCGGTGTAGAATTAATTTATCTGGCTGAGGACACGCCCAGTATTTTTTTCTTCTGAACACATTAATTTATATTCGTACTCTATAAGAGGACAACATTTTCTTGCCTGTCTGGAAAACTGTTAGCGTCGTAGGGAGAAATCTTTTACATTGAGGTATTAGTAGAAGATGATAATTACTCTAAGAGCCTGGACTTAAGTAGAAATATTTCGCAAATTGAATTATCAGTTCCTATTTTAAAAGTGCGCGATTACCATCCTGAATTCAGTTTCGAGCCTCGGATACCTAAAACCATCAACATGGGACAACCTGGAACAGGTCAAATTGAATGCTTGTGTTCATAAGTTTTTGTTTTCCCGAAAGAAATTTCACAGTTTATTTTATAAAATAAGGGTGAAAATGTACTCTTCCTCTAACTCGATCTCCGCCAGATCCATGCCATTTTCAGCTACTGAGTGAATAGACAAAGTACAGCATACCTCTCTTCATATTTAATTTCTGTAAAATCTCTCATTTTTTAACTGTGTATATTATGTAAAAGAGTTCCAGAAAAAAGCCTTTGCCTTATAACACTAAATATTGTATTCTTTTGCAGGAAGTATTTGAGAAAATATCGAAGGAAACACCTCCAGTATCAGCTGCACTTTCACAGTTCTACAGTCTACCAGGAATCTTCACTGGAAATGGCGAGAATGGTGTTAAAATTGTGCATTATGGTCGCTAAATTTGGCTGACATCCTATCTGGGTTGGGTTCATTAGGTGGTGGAATTCTTAGTGCTGGTGGAGTTGTTAAGGGGAACGGAGTTAGCAAACTCAGCCAGTCCTATCAAGTTGGTTGTTCTAAACAAATACGAGGCGCAATTATTCATGTAGATTGTAGCAATAACAGCAGTGGCAGCAGAGCTTATGTTGTCACTGGCCGCAACGTTTCGAGTAACTTCAGTACTCATAGTGGCAACACCGATGATATAATAATTGATACCGATAATTTGGATGGAAATGGCTTTTTTAAAGGCTCGTGGGACTACACACCGCTGGCACAAGACTCAATTCCAAACCACAAAGGCAGTGCTTCTGTCAAAATCATGAGAGCTGACGGTGAAAAACAATAGGTCATTATACCTGTGGTTAGACCAGCCATACCTGCAGTAGTTGGTGGTGAATCTGACAGTATAAGGAGGTACAGAGGCTAACTCCTTTGAATATCTTACAGACCAACATAATCAATTACTTTAGCTTTCTGCTACAAAACTCGCCGATAACAACAAACCCAAAAATGCTAGAAACTGTTGAGGAACTACTTAAAAGACTATTTTTGGGACAGATCAACGCAAAATTTCTACTCCCTCAACTACAAAAATTGATAAGCTTACCCCTACAGGAACAACTGCAGAACGTGCTCAAATCATACGTACCTATCGTGGAACCAGTTTTTGGTCTTCAAATAGAGCATCTAAACAATTATTAACAAGAACCCACAATTGTCGATTTAGTATTCACACAGCAGATTCCCACCCTTACAGGTGGTATAGACAAGAGGTGGGTCCTTCAGCCGGTTGTGGGTCACCCATTTTACAACGCAGTGGACACAAGTAGTTTTGTGAATTACGACTTACAGCAGTTTTTACAGCAGAACAAAGAATTGTCTGACAGAGAATCTGCTACGTTTAAGGTGTACTTCATTATGACCACCATGCCTTTACCCATTGACATAAAAGCGGCCATGACGTTCTGAAACCTCGCTTCGGTATTGTATGCGATGAAAGACAGTGTGTGGGAATTTATCATCCAAAGGCTCTTCAACATGACCGTTACCAGCCCAGACAATGGCTTGAAAGTTTTCCTGCGACTTGTTGCTACGACTCCTGGCGTTCCCAGCGAGGTTACAGCAAGTATTGAAAATAGGCTTGGAGATCTTCCCAACGACACAGTCTCTCCTACAGAAGCGGTACATTTTTCAACAGGCATTTCTCTCCCACTTCAACTTCAAAATGTTCTTTCACGCCTGACTAAATTCCCATACAATCCTCAGCCTCTATGTCCACTGAAACTCCAACATGATCCTCAACCGCAACATGCAATTCAAAATCCACACACATCCCAGTACCAAAATTTGCAGTTTAGTTATGACACACATGAAAATAATTATGAGCATACAACTCAGATAAACCCATAACCCAGTATCAACCTTAATAACATCCTCAATATTCAGCACAACAAGCTGAATATCTACCCGAATCTGAACACAAAATACTACAGCCTTAGGATCCATCATATCAAAATGATTATCAGTAAGCAAGATAGAACAAGCCCACAAAACAATACCAACGTCAGCAAGAACTTCAGTATTCAGCACATCAAGCTGAATATGAACAATCATTTACACATCAACAACCATCTCGATACCAAAGCCAACAATCTCAGTATTCACCAAATCAACGGGAATCTCAACATAAAATTCACAAAGAGCCACCAGCCCAGTACCAAGTTCAACCCCCTCAATATTCAACAGAACATCAAACCGAACCTCAATACAGGCCACAAATTGAACCCCAACCTCAATCTCAGTATCCACTCCAATATCAGCCCCAGTATCCAAAATTCCAAAATTCCAACCTCAACTTCATTGGCTTCCAAAAATTAAACTCCAGGCTGAATGTACACATGACAAACAATCTGACTGTTATCAGACACAGTATCAGCTATCATAAGATGAATCGAAACATCAAACTCAATATCTAACTGAAGCTCAACATCAATCCGAAAATCAAGCACAAAATCAACAACTGCATTCACCACAAAATCAACCCCAGCTAATGAATCAATTTCAAAATCTCCATCCACTATATTCTGAACCTCACATTCAATACACACTACAACATCCAGAACCTCAATATGCTGCTAAACCCCACAGTCCACAGGCAACTCCAGATTCTATTGAGGTCACACAGATGAAAATCATCTTCCTTGTCGACGAAGTACTCGACACTTCCTCAGGGAGTGACCTTTAAAACCCAAGTGAACTCTCGCCTGTTTGTTCAGGATTTGAAGGATGTTCGTTTATAGACAAGATCCGCTACCTCTTTTTGCTGAACCGAGTGTGACAAAGTTCATACTGAGTTTTGATATTAACATATAAAGATATTCCAATAAGACTTCGCTACTTTTGTACATTTTTCAAAAAAATATTATCACAAATTCAACTCCAGTTAATGACGTAATCACTATTCAGCATTGCTCAGACTACCTGACAACTACGCTGAAACCATGGACGACTGCCACATCCAAACCAAGTTCGGCACTCACTGAAATTACTTTTTTTTAAGTTAAATCCTCAGCATGCTCCATTACAGTAAGTAATACTACATACTATTGTAATCTTACATTTCTGTTGTTAGTGTTCTTACATCTGTTCGTTAGAATGGTTTATCTCTTCAAGGTCCATTGAATTTATGTGTCTAATTAATTGCTTCAGATTCGGATTGGTTTGTTCACTTTTACTTACTGGCCAGTTGCCTACTTTAAGTATACTGTTCTTCAAAATTTCTCTTTCTTTCTTTAGCCTTTCGCACTGGAATATCAGACGGTCTACTGTTTTGATATTACTTACATATTGCCTACATGTATCAATACGTCTTTGTACTGCCTCACATTGGAACGGATCGTTACAGTTTTGCTTAAAACAAACATTTACAATTACTTATAAGCAATGTGTTCAACTTTTCAAACTATCCAACAAAGGTGACATATCTTCAATCTATTCTTCAAAGCCTGACGTCCAGAAATCTTGTCTCAGTAAGGGACTTGTGTGTTGTTGAACTTTATCTACAGTATATGAAAGAACAGTGCAATATTCTAGTTTCCGGCGATGTTAAGTCCGAAATTTTAAAGCATATCACTCAACCATCAGATGAACAAAAAAAAAACTGTTTGAGGTTTTAGGTGATTACAAAATCGAAATCTCCACACCTGCTGAACAAGTATTGAAACTGATTTTCAGATTTGCCCTTACTCACTTTCGGTCTACATATAACAAGGAACTGCGTCCAGGTTTACAGCATTTTATTTCCAAGGCTTTCCCCAGTAGTACAATAGCAAATGTGGAAGACTTTGTGGAAAACCTCGGAATACAGATAATGGGAGGGGCGGATGTAGTCACAGAAGCAAAGTGGACGCCAGTCATATGTAAAGGAGTCATTAACATAACTCTGTAATGAAGGTTGTGGAGAAGGAGAGGCTCGGTGAAAGGGGAGAGGAGCAGCTCATGGAATATTTTGCAACTGAATTTAATCTCAATATCCTGAGCGAGGGTTTCAAATTTTGGAAGTATAATACTAAAGGAAAGTGGCTAAAGGAAATTCTGAAACACGTTTTGAACAAAACATATGTCAGCCCGAAAACAAGGGCTCTGATTTCACGAGTATATCCTCTCAGCCTTAGATTGGAACTGGAGTTGAACCTCTTGATTATGTTAGCTAAATTTTAGTTAAATACAGTGTATTTGTGCGGTCGCTTTTGCCTAGAAGCTAATGTGTAATATAAATACTTCTTTAATCCGTTTCTAAAGAATAATCCTGCAATGAAATATGTAAATATAATTTTACTTTAAATCTGCAACAACGATACTCTTAGAATGTACACACAATACTGCATATTAATATGTTCCATAATCTGTGTGTGTTAGTCAGTCATTAAGAAGCCTAAGGACGTACACTGATAGCTGTTCAACTTCGACGTACAAACTTGCGATATCAAACAAAATTTGCATTAATACCGATATTAAACCCTTTCAAATCCGGTAGAATAAATGGATTTCCACAACGTTTGGTTACGTTTATATCCTCTAAGTGAACACACAACAGAAGTGTATTTAGTTGGACATTTTAAGAATATTATACTACAGTTGTTTATCAAAATGTGGATCGCAGACTGATATTAGTCGATGAAATGCTAGCTGAAATACTTTTATGTCAGCAGTTGCAATACATTTAATACAACATTTGGTTCTCCTTTTACAAAAACGTCATTCAGAAAACTTAAGGGAAAGGGAACACCAATAGGTCTTTGTTGAGGTTATTTATTTATTTTATTTACTTATTTACTGCAATTGGGTTGATACCCAGTGGCAGTGGTTATTTTACATGTAAACAAAACATGAAATTAGTTACTACTAGATTTAAGTCGAGAGGGCTACATGAGAAGCATGCAGTGGCAACTTGGAATCTTGGGAACCATCTCAGCTTTTGCTTATAGACACAGGGAAACCAAGAAAAACCTGTGTCGAGCTGGCCGGTCGCAGGACCTTCCGAATACTGACTTCTAGCTAGCAGTCCGGCATCTAAAGTACCAAAAAAAAACGGCAATGCACACACACAGTACAGCAAATACACATAAGATGACAACAATACACACAAAATAACTACAACAATACACACGGCCAACCAACAACAATTACACACAAGGCAACTTAAAACTAGCAACAATACATTCGAGACAAGTAGCAGTACGCAATTGCAATGTGTTTAAAAGAGACAAACTACGGGGCATGGCCTGGATTTGTTAGCCTCAGCACCGGACCCTTTTAAAAATGCCAAAATGTTGTTACTTTCACTTTTTCGTCACGACTAATTAGATTACTGGCACATATCTAAACTCATGGTGATTTTTTTTCGTTAACGTACAAAATCATGTTTACTTTACATTAATCTTCCATAAAGGAGTTTTCTCAAATCGGAGTTCGTCAAGGAGCATGATGGCAGTTCTACTTTTTGTTTCTGCGCACACAGACATTTTCCCAGAGGGACATCCCAAATGCCTGTCAGTTCGCTCAGAAGAGGATTCAGCAGCATTATGAAACTGACCCACATATTGGAATTCTGCTTTTATTTTTCTCGAGGAAATCCATTAAACGCCGACAATTCAAGCATATGCACACAAAATCGGAAAAACAGAGATAATATAAATTTGTTGCTTGCTTAGGTTTATTTATTTAATTATTCTCACTTGGCTTACTTGGCAACTGTAGAGTTTCGAAAGCTATTATAATTAGTAAAGAATGTAAGGAAACGTGTCAAATAAATAGGTCGTCTCTTAATTGTAAGTACTGAGGAATACCACGAGAAAATTCAGCAAGAAAATCAGGTCTCCGGGCCGATATTTTAACACCTGACCTCCCTATTACAAAGCATAAGTGGTAACCACTCGACGGCCATGTTTGGTCTGATGTGATATTACTATTTCTTTACGACAGGTTAAAGCAGAGGTGAAGGTAAAAGTAGAGGTAAAGGTAAACATGAGTTGTTCATACACATGTCATGAAAGCGTGTAGAAGGAGCGGAAGCATGTTTCCACTCATTCTTAATCGCTGCAATGGCAGGAGGTGAGTGTCTATCCTCCGGACACGGCCTTTGAAAGCCAGAGTTATAGGACAGGGTACCCGTTCAGTAATGTAATATATACTGTACCTGTGCTCTATGTGTCATTATTTACAGACAATATGACGGTAGAAAACTGTGAAATGAAGTGTGACAAATGCAGTCCACAATATATTTTGAAAAGAAACCTTGTTTTATTGGAAGAATGCTCGTACAAGTGCCTTTTATATTAGTTTCATATTTTGACTCATATATTTGTCCCATAACACCATGACATATCAAAAATGCAGTTCATAATACCGTACATTTACAGCTTGAATTCCGTTCTTATTAATTTTTAATGTTCTGGAGCTGACACGCTATTGTACTATATTACACTAAACTAGGGGTTTTGATTAAACTCAGTTCTTCTGTTCTTAGTACTCCCGTTTCACGATGCTAGTCACTGCACAATTACATAGTCCTACGTATGCTATTTACAAACATTGGCTTTGTAGACCACATATATTTAAATTTGTCTAAATATCTACGTAACCTGTGACATTCTTTATTAATACCTCACAATATTTCCGCATCAGTTACCTCGGCTTTCATATACAGCTAGTTGTAATTTATGTATCATTTTCTCCATTTAACCCTTTAAACGCCGAGTTAAATCCCATCTTCCATTTACTGGCATTATTAGGAGCTCACCATATTCTCCACGTTTGCGGGATAAGGGTTAATAGTTTATGAACAACGCCAAAGTGTAGAGTAAATGGTTATAATTAAGGTTGCAATTTTTTAAAAAACAATTTTATAAATTACAATATAATACATTTCAAATCTTAATATATATTTAATTCCTTAGGTATAAAATCTGCCACGTATATGTGTAATCACGAATCATTTATTTTATTCCATATATTATTAAAAATTACAGTGTTGAAAATGCTAAGTGGTGTTGTTGTATCCATACGGTAAATAATAAAGCCACTTTCGGAAAGTGCTCTATAATCAGAAAAACTACACACTTCCAAGTAAAAAATTGTTCCTCTTTATTAAGTTACAAAGAGCATAAATATGGTTTATGGTTCTAAGCCCTCGTCCACTATCACAGACAGTGCAGATATTACACATTGTAGAATGACCTGCACCACTGTCCATTGCCTTGTTATCCCATGCGTTTTTAATAGACCATGAGCCCCGAAGGGTAAAAAAAATTTGATTATACTATTCTTAATTTCACTTAAGTGGCGCCATAGACATTCATGGACAAAAAATAAACTTTACCCTATAAAACAGGTATTTTTATTGTGTCCACATAATACGGCTTGTGACATCCAACTCTGTGACTAAGCCAGCATTATCACATTCAAAAGAAAAATAAGCTAATGTACAAGTTGGACGGTACAGACAGTTTCACGGTTCCATATTTCATTTTAAAAAGCTGCAATGTAGAACACAGTCTACTAGACACAAAATTGTAATTTGAAATAGAATGAACAGTAACAAAGACAAAATCTCAAAGTTGTGCAAAAATATGCTTCGCCCTTTGAGGACTTGAGCGGAAAATGCTAATTTCTAGGGCCGTTAACAGTAACAAAGGAAACTTACTCCAGAATTCCTTACGCAGCCGAGGGAGTGAAGTGTAAATGCTTAATGACCCTTGCCCTCATTCCATCTGCCCTACACGTTACGACATATTGGCGGAAGGGACATATCTGGCTTTATTGTAGCCTTTTAACCTAAGCTTCACTTCCTTTTGTCCTTTCAAATTTCGCTTTCTCCATCTTCTCTGTTTCCACATCTTTTTTAAGGATGATACAATCACATAACTTTCCTTCCTAGTACAACGTGACATCTTACCCCAGCGAAAATTCATGTGTTCATACAGACCTACCGAAATCTTCTCCACATTTTGGTACAGTGTTTGCTATCTGTATCATTATGTCTTTCTTGTACCATTGACCTTATTCCCCTTATAACAAACTCCTGTTGATTCTTTCAAGCAAATATTAGTCCAGTGCTTTATATCATTCTTTCAGCGCCTTATCCCCAACTTCTCACAACCATATTGCTGTTCTACCAATATTAATACTGCGGCACCATTTTCTCAGTACGAACAAACATAATCCGATGCCAAGTATTTTACTTTCTGTCCCATACACTATATTTTATATTAAATGACAGTACTTAAAACCGAGCAAGTTTCTTCAAGCACTAACCCTTCTGACTGCTACTCATATATATGCATCCTACTGAATATTAACAGGCAAACCGATAACCTTAAATGTGGAATTCTCTTGTTTCACTCAGTTGATCCAAGCAAATTATGTAACTCTAAATATAATTAGACCATGGTCGTTCCTTCCCACATCCTTTCCAGTTAATAAATTTGTTGATGTCCTATGGTACATAAACGGATACATTTAAAATGTCTTTAAATAAACAATATATATGCGTGTGTGTGTGTGTGTTAATAATACATAAATAATGAATATTAATAAGAATATATATACTAACAATACACGAGTGTAGTTTCTACGTTGTTGGTTTATTTCACATTATGTTCAAATACTCAGTAAATATGTGTCATGGAACACTCACACTATCTACTTTTCTGCGATATACTAAACTATAAACATACATTTATATTATACATTTCGTATTTCCATATCTTGCCAAATAAAATGGCTTTCGTTATTTATAATATTTTTATAACTGAGGTGCCTGGGTGCAATTTTGTTTCGTTCGATGCACAAATGGTTTCTTATGCTCTAATCCGGAAGCTTCTATTGACCGATACCTTTCATTCTCCCGTCCTCTACCTCCACCATCTTCGTCTTTGCTTTTTTGCCATTCACACCCAGTAGCGTCCAATCTGGCGTCGACGCTCGTAACAAACTCTGGATACTCTTTTGGTTTCAATCATACTCAAGCACCAGAACCAAAAATTTAAGACATTTCATTGCTATTGGATCTTTTTACATTGGTGTATCAGGTAAATGATTTAGTTCAAGTTTTTGGTAAAAAATTATAAAATAAGAACTGCAAAGGAGAGAATAGGTAGAGTTATGGATATTCATAATTTTTTTAGAATCTTTCGTGTGAGAAACTGAAGAAAACTCATAAACTTTTTGCTAATCTAACCAATGCTTTATTCTACATTACATGCAAAAGTTAGAGTTGGGATGCTATATTCTAGGTGTTTAGGTATTGTTCAGTGCTTCATAGCAAGTTTATAATGCATAAAACTGCATACAAAAGTGTTGTGAACCTTTTAAATACACTCTCGTTTTATGCGTCCGAAATGAAAGAAGGAATCCACGAAAAGGTACTCAGATTCTAAAAATCATAAAGACAGTTTGCTGTCATGAGTACAGAAGTGCCTAAATTTATTTGACATTAGTGCTACACTAGGAAGAACACAGAGAGAGTTCCTGTATTGATGGAAACAATTAATAGTCTGGCCTCAGTAACTTTTAAGAGTAAAACTGTAATGAACACCCTGCATTACAGCTTCTTTTACTTTGTTTCTATCAGTATCAAACAACAGACTGATTAGCAAGTCTAAGAGTATTATTATAACGTCCTAATACTACGTGCCTTCTGTGCGTTTCGTGATTGGTTTCACTGGAAATGTTCTCCCTCTCGCTCTTGTGTGATGGACATAAGCTGCGTTGGAATTTCCTGACTTCCAGTCCCATGTGTGATATATTAAAATTCTGAAAATCCTGTTGCAATCTCCTGTCCTCCAATTCCATGTGCTGTTGAAACAACCCGCCCGCTAGCCACATGTGCGATTTGCGCAAGTTCTGTTGCAAGTTGGTGGTCTGCCGTTCGACGTGCTATTTGCGCAAGTTGTGTTGCAATTCAATCCTCTCCATCTCCACCTGTAATTTCCGTGACGTTTGTCATTGGTACCTTCTATCCTCCCATTCCCCAGGCGTATTCCTTTGCTACCTTCAGACACTCGTGTCCTCGGGGTTCCTGTGTGATTCACGTCAGTTCCGTTGTAAGTTCCTGTCATCAAGTTCGCTGTGTCGTTCACGTAAGTTCCGCTCGAAAATTCTGCTGTCCTCTTCTCGGTTTCTTGTCCAAGGTCTCTAGAATACGTTCCATTGCCATACTGAAGTTGTGGTCCTCTTACAGTTCCAACTGAGTGACTTTCTTCGCATGATATCTGGAAAAATAACAAAACTTCAGGATTAATTATGGTTTTCACATTTTGTCTTTCGTACAAGAAATTTAATAGACTACTGAAGATAAGGTAGTGGTAAGGCCTTAAATCAGAGGTACTCAACCGTCATGACGTGATCGTTTGCACAGTGTGCCTGGAGGTCAAGTCATGGCACCATTCTATAACCCGTATGGACACTATCAAAAACCTTGTATATAACCCAACTTTACATCATATTGTTGTGTAAGACGGACAATAAATAACATTGTTATTTTAAAACAACGGGATGGAACACCCTAAAAAACCTAAACTCCGTGGCCTTAGTCCGCACGCGAACTATACCGACAGAGCGGCCGCCGCCGCCGCCGGTCGGCGAAGTTAGTGCCAACTTCTGCGGATAGAGGGGTGTCACGTGGTCAGCGCAACGGGTCCCCACAGCCGTTAATCTCTGTTTTCTAGACCTGGAGCCGCTACTTTTTTC
>Ga0136643_10012008_pt1 | contig 12873 bp, 9 predicted proteins | sample TergutLab28metaG_FD_96883 | JGI IMG/M metagenome (GOLD analysis project Ga0136643, IMG submission 96883) | Labiotermes labralis P1 segment gut microbial communities from Petit-Saut dam, French Guiana - Lab288 P1 (version 3) (version 3) | ecosystem: Host-associated > Arthropoda: Insects >...
CCCAGGCGCTCTGCACGCAAACACCACGCAAACAACGGCCACCACTTGCAAGATATTCTTTTTAAGACTATGTGATTTAAAACTTCCCATGTTGTAGTTTCAGAATCCAAAAATAAAAGTTTTGTATCTCAAATAGTTTTTTTGTTATTAACCTTAAAATTTATGGAGGTTATTTTGCCCCACCCTGTAGATAATATTACAAAGGAAACCAATTATGCTCAAATACAGTTTTCAAAATATTAAAAAATAACACATGTAATATGATATGTGCTTCTTTGTTAATCAGTTAAATCAACAACAAGATAATAAATACATTTAAAGGATAGGTAAGTTGAAATTAAATTTCATTTTCTTAAAAGACGAAGGCAGATGTATTCCTGTTCCCCTTTCTTGGACTATAGTAACTTTAACAATTGAGATTTATTGAAGTTAACAAACATTTTTGGAGTCTAGAAGCCATGAATAACTTTTTTGCCTACATTCACTGTTAATGAAAAGCTATATTTCGGTTTCAGGTTAGTGGCATTAACGTAATTTTCTCCCAATTCAAGTTCAGGCACCCCTTGAAATCTATCCACGGAACACTTGGGGTTCCGTGGCGCCATGTTAAGAACGGCTGTTCTACATAATTGGTGTCGGAGAAAAACTTCTTACCTGGCCTTACCTGCTGGGTATATTTGTGTATACGTCATTGGTGACACTAATAAAAAAAATTACTTACTCCTCAAGATGGCTGGAGCAGCAAATGCTTCTTGACTGAATGTACAGATAAGGTGGTTAGTCTTACCTGTCAGAGAGCATCTTTGTAATGACGGGATGCAACATCAGGCGTCATTACAAGAAAGAATGTGAAGAGAAATATAAGGATTTGATTATAAACTCGGTGAAAATAAAATTCGCCAGTTGGGAGCTTCTTTAAACGGCTAACAAACTTCTGCCCTCATCACCAGCTTTCCGTTTCCTCAGTACCATGCCACAGTTTCTTCTTACAGCACTGTCCCGTTCACATGAACAAACGACCAGTGACCGAATGCCTGCCGCTTGTATTTGTATTTCGTTGGACAGTCTGGCGTTAGCCACAGAGCGCGCGGCACTTCCAGTCTTCAAAGCTAACTTTCAGCGAGTGATACTGTGCTGCTTAGAACATCGCTGTTCCCTGCCACTTTTTCCTTGCGTTTTATTGCTACATTCTTCGTTTCTGGGGGCAAAATTTTTCAGCTGATAATAGTCGCCCGTAGTGGCCATGTTAATGGAACGGATAGTAAACCAAGAGTAAGTCAAGTCTGTTTCTTGGGGTTCCTCTTAGTCAGGAAGGTCGACTAGGAGGACGACCAAAAAAAAACAAATTTTGGATCTGTGTACAAACAGATATTTATAAAAGCAAAATTGAAAAACTAGTAAGAGAGGTAACAAAACAGCTGACTGGGAGAAGTCCATAAAGGAGGCGAAGGTTCGCATTGGATTGTAGTGCCGTCTAAGAAGAAGAAGAAGGAGGAGGAGGAGGAGAGTGGGTACCCGAGGGCCGCAGGCAACCAGCGGGTTGCTGACCTTTGCAGTTAACAGTGTAATTGCCATTCTTTACAGCCACGTGCTTCTACGCGGTATGCTGAAGAATGTTCTTGCTGCCATTCAAAACGGCACTGCACCAATCCCGAATGCGCCGTAAGCGCTTCTATGTTACTTGCGACGCTAGCTAGGTGTATGGCATTTATAGGTTGAGTAAAAAATACAAAATTACGGAGTACAGAGTACCGGGCCGACTGCGCTGACCCCACGAAGTTTTTTACAGGGCGCAGCCCAGCGACGTTAGATATCGTACAGTTATGGTACAGCTGTACTATGACGTCGAGTGGCACAGTGAGAAGTAAACCAATCAGCGTCAGTCCGCCTTTTCTGTGAGCCTTCAACGGGGATCAGAGTTAGTATTCATACATTCTTTCGCGCATGCAGAAATTTGCCTGTGGCATATCAAGACAGTAAAAGTATAGTTTTCAGTAAGTGCACAGTAATACGTAATGTGATAACAGTTATTAGATGTGTGTTGATAACAGTAACATGATCCATTGGGCGTACGCCAGACATTGGAGTGCGCGGCAAATGGCGTTGAACTAATCTCGCACAACATGCCCATGTCAGAGGAGATGACAGTCACTCACTCGGAATTTTTGTCCACCTCAGTGTCTGTCAAGTCAAATGCTCTACCACTGTGTTCTAAGTTGCTATTTGTTGTATGTTCACAGTATTTTATACATAGCTCTTTCGTGTAAATAATGATTTGCCCCGTATATTTTTGTTAGTACACTTTGTGTTTTTCTGTTAGTTAATAACATACATTGTGCCCAGTATGAAGCGTGATGCTTCTTTTGCGAATTGTCATGGCCTGTTCTATAATGATTTTATCTCTCATTACAGTTGCTGTTCGGATGCTGTTGAGCTCTGCATTTGACTTGTGCTACAGTTCTAATTAATTTAACAGACGAATTAACCATAACCAACCACGCTTTCAGTTTGTGTGCATTAAATACAGAGCACATAAGAGCTTAGTCTGTGGCATCCATAAATTTTATGTATTTGTTTCAGAGCCTCTTATTTGTGAGAAGCTGATGAGTGGGAAGGTACTCTTGTGTTGGCGACATGACTTAACATCAGAGGTGGCCCGCAGGAGGTACCTGCAGAGCCAGGATTCCCTGCGGTCAGCGCACGGTGAAATTGCAAATGTCTTCTTTAGTGAATTTTCACAACAGCGCAGTGATGCAGAAATAGAAGAAACAGGTGAAGGTGTGTTATACAAATGCACTCATATGTCATTAGTTACTAGTTCTTCATTGATCAACATCAGTTTTCTTACTCACTCACTGTCTTATGTGAAAAAATTACGTATAAGATTGTACCTTTTGCTGTGTGTGTAAGTCTGAAACATGGTCTCATATGAAGGAAAAATATAGTTATAGGTGTTGAAGATTAGGATGATGAAGAGAGTATTTGGGCTGAAGAGGGAAAAAGTTTCAGAAGGCTGGAAGAAATCACATAATGAGCATCATGATTTTTAATCACCGCCAAGTAAACCATTGCTATTGTGTCAAATCCAGGAGGATGAGAAAGCTGGAAAATGTACCACCCAGTGGTGAAATATCCATAAAACCTTGTAGTTAGAAAATCAGAAGGGAAGAGATCAACAAAACTTCAGTACAGGTGGAAGGATAACATTAAAGTGGCACTTAAAAGTGGGATTTAAAGATTTAGAATTAGTATTTTAAAGAAAAAATATATATGCATGATATATAGTCTGAAGTTCTTACTGAGTTTTAGTACAATGCAGTGGCGTACCTGGCGGGAGGGGGGGTTGGGTGTTTAACCCCCCCCCGAAATTCCGAAGACCCTCCAAAATCGTGCCAAACTCAACCCGATTTTTAAAACTGTTAAAAATTGCTGAATTTAGGATGCCAACACTCCAAGATGTTTGGAAAAAAGGCAGTAAAATTCTAAAACTACCCAAGTTCACAATTGTTTTACATTAGCAATGACAAATAAATTGGTTTTTACTATATGAAATAAAATTTCTTGTATCAAATTACAGCTGCCTCCAGAATCCTTGACCAGGGATTAGGGGGCTACCGCCCCAGATCCCCGTTCTCTGTCCTTTGTCCTCAACTGAATTTGTTGAAACCCCCCCCAAACAAAATTCCTGGGTACGCCAGTGGTACAGTGAAGTCTCCTATGGTGATCATTTGTACTGATATAGAAGAAGAATGACAGTTCTTGCTGCTTTCTAGAGTCAGTCAGCATTGAGCCAGGTCAGCTGTAAGATTGGTCCTTGTATGGTGTTACTCTCTGTCTCTCATCCAGGCTAAGCAGCATTTAAGTGGATTATTTGCTCTGATGGCTGCTTCAGCTGTGGCTATTTGCTGGTCACTAGGGCTGAACTCTGTAACTTGTACACATAATGAAATACCATAGCTCAGATTTCAGTCACCAGCTTCTCTCTATGAAGATTTTTTGTTACATATCAGGACAAATCATATAGAATTCATGGTGGTTGAAAACCTGCACTGACACTAATTTCTCTCCAAGTGCCTTGGTTCATAAACAAACATGTATGAACAAAGGCAGTATGTGAAATGCTGGGTTTTTACTTCTTATTTGTGTGGCTGATCATTCCAGAAGAATTCCAGTGCATCTGTATTTACATGGCAAAACGACTCATTTTTCAGATGCGTCACCAATGGAGAACAAGGAAACTCCTTTTCAAACTACACTGCAGTTGGATGATGTCACATACAGTTTAAGACATGTAGAGGAATCGTGGATTCATCTCCTGAAAGCTGGTATGAGAGTAATTTCTTTTGAAAAAGGAAAAATTCCTTTTACTTATTTCTTGATAATAGCTGTATTCTCTTCCTTATGAGGTGAACATGTCTGTAAAAACGTTTATTTTGTGTGTATCTGTATTCCCCACACACATTTTTTTAATGATGGCACTGGTTCATTTGAAACATTGGTACCTATCAAACACATCACATGGCATAACAACCTGGAGTACCATAAAATTTAACCACAATACATTGACAATATATAGCTATTTGTGAGTTTTAGTTTTGTTTACAGTTAACTGGATCTCGCATAGACTACCTACCATACCTAATCTGTCACTGAACTTTAGTTTGTGATCACATAATTTTGAAAGAAAATTGTGTAAATTCTGCGATAAAATGAAATAATGTTCCCATTAATTAAAACTACAAAATTTAGTTTTCATAATTTACTGTCTCAGCTGAACTTGTGTAGTATAAAATTATCCCTGCAGGTGACAGTAATCGACTGAAGCAGCTGACAGTGTGCAACTTTGACTTCCTGCTTGCGGCAGTGCAGACGGTATCTGTCAGTTACCTGCGATGTGTGCTGGAACATGTGCGGTGCTATCTGCTAGACAGGGATCTGGAACTAGTGTACTACACCATCAGGAAGTCTAGTGATGTCCTGACACGTGACCCTTTACAGCTTGGCGCACAGGTTATCTGCTGGCTAAGACCAGTTGCAGGTTTGTTTGCATTAGTGGTCACAAAGGACCATGACATGTAGTACTGATTTATTTTATGTATATATATATTTTTTTTATGTATATATATGTGTATATATATACACACACACACACACAAACACACATATATATATATATATATACTTTTTTTTTTTTTTATTCATGGTCCATTTAATGACACTGTCACTATATCAACCATAATTTCGGAAATATTCAATGGCAATTCACTTTACCCAGAGAGGATCATCACATTTTGTACACAAAATTTCATAGATGCGTAATAAGCATACATATGTTGGGGATAACAATGTTTAGTCTCTGATACTTGCATTAATAGTTTTGGTTTATCAGATGGAACTAGAATATTACAGGTATATTGTCAGATTCAAATATAAAAGGTAACTAATATATATATATATATAGTATATGTTAGAGATAGTTCTGTTTACCTTTGGTGGTGGTGCCATCCCAGCCTCGGGGACAATGGGTGCTGGGTCAATCCCGGTTGCAAAGCAGCCAGAGCTTGGCAGTGACCACCTGCCTCCATCTAGTGCTGAGGTGTAGAAATAGTAGAGCTATGAAGAAACTGTGAAATGTTGTTGTGATCCACAGCCTTACTTAATTATTGAAATGAATGGCATGTCACAATAAATGCAATGTTTGAATAGTTCTCTGTATTCCTGAAATCATGACTATCATGTACCGTAATAGACTATAGAAGCCAATGGAGTGATTGTTGGTTTATTTTCTGCAGCAGTGTCTATATAACTGTATAAACACTGAGTGCTCTAAGGATATTCTGAGTAAGGAACTGGAACGAAAATGCAGAATGCCTATGTTAGTTAGACTTATAATAAGAAGAATGAGAAAGATGACAAAATTCAGTCCAGATAACGTACCTCTGAGTTAAAAATTTAACGCATTCCATTTTCATAACATAGTATCTAATGAATGGTGTGATGAACAGAAAGGAAACAGAAATGGATTTTATTAAAGAACTGTAGAAAAGGATTTCAGTTTAAAATATCAGAGTTCTTAATGAATTTTGAAATGTTGAAATAGAAGTTTTAATTGAATACAGCAACCAAAATAATACACTATCTCAAAAATTCTGGTAGTGCTGTGCCCTGTCAGCAGCTTCTAGTATATCCATTTGTGCTGTACAGTAAAAACTGTTTTACAGTTCGTTGCAATATGATATTCTATCTACAGATGCCAGTGGAGATCTTGTGAGCCACATGATAACATGTGCTATGGCATGGTGTGACGGTTACACTGCACCTCTGCTGGTACCACTCAATGGATGGCTTCAGCCCCCACTACCACTTCAGATTAAGAGTAAGAGCATTTATTAGTTCTTGATTTAATGAAATTCTTTAGTATGCTTTTTCTTCATTAAACATAAATCTGCAAAATATGATGACTAGCATTACTATTAATTTTTCTAGCTAATTATAATGCATTGTCTCTAGACAAACTGTCAGTGCTAAGATGAAAACTAGTTAGTAGTTATTCTGTTGTTGTCAAGCCGGTGGGTATAGTGATGATGCCATTAGGGTTGTTGTATTTAGGGAGTGTCTGGTTTAATCTTAATCCTGTTATAATCTATTTTCATTGAGATAGTACATAATTTTGCATTATTTTCCATGCCATTATAGTGCACTATCAAAGCATAACTAATACCTAATTGGTAACAGATTTTTTCCCCATAATCCGCTTTGTTTTGGTGTTGGGTCATTATCAGTAAGTTCAGTTTTTCAGCACAAAACATAGATGACCATGTTACATTTTCACAAATATCTAAAACCTGTAAATTGTTACTTTAAACTTTCTGTAAATCGCTCATTTGCGACAAGAGTGTCACAACTCAAAATTTGGCATTTTTGAGTTATTGGTATACAAAGAAAGGTTTGCAGATGCACTTTTAACAGGTATAGTATCATAACGCAGTTTGCAAAACTCACCGCTGGAGAGCAGTTGTGTCATCATTGCACTAATAAAAAATTATAGCACTTCATAACCTTTAAAAGTTTCTCCTGAAAAATCATAAATTTTGAGTTGTGACACTTTTGTCACAAATGAGTGAAATATGTAACCTTATTTTTTGTAGAATATAAATTAAGATGTAGAATGTGTGTTTCAAATTCAGTTCAACAGCAGTGATGAACCATAACTCCTAGGCATGTGAAATTTGGTATAGATAAACATTTTAATCATTCCCACAATTCGGAACAAAATATTTCTTCATATTTTTAAATTTTGAATATGACAGTTTGTAAAACTCATAGTTATTTCTTTCAACTTTCATAAATTCTGAACTTGTGCTAGCAGGAATTATGCACAGAAATTAGTCACATAGTTCTCTTGGTTACCATTTGATACATAATTCTTGCTGTGCACCTCATGGAGATGGAAGTATTTTTAAGAATCAGTGAGGAAGAATGAGTTTTGTGTGTGTATATGTTCGGTCATTTGAGTCTCAAACCCATCAGATAGTACACCCATAGATTCCTAAGTGCTTCAGCATGTACCTATTTTATGCACAGCAAATGCAGTGCAGTAATCCCTTTTTCTTGTTCACAATCTCATGTGCCACAGGTTTGTATTGCCCAGCTGGTGTGAAACTGATTGAGCCAACTCCATCTGGACAGCATGTGGTAGTGATCCCTCAAACAGGAGATCCACAGCTGTGGCATGTTATGTCAAATTCTCTCACTCACACATTCAAAGGTACATCACTCTTTTTTTCAGTAAATGATGTCCAACATAAGTTCTTTGATAGTCTTCTCAAAGGTCATCCTCCCGTTTTTTTTATATTTCACTTGTAAATGAATATTAGAATTATAATATTGTAAGGTTATATTCTGTTTTGTCTCAAGCTCTGTGGAAAAAGCACTGTTTACCCTTCACAATGAAGTCAGTTGCACTTTATTGTAGACTACACATTTGGGTAAACACGGCAACACGTAAAGTTTCTTGAGATGTAAAACTTGTAAATTATAATAAACATTGACACATTTTATAACAGAGTGAAATAGAAATTTTCTCGTTTTATTCATGCAGTGTTTTTGTTCTTTGAAAGAACAGTGTCAGCATGTGAATGTGACAGAGAGGAGGAACAGTGGTAGTACTTTTTAATTTTTCAGCAAAATATATCAAAATTTGCTAAGAGTTAGAGACTTTAATTACAATACAGATTTGTCCTATTTACGTTTTTATAAATCTTTAATTTTTATGTTTAGGCTTTAAAAATAAAAAGGTGCAATACCATACCACAGAAAAAAGAGTTGTGCATTCACTGAAAAGGTGTTGTTAATAAACTAGATTGGAGTGTATGTACTTGTCTAACACAACTTTATTTGATGGTAGAGATATGTATAGAATTTACTACACAGAGAACAACTACATATTTCAACACTTGACAATGGCCATCTTCAGGTTGAGAAATGAAAGAACTTGGTAAGCAGCTATACTCGACGTATGTGGGAAGTATACAGTGGGGAGGTAAGAAGTGAGGTGGGCACGAGGTCTCGCATGTGTTATGTAGGGTGGGCAGTGTGGGTACATTGGGTTCAGCTATTGTATGCTATGTCTAGGCTAATATAATTAGATCTATAGTATTGTCTTGTGTTTGTAGAAATTATATGTACATATACACTTAACTTATAAATATACAGTGTGCAACTTTATATAAATATAGTATCTATAGTTACAGTGGGTTCATTGATCTAATCACTTTGTTATTATATTTACTATTATAATACATCAAGTTTGGTTTCCATAATTTGTCAGTTCAGTACCTGAAGTGAAACTATTATAGGATGGAATAAAAGTGAGGTGGGTAAGGGAAGTAAATTAGCAAATAGTAATGTGGAAGATTGACCTAATCATACAAGCAAATTAAATTAAATTAAGATAATGTTGAAGTGTTAGGTTTAGACGTTTCTCTTCTGGTGTCGTTGAGTCGTGCGTGCTGTAGTTGAAATGTTCAAAGAATAGTGATGAATTTCGAGGATGGCAGATAGGATGATCTGTAGAAGCCCAGCTTTGTGTGTAGTATGTGTTAGCTGGTTATACGGCGCATGTTAGTATAGGTCATTCATAGTGTGGATTTGCCTGTGGAAGATATAGGGTGGTCTTTTTATTGTTTGTTGTGTACACATTACCGTTATCATATAGAATATGTATAAAATGGCTGATTTTATGTGGTATACTTAACAGTTTTGAGGGTCAGATGGTCGTGTTGTGTGGTGTGTTGATTAATAGCGTTGGCTGGGTCATCTCCCTGGATTACCGAAAGCTGGGTGTATAGATGTCGGTGCAGGTGGGATTTTTATGGCTCGTTTTGTGCACTATCTTGTTTGATGGTGTCACATATTCACTTTATACGACCCAGCCAACGCTATTTTATATTCCATCCTATAATAGTTTCACTCCAGGTACTGAACTGACAAATTATGGAACCCAAACTTGATGTATTATAATAGTAAATATAATAACAAAGTGATTAGATCAATGAACCCACTATAACTATAGATACTATATTTATATAAAGTTGCACACTGTATATTTATAAGCTAAGTATACATGTACATATAATCTCTACAAGCATAAGATGATACCACAGATCCAACTATATTAACCTACAACAGCAAAAATAGCAGAACACGTGTACCCACACCACCCATCCTACACAATACATGCAAGATCTCGTACCCACTTCACCTCTTACCTCCCCACTGTATACAACCCACACAAGTCGAGTATAGCTGCTAACTAAGTTTTTTCATTTATCAACCTGAAGATGGCCAATAGAAAGGGCCAAAACATGTAGTTGTTCTTTATGTAATAAATTATATACATATCTCTACCATCATATAGTTGTGTTAGACAAGTATATACTCTCCAATCTATTTAATGGTAATGTAAGTACTTCCATTATGGTACACACAGATGTAGAAAATGATACTGTGTTATTCTGAAGGTAGCTATTGATGTGATTATTTCGTTCCAGAGATCAGATTGTGTTTTGGTGCATGATGAAGAATCTCTTAAAGATAAAGAGTTTAAAGTTACTCTCCAGTTGGCAGTCCAAATTAATCTGGAGTCCCTCATGACATACATGAGGAGCGGAAGTTCATTGTCCACCCCACAGACAGCTATTCAGGCTCTGGATGTTGTGCTACGCAGTGCACCTATGGCATTTGGGTACATCATTTGATTAGTTACTTTTTAGCATTCTTTTCTTTGCTTAAGTAAAAAGAAACAGGCCTATGAGTGTTCCATGCTGTCTCTGTGCATGCATGTGCTTGCTTGCATTTTCAGTGTTGAACAAGCTTACTGATTTTTACAAAATTTGGTATGGTGGGGGCAACACCATTTAATGTAGGATTGTGAAATGTTGTCAGGTAATATATTTTTAAAAAATGTGGAGGTAATTCTGTGCAGATTGTAACAAAATGGCAGCTTTACAAAATCCACATTTAGCTTTCTAACCAAGATTACTAATAAACAGTTGGAGCTCTACAATGTCATTGTGTGCAGAAGTGGATCATAAATTTAGTGAAGTTCTGTTGTGAGTACAACTCATAGTAGTAAGTCATTTGTAATGAGAGTTTAATGATGCACTACCATCTTCAATATGTCATATAGCAATGTTATCTGGTAATATTTAACTCTTCCACTACTACAGGCCATTTGTAAGGCATGTTTGTGTTTAACTACCATTGGTGCCTTCTAACCACCTCACACTGGCAGTGGTTTCTCAAGGTTACATCAGTAGCAAGTTGGTAAATATGTGCAGTGCGTATCCTTTATAGTGCCTTGGCTGTGTTGTTGGCCTTGGATTTTATATTAGTGAATAATATCGAAAATAACACTGGAAATATATTTGAATGTGCCTTTCCATGTTGTATGGGTGATATTTTTTCTGTATTTCAAGGGACTCAAAATCAATCTCTGTATCTGAGTGGTGGAATTCATGTACTTTTACAGTAACTATATTATAAATACGATGGCTGGAATGGCATAGTACATATATAGTGACCCACAGTAGGGATCTAATCACAGTGGGCATGAGTTTTTCCGTGCCATTCAGACCAGCCCCAGGACCACCCAGCCTCCTGTACAGTGGGTACCAGGTTTTTTGTGGCAGTAAAGTGGCCAAAGTGTGATGCTGACCACTGTACCCATTTGAATACGAGGTTGCACGTGGGTTGGAGCTGTTGCTGTGCCTCACCTCTGTGCCTGCATCATGGAATGACCTTTATCTTTACATTATAAATGTAAAAGATCTTCATGTAAAGCAGGGGTGCACAGATCTGAGGCATGAGGTCACATGATCAACTTAATTCCATATGGTGGCACCTTATATTAGTTTCATGTGGACAGACAAATGAGTTGAATTGTAAATCAAGGCTTGTGAGGGGCATTTGTGTGTCATAGGCAACCACTGTCAATCATTAGAGTTTGTCCCAGACACATTGAGAAGTAAAGTAAAAACCATTTCTAGGAATGGGTTAGCTGCTACCAATTTGGCATGGTTTCCGGCGGTTTTGTATGTTTATTTTCAGTGTCTCTGCACAGATATATTAAAATATGCCATAACTGCATCCACACCCTTCCAAATTTCATTTTCCCATTCAGCACTAACCTGTGCAGTTGAGGAAATATTGTTAAATAATCTGAGAAATTACAATAACTGCGGCAGTGTTTGGTAGTTGGATACTGACTTGTGATTTTGGCTAAGTACATGGAGTTATGGTGGATAAAGTGGCACTGTGATAGACGTCCTCGAAGTATCTTAGTTTCACACTCTGAGTTATCCACTCACCATTGTTGATTGATCATCCTTCATTACCTGTGAGGTGTTTAGTACACTAGACGAGACAGTGCATGTTTCACAGTCTTGATCCTTAGTTGGGCTTTTGACCTGAATTTTAATTTGATAATTGAATTTAAAGTTGGACTTGTGCATGAAGACTGTAATTTAAAACTGATTACATTACTCTGTTTTTAAAAGTGTGGGAGTAACAAAGTTTAATGTTGTGTTAGGTTTGTGCCAGTTGGGCGCTCATTCTTTACACCTCCAAGGGGCCAAGTTGTGCAACTCGGTGATGGGCTGGAAATGTGGTATGGAATCTTCCAAAGTGCCATTTTGGGATGGAAGCCATTTGTGAACATTGATGGTAAGTGGGTGGTCACGCTGTATTGGAACTGACAATACACATGCGCATATTTTATTTGCACTACAGATCATATATTATATATTTCTGTAGGATGCTAAATTGTCTGTCAGAAGTAAAAACGCTTCTGATAATAAAGGCTGTATGTAAGTGTGTAGTTAATATTGTTTTGGCTTGACACTCCATGAGTCAGTGGTAACCAATTCCCCCCTCCCCATGTGAAAGACAGATAATCCTGCTTTCATTGTTATCAGGTTCTGTTATTTTAGTTCAGTATTTTCCAATCGTTTTTCTAAATATAATTTTATATTGTAAAGAGAGAGAGAAAACCAACAAGCTGCAACAATCAGATGTTTATTATCAACTGTTACGCCAAGGGCAGAATTTTTACATTTCAATTTTCTTTCTTGCAAGTGATTGCACAACTCGTGACCGTGTTGCATGATGCAATCATCACGAGTTGTGTAACGTCATAGCTTTATTTGTTCAAGTAAGCTTGGCGTCAGTCATCCAGCTAGCTTCAGTACTTCGAGTGCGCGTCTCGCTGGCAGTCAGTCGGTCTGTGAGTTGTTTCCACAGAGGAATAAACAGTGCTTCACCATAAGGGTGTGAATAAGGAGAACAAAGGGTTCTAACAGTGCTTCACCATAG
>Ga0136643_10012010_pt1 | contig 12872 bp, 11 predicted proteins | sample TergutLab28metaG_FD_96883 | JGI IMG/M metagenome (GOLD analysis project Ga0136643, IMG submission 96883) | Labiotermes labralis P1 segment gut microbial communities from Petit-Saut dam, French Guiana - Lab288 P1 (version 3) (version 3) | ecosystem: Host-associated > Arthropoda: Insects >...
ATAATATTAGGATGGATCTCCAGGAGGTGGGATGTGGGTATGTGGACTGGATTGGGTTGGCCCAGGATAGAGACAGGTGGCGGACGCTTGTGAGTGCGGTAATGAATCTTCGGTTTCCGTGAAATGCGGGGAATTTCTTGACTAGCTGCAAACCAGTTAGCTTCTCAAGAAGGACTTTGCACCATGGAGTAAGTAAGTAAGTGTGTAGTAAACCTAGATGGGACTTTGTGTGTATATGCGAATGTCGAGTGCAAATGGGTGTGTCGTAGCGTTGGACCGGTATCTGCCTCGTACGTTTTTCAGGTCTGGTGTATCGGGAGCGGATGTTCTGATGTATGCGTTGTGCCTGTTTGATGGGAGGGGTGTGTGGTGCAGGTGTTATTAGGTGCAGTAGGGGCATTTTTTATGTTCAATAACTTTTTTTGGACAATTATGCCGTTTATGAGATAATTTGGTAAATTATTTTGAGCCGGAGAGGCAACTGATGACAGTATGGTGCAAGCGGATTACATGCTGAATAACTAAGGCATGAATACAAACACATATTCAGAATATGTAATACTTTTGCTTTTTTGCTTTTCCATGCAAAAGTGGTTTGGCGAACGCGCATCAATATTAAGTTTCTATGTACATTGCCTGTCGTGTTTATACTTAGTCTAGGCTGTCCGTTTGTTTGTCGTCATGTTTGTCCGTCTTTTGGTTGGTTTGTTTTTCGTTTCCAAGGAAACAAAATGAACGGCATTAGAATACATGTTTTGTTTAGTTTGTTCAGACTGTGAATTGTTTTGATATTGTTTAGAGGGTAAAATGAAAGTGAACTCTTATCTCATAAGATAGCAGCCTTTCTTTGCCGATAAAATATGCCGCTACATTATTATTATTATTGTTATTATTGCCATCATCATCATCATCATCATCATCATCATCATCATCATTGCTGCTGCTGCTGTTGTATGAAGCTGACTTTCCTGACTTTTTATATTTACAGAAATCATATGCAGGGAAGCCGTGATTTTGGGATCCCTCGAGTGTTATCTAATGTACGGAAGTGATTCAGTGAAGGGTTATGTGTGGTATCCCTTACTAGAGATGGGATTTGTCAAATTTTTTCCTCTAATTTTCAGCGCGCATTCCATTAGCACGTGTTTATTATCAGACACCTCATATTTTACTGGAACGATTTTATGATTATGAGATGGGTCAGGATTATATGCAAAATGCCTAGAATCATGGGCCTGACAGAAGCGGGAAGGCAGTTTCTTTGCGTTTTGTGCTCGTTCCTGAAACGTGGAATTGCCTGCAGGCCGCAGGCTGCCAATTAAGGTAGCTACGAAAGTTAATGAATATGTTCGCATTTGTAATTATGATCAGGAGGGTGTCCATGTTGATTAAAAGAGGTAACGCACTGCTGGCAGTACGTAAGTGCACTGGTCATTCGGTTTAGAACGGTTCATGCATAAAAGAGTACAAACTGCATGCGTACACACACACACACATGTATATATACTTACACACGTACACACACATACATACGTACGTACATACATACACACACATTCACACATACATGCATACATACATACATACATACATATATATTTACATACATGCATACATACATACATACATACATTTATACGTACGTACGTACATGCATACATACACATACATATATACGTACATGCATACATACACACACACACACGTACATACATACATACATACATACGTACATGCATACATACACACACATACATACATACGTACATGCATACATACACACACATACATACGTACACACACATACTGATCCTCGTACGTTCGTTGGCGCTTAAATGTTTGGGCTGTCAGACCATGATCAGGACCCGTGTCTTTTCATCCATGGTATCTAGCGGTGACAGTGAACAGAGACTGCTTATTTTACGTCTTACAGGATACTCTGTGTTTAAGGACAGTATGAACTAAAGTTTTTACGGCCGGTGAACTGCATGCCGTGGGCGCTTAGATTGTGGAGGCATATTTGCTTACAGCAGACCTGAGCCCCCTGTGAAGACCCGGAACACCTCAACACACTCGAAAATTGCATTACTCTAAATAAGTCGTTGCTGTACAAGCAAGGCAGGACGTAAGTAGTTGAGCTTAGAGCGTGCCTAGACGTGGAAGATACACCACAGGGAGCGGTCATTAAGAGCCAGCTGGGGGCTTTTCTGTGATGTGGCCGTTCATACGGAGTGGCAGCTCGTGGCGGAGGATGGGAGAGCAAATTGCATGCGGCTGTGTTTGGTTGGTTGGTTGGTTGGTTGGTTTTTTGGTTCGTTGGCTGGTTGGTCAGTTGGTGGGTTTTTTGGTTCGTTGGCTGGCTGGTTGGTTGGTTGGTTTTTTTTTTGTTCGTTTGTTGGTCGGTCGGTTGGTGGGTTTTTCGTTCGTTGGCTGACTGGTTGGTTGGTTGGTTGGTTTTTTGGTTGGGTGGTTGGTTGGTTCCCGCGCTGCTATTAACTGTGTGCGTGATGTAGCATCCGGTAAAAGGTTGGGTGAAAAATGTGTACCCTCAGTCGGGAAGAATCCTACAAGACTGACCGGATTCGTCATAATCTGTGAATAATAATGTCTTAGATATGACACCGTATAGTGTGGCAGAAATTTGCCAGTATTGTAGAGGAACCAACTGTGTCCATTTTGTGGTTATGGAATATTATGTAAGCAGCGGGTTCCGTCGCAACTTCGGTGGGATTTCAGGCTTCCGCTGGAAGCAGAAGAGAAGTGCGCTCTTCTGCTTTATTACGCAGCGAGTAGTGGTAATTCTTTACCGTCTTTTGGGATAACCTGTCGTTCCCGTCTTGAAGGGTCATTAATTTTTTATGGGACCCGGTAAGTTGTCCCGAAACGTCGGTGAGGAATTAGTACTACACGCTGCGTAATTGTATAGTAGAGCACAGTTTTCATGTACTTCGCAGCGGATGTTTCAAATAACGCATAGGTCTAACGCTTTGTTAAGCAGAACAACTTCACCTTCTTCGTCACCTTTGTATTTTATTGAATGTAGCATGGGCTACTTCAGTTTTTTAAATTATACTGGTCTGTAGAAGGTTTTTTTGATCATGGTTATGAACTGACAGGTTCACAACAAAAATTAACTTCTACTAGGCAGACCTTGCCCCATGCAGTTGCAGAAGGAATAGCTCGTCGACTCCCGTCAGTCAACAAACGGGTAGCACTAGACCCCTGTAATATTAGCACTCCGCCTTGAGCAGGTCGATATACTGCGTAAGGAAGATGAAGCCCGCCCGTTGGTAGGCCTGCTTTCGTGAGTGGCCCGAGGAACACAGCACTGTGATTGCTCTGTCTGAGCCATGCCTTCTGGGCACATGTAATGGCTGTGTCTCAGTGCATAGGGCATTTCAGGTGTTTATTTAAAGACTGTCTAATGTTAGAAGAATAAGGAAGCTGTTGTGGCCGAATTAGGGGTACACTTCTTGAATTTGCCTGGCCAGACTGAGGTGAACGACGAAAACCCTCAGAATATCACGCATTGAGCAATAGGTTTGAACCCGGAACCTCCCGATTACGAAACATGAGTACTGCCTAGTGAATCACAACATTTGTTACTTTGGGACTGAAATTCGGACAAGTGGATGTTAATGTGTTAGGCCAGTGTACCCTGTGATGCACTAAGATGGTTAGAGTCGCCGGCTTACACCTCGGAGGACCAGATCCAGGCCCAGGGCAGCCAGTATTGGGTTTATGGAGGAAGCATGGAACTGGGACATATTTTTCTGCGAGTACTTCCGCTTCCCTCAGTGATATATGCTATCATGCGTGGGATGGACAAGGTGCCAGATAGAGACTGCAGTTTTTTTAAATTTATTTATTACACAGCATACCCCATTACACAGTAATATTACATGCTTTACATAACCTAATTTTTAGTAGACAGTCATTTCAAATCTGAAAGTTCTAAAGACTTAACAAATTTTACAAAAAAATTTTGATAATTATTAATGAGTGAGAAAAGGGTAGTTACAAAAGCTTTTTTCCCACCAGTGGGGAAGAGGGTAACACAGAAAATACCGATATTCCCAGGGTTAGCTACTATGCTAACAGGACATGGGAAAAAAAATCATACTTATACAGACTTGGACTAACAGAGACCGCAGTTATGAGGCACACAGTCTTGCCCCACCACGAGGATAACAAACGTACGGGTACAATATGAGGTATACAGTTCATGACCGCACTACTAGGCAGAAATCCTGACTGTAGATCTTCAGTTGGAGATTTTTCATTTTGCAGCACAGAGAATCGAGCCTTCTGCGAGAGTTTCCACTTTCTCTTCCCTTTCCCTTTAGCGTTCATTCCTCCGCCTTTTCTTTTGTCTCTTCGTGAACGCTACGATTCTTCTGGAATGCGGTAGGTACCTTGGCAGCCGGATGTAAATCGATTTCCACCGACAGAGAAATCTTGTGGAATGGGTCTCGGAGTTACGTTCCACAGTAACACGCCCAATAACGTATTTCAGACAGTGTCTTCTCGTCAGATAAGTATGTTCTTCGTATGTTCCTATGGGTGGAATACGTTGTTTTCTCTGCTTCGTGTAATTCGTACCGCTGTTTAGGAGAAATGGTCCATGTCAAACATAAGCAGAACAATAAACTGGCTACCACACATTTCTTTAAATACTTTTGATGCAAAACATTTTAAGGAATAATTATTTCTGCGAAGTCTTAGATTCTCGTATCAGTATTGATGAGAATTCTTTTGCCTCTAGAATATGGCGCTATGTAGATTTATATGTACATATAATTAGTTGGGGGGACGTTCTGCTTCCATCTTCCTGATATTCCAAGATTACCCTGAAGATGGAGACAGCAAATACCTCTGAAAATGTACTTAGTACTAACTTGAAAAGTGTCTTATCCCAGAAAACTGGGATCTTTAAAATTAATTAATTTTTCTGTGTTTTTTTTACGTTTGCTTGGTAGCTTTCGATTTCCGTTTTTTGAATATTTACATGCCTTAATACAAGGTTGGAAAGCGTGAAGTTCGTGAAAGGCGATCAGACAGGAGAAGAACTGAAGTGTCACAAATAGGGATATCTGGTGTGTTCGCATCCTTGTGTGCCTCCGGTTGAAATCGGTTAGTCTCTACCTGTGTACGTGAGGCAACTCGAGAAGCACTAAGCGAATTTTCGTAAATTTTCAGTTGGGCAGTAATTTGGCAAAACTTGTCGATCGAAAGAATTCTCTCCGTCCAGCGGGAAGCCTGTTTAGTATACTGACTCAGCTGTGCCGGCTGGTGTTTACCCATTAAAAGGTTCATTATGTTCCATCGTAAATCCACGCTTCATTTCATTAGAATCTCCCGCTAACCGACATTTTTCCACCCGCCGACATACCCAACATCGTCTCCTGTTCATCCTAGCAGTTATTTCAATCAAACCATTTAGAGCCATCTTACAAACAACCGTGACACCCCCGTCACAGAGCCTGTCTCGGATACTGAAAACGAACCGTGTGTGCACCTTATCCCCCGGTCATTTAAAACCGAACTCTAACAAACTAACTAAACAACCAACCAATTAGCTCCATGGGGCAGAGTCCCTCTTGAGAAGCTAATAGGTTCTTAGATAATTAAGAAATTCCCCACATTTTATGGAAACCGAAGGCTCGTTACCGCTGACGCAAGAGGCCGCCACCTGTCCTAATTCTGAGCCACATAAATCCATTCCATTCCCCCACCCCCATCCCATTTATCAAAGAGCCAGTCCAAGCCCGAGGCAATTGTGAATGTTTGGTAACGTAGTGATTTTTTACGCTGAAGAGTCGTTAACACCTCGCCCAACCCCCAACCTGGAGGACCAACTCTTGTCGACTCTCCGAAACTGCAGCTACCCTCCGTATTGGAGGTCGTTCCTGCATCCGTAACCTGAGGATGCGCCATGCCTTGATGACAACGATCACTCGGTACATAGAACCATTTGCAGTATGACGGCGTGTAGGTTTATTTCGTTTCTTTACTTTGTCCATCGCCTGTTACTCTTACAAGTGCAGTGCTTCTTAAATTGGAGCTGTTTCCATCCTCAAATGAAAGGGTGGTGGGTCCGACAGAAGGCATGATTCTGGGTGTGTGGCCTTCTGACTAATAATGGCTGTTTCTGGCGGACTCACTGCCTGTGTTCCTGGCCACCCATCAAAATGCGAAAGGAAACAGACACGAGTTCCGGATCGTGTTACTTTTGGAATACAAGTGGATTGACAGAATAAGATGTCAGGGTCAGGAGCCTTTAGAATTGAGCGTAGTATGTACGTTGTTTGAACTTGGAATTCAGTTGTTTGCATTTTACTCGCTAGTATGCCGTTAAGCGGGTCACGAACGTTGAATCAAAGGTGATGAATTATTCACATCAAAATCGATATTACGTTGGACTGTGGGGAGTTGGCAGCGGGTTTGCAACGTAACTCCAAATGCAAGAGTTCGTGCGTCAGCTTGCTGATGAAAGCCAACAAATTTCATTGCGGTATCGGCGATGGATCTTGTTTACAGGGGTGAACAGCTACCCTCCTATGACACTTGTCATGTCTGGTACGATACAAACTGGTTATTTTGTGTATCAAGATTTGTTGTCAGATTACATGACTTCCATACATCCCTATGTGAGACCGTGGGTCTGCGTACTTAATCTTCCTACTCATGCCGGCACGAAACGGCGGCATTGAAATGTTCAAATTGTGCTCACCGAAAGTTGCCGTGCAGTTGTTAACTTAGCTTTCCCATGCAGGAATAACCATTGTGAGACAGTCACATTACCGGGCTGTCCGAGATCCGACAGGCAAAGGATGCCATAGTCCATAGTTCTTCAAAAAATAAAAGACTAACAAATGCACTTGAGTGTATGAATGTAATTTTATTATACAGTAACCACCGTCATACTTTATCCACCACAATGACCATCTTCAGGGTGGCAAGAATATAGCCACAATTATAATTGTTCGAATTCTATCCACAGGTAAGTAATTCGTGTAATTTTCATAAAATTCACAGTTACAAGAGTATCTTACGGATAGGTATAAAATATTTGAAGATAAAAGGTTCTTCTACGTAGGTTATAGTGCTGTGGATGATATACATAGGAGATACATTCAGTGGGTTACGGTCAAGGTGACGGTGTAACGGCGCAGTGAACCACCCAGATTCGCGGATTGCCGAAACATGGCGCTGGTTACTAAGTAATGAACTTACCTTCGTACAATTAAGTGCTTTTGTTGGTCTTCTTTTAATTTTATAATTCTGATTAATGCACGGAGCATGGAACGTTTAAAACTGATGCTGTATTACTTTCGGGTAGGCCACGACCGGTTCCTCCTCCAGTCAGTCAGCATTCTCTTATTTTTTTCACTTGGCGCTGCATTACCTGTGTTGTTAAGAGAGCGTCATTAAATAAAAATACAATGTAAATGAAACATGGTCAGGAAAACACCGAAACTTTGCTTATCTTAGTGACTCTTGCCCATAGTCTGTGAACGTACAGTGAAGCACATCGTTGGCCTACGTCTAGGACAGGGCTGGGGAACCTGTGGCATGCCGAAAGATTTCCTTGGAACGCGGCATTCACTGCTGTCCCAATTTATTTTTATTTATTTTGCCCGACCGGCGTCTCTATGATGTGAAGAATGTGTGTATACACATACCTGACTGCGTACAGACTGTATATGAATTACCGTTGGTACCGAATAACACTGCGAGTGAAATATTTTTACACAATCGGGAGCGGTGCGAAGTGTTGACTGGATAATTATCATTGGGGTGCCGATCTGGCGGTGACTGGGCGAAAAGATGACATTGGACAGAACGTTTTACGGGCTTCTTTTCAGGAGGAAGTAGTAGCAGCCATTCCTCGAGGAGGCCTTTATTATAAGTGTAATTATACTAGGCATTAATTATACAACAATTATAATATGTATTTTTAACAATAATGCGGTAATCAATAACAATGTGTGGAACACCTCAAGACCATATTTTTCTCTTCAAATTCCCATGAGTACGCGAGATAATTTTTTCGAAATTTGTAGGCAGTTTTGGCACGCTCCCTCCAAACGTTTCGCCAGCCCTGGTCTAGGACATGTACGAAGAATTATGTGCGTTCCCGCTTTTGGGTACTTGTGAGTTGTGTGTATGTATAAAGAGCAGTGGTTTGCTGTCAACCTGCCTGGTGGTGGTAACACTGTGCACTGAAATTTATGCCGAGTAACTTCGGAAATTTAATTATGTCAAAGTGACAAAACCATGCGTTTATCTGAATGTTGGATGTAGCAGCTGCTCCAGCACCTGAGCAGCGATCGTATTATGATTGCTGACAGCAAACACTGCATTTCGTGATGTGTGCCACTTCGAAACTGCCCTATCAATTTGGTACATGTTGAATATTCAACATGAATTTTTTTTTTGAATGTCTGTCCCCTAAGTCCACATGTTACAGAATGATGCGCCCAGACCGTTGGATGATTGGTGAACGATATGAACACAGGAAGAAATTACGCGAACTGTTAACGCAGAAAAATTTAATGTAACTTCCCGAAATTTTCGGCCCGTTTGGTTCCTGGTAATGAAGTTTTAGTGCATTTGTGATCAGTCGTCTTTTTTTGTTCAAGGGAGGGCACTGTGAGGCACATGTCTAATCCATATAGTATGTCACATCCACATGGCCCGTAACAATTTCGTCATGTATTGAAGGTCACTGAATTTCCCAAGTGTTGCTTCAGATGGCAAGTGCGTCTTCCTATTCCTTTGCTAACGGAGACCGTGATGTCTGGGACTCCAGTTTTGTGCACTCGAAGTTAGGATATTGTGCGTAATGATGTTTGCTACTGTACGAAGTATTTTGCTTTAACGAGATTGTGGAAGTTCGCGGCGTACTTTTTAACGAGCGCGTTCAGTAGTTGGAGTAATAAATGGTGTGCTAACGAGTACACGTGGCCTTTTCAAATCGCTTATAAGTAAAGAAACGGTGGGTACGTGAGGAAGAGATGTGTAACCGACGTAGAACGTCTTCACTTTGAGGTGATTCGTGGAGATAAAGCTCTTAGGTAAACTGAATGATTAACACTAGGATACATTGTGCCCGGGACTGCAGTTTTATATGTTTTGGGATATGCCGCCGTGTCGATTGGTAAGTAGAAGAGCTGCCTGCCGCCATGTGTAGGGTCTGAACCGCCACATGCAACTGTTTACTGTCTTTGTGTGCTTGGACATATGATTCAGTATGCCGAGAGCTGAGTGTCAAGCATATGATGTCCACAGTTACTATGCACATTAAAAGAAAATTAAACTGAAGACTGAGTTTCACCTAGATTCAGTTCATACTGCACAGTAAACGCGGCCTGACTCGATTACAAAAATCTGCATTTTATGTTGTGAGAAATGATCTCACTTTGGTGTGAGAATCGTACGAAAGACATAAACAACGCGATGTGTGAAGTAACGAGTCATATGCGAATGGAACACGTCATAAAAAAAAAAGAGATATGATTGACATAGTACAGCCACAACAAAATCTTCCCCATTTCTCTTTTACCTGGTAATATAGGTGTGATTGGCAGACAGGTGGTCATTGTTCACTATACAGTTCATAAATGTAAACATCATTCTTTTGGTTTAATTTGTCGGAAACGTGTAACACTGAGACCTGTCAATTGTCCGCCCCCTTCGTATCGGCAACTTTTGTTTCGAATATTTTGTGCCGCTCGAGAGACAAGCAGAACCGCTTGTCAAGTGTCCGATAATTTAAATTATACACTTTTTCGTAAAATTGTTCAGTATCATGCTTTATGAGAATATTTCCACTGGTTATGCTACATGCGTGTAGACTGAATGCTACCTTGAGTTCCCTGTCGTAGTGTGTGTGCATGTGCGTCTGTGCGTGCGTGTATGGTGTCAGGACACCATTCTGCGTTAAGATACCCAACGCGTGTAATTTTCGTTACTGAGGAGGCTACAGATAGACGCGACATAGGCAGATGTAAACTGTGCACAAGTTTGGGTAGTTAATAAGGGCAGTGACTTGCCCTTACTTAGATTTGGCAACATTGCCATAGTATCGATCGCTGGTTGGTTGGCGAGGGAGACTGAGGTATGGGAGAAAGGTGGTAGAAGAGGAGGAAAAGAGAGTAAAGTTGGAAGAGAGAAACGTGATGGTGAAGTAGGATGAATGAAGAGGACGACTGAGCAGACAGAACAGAGTACTGACTGTACTGGTCTGCTGGTCTCGACGCTAGAGTGACTCTGTGCTTTGCTGTGCCTCTATCCCCCCCCCCCCTTCAAGAGCGAAGAAGCCTTCGATACCCATTTCTAAATTCTGAAGTTATTCTGCAGGTGATGAGAAAAATTAAGAATACGGAAACAAACTACTGCGGCCCAGCATGTACAGCCGGTCACTGACTGTCTGTTGGTAACTGTTCTGTTTTTGTACTCCGTCATATACCAACTCGTTGTAACGATTCTGTTTATATACAGCCTGTCAGCGTACCGACTAGTAACTATTCGATTTACACACAGCCTATCACTTATAGGCTGCTTTTAACGATTCCACTCGTACACAGCCTGTCACTTACTGACTCGTAACTATACCATTCATATACAGCTGTCTCTTTTCCGACGTATTGCAAGGATTGGATTCATATACAGCCTGTCACTTACTGACTCGTAACGATTCCATTTATGTACAGCCTGCCGGTTTACTAACTTCTTGTAACGATTTCATTCCATGCGTACAAGTTACGGTGGTTATTTCGTCATCACCTTATGTTGTCCACACAGGAGACCTTGCTCGAAAGCACATAAACTTTCCTTTTGAATTTATTTGGTGTTTAGTGAGGCAACGGAATAAAATATCTCCAGCCATCTGCCAACAGTTGTTACCTTCTCCAAAGTGGGAATTGAATTTATGTGATATCTATTTACTGCAATTGGGTTTCCACCCGGTGGCAGTAGTCGGTAAACAAGTACAAAAATAGAAAAGAGACAGCTGTATATAAAAAAAGGAGAAACAATACAAAAAACAACACAAAAAAACAGAATACAGGAAATAGAAGACGCATACAAAACAAGAAAACAAACACAAGGAGTACTAAAGATCATAACCTGACGGTAGGATTCTGTGTTTAGCAGCACTAACCTAACAAACGGAAACCGCGGTAACTTTTCTTATTTGTATTCGGGAGGTACGCGTTGCGAAATTTCTCAAGTTCCATCAATTTGCCACGCGTCAGTGGATTCGCTTGATGACGAAGTACTCGGCAGTAATGTCGTACTTCATTATCGTATCTTCACCGTTTCTGAGTCTTCCTTTGGCATCCGTTGTAACGGCTGTTGTTTGTTTTTTGTTTTGGCGAAAAATATATGTTTTCGGTGTCTTGGTATACCACTTGAAATCGTCATGCCAGCGGAGTTTCATATTTTGATCTTACACGTTATGACACCGTGTCCAAGGTTGTTATTGGCCTGCTTGTTGGACATAACACTTTGAGGATACATTTATGCATAACGGGGCTAGGTAATAACCCCATTTGCAGGAGATGTGGTACTGAGGAGGAGACCTCAGTCCACACTTTATGTGAGTGTGAGGCCCTGGCCTCACTCAGGCACACCTACCTGGGTTCTTTTTTTTGGACCCGGAATATATTAAGAAACTAGGTGTGGGGGCCATCTGGAGCTTTGGTAAAGGCACAGGGCTCCTTTAACTTAGTATAGGACTTGGGGCACAAAGGGTCTGTTTTAAGACGTAGGTGAATCGGGCCCGGAAGGGCTCGAACCCACATATTCTTCTATGATACCGTGTAATCTGGTAGGTCATGACCTGTATTCAGTAGAACCGTCCTTTAATTCGCGTAGTGAGTCAGACCTTGAAGAACTGCGCCCTTAAACCGGCCTATTGTCCGTCCTTCAGATGGTAGATGAATGAACATGGAGTATTAGTGGAATGAGAAATGACAAGGAGAAACCGAGGAACTTGTCGAGAAACTGTCACGGTGACAAATGGTTCACCTGAAATCCCAGATAGACTGCCCTGGTAGTGAACGCGATACTGCGCGCTAAGAATTGCGCGAACGTTCCTCCGAAAAACACACTGCATACATCTTCTACGTATTCTTTTACGTCACCGAGAGGCGAATGCTGACGAGATTTGTGGTTCTGGCGGCGGTCCCTGTGACGGTGTGTACATTCTTGGATGTGTCGCATTGTAGTCTTGTACATATGAAATCGCGTTTCGCGGGAACCAGCTGCTTCAATCCTCTGGGTAATTTCTTCTTCCCAGAAGTTTGATGTAACACGATAGCCCGTAAAATCAACTCATTTGACCAGACTACACGGCGTCACATCGCAGAGGAGTGTAATTCTGATCCAACGCGTCGCGTTCTGTGCGGACATCTTTCGTCAGTTCTTAAGTCAGAGACCCTGTTGATGTCTGCGTTATTGACGGGCTGGTAGCAAATGATGGAATGCATTGTCACAATACGAATTGAAATTCGTTGCCTTTCGTGTGGTGTAGCTGATATGGTGACTTTCAGAGCATATATATATATATATATATATATATATATATATATAGGGTGTCCCAGGAGGAATGTGCCAGACTTCGGGAGGGTGTTCCTTATGTTAAATTATACCGATATAACCCAAAACACCTATCTCCAAAGTTGAACGGTTACGAAGATAATGGCCAGAGAAGTTTGAAACTTTGACCGCTGTTACACACGTATTGATTACCAAATACATATTAAAACTGGCAGGAATATGTGGTTTTTGTAATGTTAATATCTGTACTTAACATCAAACTAACTTGTGAGTGACATAAAGCCATTAAATTGAACTACAAAAAC
>Ga0136643_10012013_pt1 | contig 12872 bp, 8 predicted proteins | sample TergutLab28metaG_FD_96883 | JGI IMG/M metagenome (GOLD analysis project Ga0136643, IMG submission 96883) | Labiotermes labralis P1 segment gut microbial communities from Petit-Saut dam, French Guiana - Lab288 P1 (version 3) (version 3) | ecosystem: Host-associated > Arthropoda: Insects >...
ATGTGGACTGGATTGGGTTGGCCCAGGATAGGGACAGGTGGCGGACGCTTGTGAGTACGGTAATGAACCTTCGGGTTCCATGAAATGCGGGGAATTTCTTGACTAGCTGCAAACCAGTTAGCTGCTCAAGAAGGACTCTGCACCATGGAGTAAGTAAGTAATTCGGTGTGTACACTCTACGGCTGACACTTTCTACCCCCACTGCATACAGTTGGCCACTAGCTGCAAAACTCAGTTTTGCAACAATGTCTAATATTTGCTGAAATTTGCGGCGTTGCTTGAATTAAACCCAGACCTTCAGCCTACCATTTGAAAAACACTGCTGTCAAGGGAATAGCAACAAAACCTTATTAATGCTTAATAAAATATATTGTTTATTCAAAGCAAAGTGTGTGTCTGATATGATTGCATCTGTCTGCTTCTGTCTCATAGGCAGCTGCAGTATAATAGAAATGCATCTAAGTATTCCTAGAATCTCTCGAATCATGACATTCGCCTGAATTATAATCGAGGACTTAAACGCATTCCGTATATAAATATAAACCGGCTGATGTTGCCTAGGGATATTGTGAGCATTATACAAAATACATACATAGAAAGGCAAAACTGCAGGTTTCCTTTAATGCCGATACAGTTGGTATGGTACAGTAAGAATTGTTCGTTAAAAGGTTGAATGTTATGTCATGTTGAACAATTTGACACGTAAAGGTCACCGGAAATATACGAGGCACTTTAAATCATTGTCAGCTGAATCCTTACTGATTTTGTTGAGTTCTCTTTCAAAGCTTGGCTTTCCTCACGTAAAAGAAATAACGAACGAATCACTAGTTCTCGTATTTCCCGCAACAGCAGCATTCCAACATCCTTTCTACTTCTTCAGCCCATGATTAACTACAGTAAAGGTGAGGTAGCATAGTCGCTGTAGATAATTTCGTCGCCATACAACTTTTCGAATGGAGGTTTAACTCCACGCATTATTAAATTCGGAACTAGGTGGAGAATGGCAGGCGTAACGCTACGCCGCCACTTTACTCCCAGGAAAGAGCCGTCGATGTCCAAGGGATGCGAGACTGGGGTATTGCGGGGTATTGGTGGTTAGAATCGGATGCCGATGTTCCGGTCGTACAATTCTAGGTACTATACTGACCGAGCTATACTGCGTCTTCTATTGTGTCATACAACACGGCCTTTGTTTTATTTTGTCATTTCGATTTATTGAGTTAGGTACGATGGTAATATTTCGAATTCTTATTAGTGAACATGAATTCGATAAAAATGAAGTTATTTTGAGACCCTCATAAAGCCCACTTTTAACCAGTCTCATCTCCTAGCACCAGTTTCTACAGATGACTGCCGTATTGTCCCTCTGTAATACGAAGTAGGCCTTGAGGGACCTCTTAAAACGCGATTTCGCTTAATAGTCCACTCTGTAACTGTTTCTTTGTAAGGTCGAGACAGACACAAGCTTTCGTCCTACCTCCGTGTTACTGCCGCCACCTCGGTGCCTGTTCATAACTACTTCCTATTCTGACTGCTATAAAAAGGTAAAGGTAAAGTGATCCCGTTACAGGCCCGGTGTGGGCCAGAGGGTGGATAGAGGTATAACTCTACTCTTCCATGACCGCGGCAATAGAAGGGGGTGAGTGGTCAGCAGCACGCCCCGGCCGCCTCTACCCCCAGGAAAGACCCGGTACCCATTTTACAGGAGGCTGGGTGGACCCTAGGGCCGGTCTGGACGGGCGGAAAATCTCGTCCCCACCGGGATTCGGTCCCGGACTGTCCAGCCCATAGTCAGTCGCTATACCAACTGAGCTACAGGGCCCACACACTCCTGACTGCTATATAATTATATAATAACGACAGAATGGCAAGTAATATGACTTCTGTGTATTACATACAGTGAAACCTGTCTAATACGGAGCCTGGGCGTAATGGAAGCGGAAAATGTTTACTGTTCCCAGGACTCCAGATCCCCAGGACCTGGAGTCCCAAAACGCTTTTGAATGAAACGATTAAAAAAAAGGTAAAATTTCTGCTATCCACGCCATGAAGCCGTATAGGGGGAGCGGAGGTATAGCTCCACCTACTCGTATCCTCGGCACTAAATGGAGATGGTCCACTTCACGCCTTGGCCTTTTTTCATTGGGAAATAACCTCTGTTCGCATGGAATAGGAGCCTGGGTGTCCCCCAGAGCCGGTCTGGACGGTTTTGTAGAAGAGAAAATATCCTTCCCCTGCCCGGATTCGAACCCCGGACCGTCCAGCCAATTGGTAGTGCTATATCGACTGCGTTACCGCGGTTGACTGGAACAAAACGGTCGAGGTCTGATGTCAGTTGTAATACGGGAGGGAGTGACGTTTGCGGAAATAATGAACACGATGAGTCATTTTTTTTAACATTCATAGGTCCGTGCATCGCTAATATATTCGCAGAGTACAACCAACAAGATGCGACGGTTCTCAATTGATTTATTTCTGTAAGACGCTCTACGTGTTTCAGGCGGTTTTTCCACCCACCATCAGGAGCTCAAAGCTGCACATACAGCGTCAGGTATTTGTCAGTCCAATACTGCTACCATCCCGGCCAGACAAGCCAGGCTAGCCTGGCCGGGATACTAGCAGTCATCTTTTTGGTTGTACCCTGCGAAGACGGTGAGTCCATTTAGCCAAGACCGTACGTTTCGCCGAAACGCTGGTATCCTAACAGACTACACTACCACAACATGAATCTTTGTCGTCATGCAAACCCCATATCCTGTAACTCCAGTTGTCTGCCTTGTAGATCCCAGCGCCACCCGTTCTTCTAGTTACGACTTTATCGTTAACCAGAATCAGCTCTGACATGACGCCACAAGAGATTTAAGTCCAAATGATGGACATCTAGAGACAGAGGAAAACTTTTACTTTCTTATTCACGTTTTGTGGTCGGTGTGAAGAATGCAAGTCATAAGCGTGAACAGTTCGGTCAGACTTGGAGCAGTGTGAGATGATGACCAGGTTGCTTTGGGCTCCGTAGTAGACCTGCACGATGGAAAGTCTGTAAATACGATATGAGGTAATGTCATCATTGCGCCTCCCTGACGTTTCGTACATACCCTGCCCGTTGTGATGACGTTCATAAACGCAGTTACATTATTCATGTGGCCTAGTCACTGCATTGTAAATCCTTAGCACTAGTCTGTAATTATTTCCAAAATCTATGCCATCATATTCAAATAAATTCCCAAGTAAAGGTCATCGTCATAGCTGAAAGTTAGGAAATTGTACCTAAAATATGATACTGTATATTAAAAAAGGTGGTGCCCTTTCAGCCGCTTCCATGTCCCGTATTTTTGGGGACTATAATTAAGTGTATTTCATATACCGTGATGTTCGCATAACCTGATCGCTACTAATCATATATTCAGGTGACGAAATCAAGAATGAGTTGGGTGAGGCATGTGGCACGTAAGGAGGAAGAGGAGTGGTGGCTACACAGTTTTAGTGTCGAAATCTGAGAACACTCGGAAGACCTAGGCGTAGGTGGGAGACACATATTAAAATGGATGTTCAGGGCACAGGACGGAGGCGTGAATTGGATTGGTCTGGTTCGGGATACAAACGACTGGCTGTTTTTAACATGGTAATGAACCTTCGGGTTCCATACAATTTCTTGACAAGCTGAGGAACCGTTAGCTTTTTATGAGGGACTCTTCTCCATGGATTTAGTTAGCGACATTGCGAATAACTCGAGGTGCTCCAAAACCACTGACATACAAAGTAACGAGTGTCAGTGTCGACTCGCATTTATTTTCCAGAAGCGTTCCTGTTCATTTTGTATCCCTCGCAGACCATGTTGTTCATTTCTTGTCACAAAACAAATCGCCCTCTTCATTTGTTGTCACAAAAGTAATTGCCCTCTTCATTTGTTGTCACAAAACTAATCGCCTTCTTCATTTCTTGTCACAAAACAAATCGCCCTCTTCATTTGTTGTCACAAAACTAATCGCCCTCTTTATTTGTTGTCACAAAACTAATCTCCATTACTACCGCTGATGCGCACACCTCGGCTGCAAGTAGTCGACTGAACTGACGCCCCCGCTGATTTAAATGGACTCGTCCGTTTCGCCGAAAGACGAAATATGGTTTGTGCGCGTGTGCCATCACATTTCAAAACCAGTCTACTCCGAACGGAACAAAGCGTTTCGAAGAATGTATCTGCTTTTTTTCTCAGGTTCAAAGGTGGGGAGGCACCTACGAAGTTGGACCCAATAGGAAGAGCCATTGGCGATGACAGGGCCAGGTCCAGTGATTGATAGTGGCCTTCGTATCGGGCGCAGTTCGAAGTCCCCCCACTTCCTTACTTCAGGAATGAAACGGTTTCACTTGTGTTGTTTTCGGAATATTAGATAATGAACAGTCTGCTCGTTTAAGATACCCCGGACGGACAAACCTTTTGAACTGATCATGGGGTCAGTGTAGAACAAACGAAATGAAATCAACCAGCAGTTTCTAAAAGATTGTAGGCACTATTTGTGTTACGGGAAAAGCTACCATGGCCCCCATTGACACATACCGGCTGCTATTGAAAGTGGGTAGTCCGGTTCTCTCGTGATTACTGTAAGGAGTCCAACAAGCCGATCTGGGCCACCTCCACACACGTCTGGGATCCTCATCAGCTTGCACCACCACAAGCTCGTCATGGAAACAAACTTCATATTTACGGCTGTAAGTCGAAAAGAGAGAGATACACTCGTGCATGTTGGTGTCGCCGCTGCAGTTCCGTACGCGATGATACAACTGTACCGTGCTTGTTAGGGAATGGAAGTATGATTGATAGCGGTGGCTACAGGGCGAGAAAATTCTTATTTTCTAGCGCAAGGTGGCAGAACTGCCCAGTGTGTTCCTGGGAATTTTTAAAACGCAGGTTAAACCGTTGAGGGCAAGCGGTGGCGCATTTGGTTGAGGCATTGCGCTACAAGCCGGAAGGTTGCGGGCTGGATTCCTGGTGGGGTCACTGAGATATGGTCCTGAGGTCGACTCAGTCTTCTAGCAGAAATGAGTACCAGGGATATTTCCTTGGAGGTAAAAGTGGCCGGTGTGTAGGGCTGACAAACCTACCACCTTCATGTGCATATTGTTTAGGAACCCTGGGACCTTCAACCTCCTTGAGCCCTAAGGGCCTGTCCAGGCACAGGATAAAAAGTTAAACCGTTAAAATTAAGATGCAAGTTTAGCGTTCTTCCTTTTTAAGTACACTACTGGTGCATGTGGACCGGGTAGCTCAGTCAGTATAGTGACTGGCTACGGACTGGGCGGTCCGGGGATCGTATCCCGGTGAGGACGAGATTTTCCGAACCTGTCCAGACCGGCTGGGGCCCACCCAGCCTCCTGTACAATGGGTACCGGATTTTTTCCGGGGGTAAAGAGCGGCCGGGATGTGACGCTGACACCTCACCCCTTCTAGTGCCGTGGTCAAGAAAGAGTAGAGCTATACCTCTACTCCCCCTATGGGCCGGGCGGCCTGTACAGGGCCTCAGTGCCTGTACTAGGGTGCACTTTACCCTACCTTTTTTTATTGGTGCACACTTTCAAATGAAATCTTTGTAAAGTGTTGCTTACTTTAATTATATAGTATATTCTATTATGATTGTTTTATTATAAATTGAAATGTTTTTAATATCATGTCCTTTGTCATCAGGACATTTCCTACTTTATTTTTGGCCGTACCAATACAACTACATTCGGGCTTTTAACCGGACGTTGTGGAATGTAAACACAGTTTTCGTTTTGCGTTAGCCGGGGTGCTGATAAGTACTTAGCCCAACCAGAAAGGAAACAAGCTCGGAAGCATATCAGGGACTCGCGCGATTTCAACAACATCGAGACGCGAGCTGTCATCAAGGTATTTTTTCCCGCCTGCAAGGCAAGGCGCCGAAGGAAATGGACGCCATTCTGACAGAAACATCCGCTTGTTTTCTTTCCTGGCCGGGCTAAGGACTTACCGGCAACCCTGTAATGAACTGTCCTTGTCCAGCCTTTTCTGTTAGCCTGGCAATCCGAAATTCAAACCGACTTCTGTTTTCGGGCTAATGAAATTTCTACCTGCAGCCGTATTATTCTTCCTCTTAGTCTGGTATCCTAGATTCAGACCTCTTCTTCTGTTTTCGGACTAATGAACTCTCCACGTGCAGCCGTATTACCTTTCCTGTTAGCCTTATGCTCCTGAATTCATACGTCATATCCTGTTGGAAGAAGCTAGAGCTGCTCCTTTATCAGGATCATCGCACACTTCGGAGATTATGGTAATATTGTTTGCTCTGTTAGGGAAGGCCAGAAGATGAAAAATAACTCAGAACTGGGTGTGAAAATATTTATAACTGTGACGTTCGACTTGCTTGTTTTTTAATTTCTGGTATTACCATTCAATAATGTGGGCCCGGTAGCTCAGTCGGTATAGCGACTGGCTACGGGCTGGACGGTCCGGGATCGAATCCCGGTGGGGACGAGATTTTAGGCCTGTCCAGACCGGCCCTGGGGCCCACCCAGCCTCCTGTGCAATGGGTACCGGGTCTTTCCTGGGGGTGAAGGGCGGCCGGGGCGTGCTGCTGACCACTCACCCCCTTCTAGTGCCGCGGTCATGGAAGAGTAGAACTATACCTCTACCCACCCACTGGGTCACACCGGGCCTGTAACGGGATCACTTTACCTTTACCTTTTACCATTCAATAGTACACCGATAAATCGGCGTTAATAAAATGGCTGAAGATTTCCACGTCGTACATATCCAAGGTCACGGTATCGGATAAGCGTGTCTATCTGTTATGCGTGCTACTCGATCCCGTCTCCGCGCAGCGTGCGAAATGTGTTTCTCATACATCGCGCCCGCCTGATTTTGTTGCTGTTCAGTGAGCTCTAACTACGTCAAAACAAGCATTGAGCACTGTTTCTAGTCCTTGCGTACGTTTTCTTGGCCGGCTCTTGGGCCCTCCCCAGCCTGATCCCCGATGGGTACCAGGGTTTCTGTCCGCCGAGCCTAAAGCATTCAAGGTCTAAAGCTGACCGCTCCATCTGATGCAGGGGTTAGGAATGTGTGGGGCTGTACCTCCAGTCTCCCTTTCCGTCTTCATGGCCCATTGCTGCGGCATAGGACAATTGTTTATCTTTACCAAAAGACCCCTTGCTACTTAGATTCAGCCTTGTATGTACAGATGTTGTCCTGAATCGTGTGATGAACTTTGCAAGGTAACTTGAAACCGGACCTTCTGTTATCGAAAGTTGTTAAAACTGGAGCAACAAGACTGAGGGACTGAGGCTTATATTCGTTGGTATTTAATTTACATCCTTGATAAAAGTGGATGCAATCCTTGATAAAAGTGGACGCAGGCCCTAGTGCAGTGGGATTTCCATACTGCAGTCTTCGTACTTTGCACATTTCTATGACCATGATATACGGATATTGCATATAACGTCTTGTGTACAAAGCATATTGTACTATGTACGCATGCATTATCCTGCACAGTCAGTCTTCGCAGTTGCCTTCGGCATTAGGCATTTGAAAAATGTTTCGAATTGAAGGCCATGTAACTCTCTTCCATTACACCAATCCCCCCCCCCTTTTAGTCCACCCTGTTCAACGTACTCATAGTAAGTGTAGAAGTTCATTGCTACACCTGATCACACTCAGTGACACATACGCGTGCGCACGGTAGGATTCGTCTGGAAGAGGGATCGGCCCGTCTTGGATGCAACACACAACACTCACAACAAACAGACCTCCACGCCCCCGCCGGGATTCGAACCCGCAATCCCAGCAACCGAGCGGCCGCATACCTACTCATTAGACCGTGCGGGCACTGGGGTCGGATGAAATTACGTTTCGCTGAATTTTGCTTCATACTTTTTGGTGTGCCTCTTCCAGTTTACCGCATCTTTTCCGGTAGTTTCGAAAATGAATCGTATGGATGGCGTGACATAACTTTGCTATTATGCCTTTTTGTTATGCACTTCGTACAAATGACGCATAAAAAATACAATGATTTGGGAATGGGTTTTAAAATTTTGGGACCATTTTACATTTAAACCCCTGTGCCACTTGGAAACATACCTATTTGTGTGGAAATGCTTGTGTATGATTTACTTAGGAACGCTGACTGTAGCTCACATTGCATGTTGCTGAATGTTAGTGTGATTAGAGAATAACGAAAGTGAGATGGAGGAAATCGGTGTTGGCCTAGTGTAAGCCACCACCCTGGAATTTGCCTGGACGGACTAAGTAAAATCATGAATGTCTTGTTGATACAGTATGTGAACCAGAGGAAATTCGAAAACCGTCTCCCCTCTCCCCGAATACCAGTCCCGAAACGTTTCCACCTGAAATAATGACATAAGTCCCTTTGTCTGTCATCATAAGTTAATGAGACTTTTACTGTTCGTGTTGCAAAAAGGAAAGCAAAGAAATTAGCAGAAGAAACGAGTTGTCTTATTCGTAAAAAGGTACTGGTTGAACAAAAGATCGGGACACTGTTGCAGGTTCCTTGGATCCTGAGGAGCTGTCCCTGGAAGCCACTGGTAGCCCACTTAGCAGTCCTCCGCAGCCGGAACCGGAAGGGACAGCAGACCTTCCCACGAAGCACGAACCCAGCCTTAGTCCTGGACTCGCTACAGCCGCCACCGGAGTCAGTACGAACGTGTGCGAGGACTCCAGCAACACAAGTAGCATCATCATGTACCCGTCCTCGGGCAGTGTGCCTCACACTGCCGGAAATACCGGACCGGGCAAAATCAGCTACCGCGGCATCTTTACTACTACCTCCAGTGAGAGCCCCGTCGCCACGAGTATGGGCCCAAACGTGGGCGGAAGTATCACTGGCCTTGGCACAGGCCTCGCTGCTACCTCACCGACAAGTCAAGGCATCAACCATTGGATACTCCCAGACAAAACAATATTCCCTCCCCTGTTTGGTCTCCTGGGCCAGCAACAATCTCAGCATCCTCCTCAGTCAGCAGCGTCACCTCAACAGCAGTACCCATCTGCCAGTCCCAGTCCCGCTGGGGCGCACTACGACGACGGATCTCAGCAACAACAGCAACAGCAGCAGCAGGAAGACCTGATGGGACTCAGCATTGAATGTGGACCCGCGGGCAACATGACGCTCAAGCAGCCTACAACTTATTCCAGCTGCAGCGGGGGAGCGGTACCAACTATTGGAAACGTTCAACAGCAGCAGCAGGAGCTGGCATACAGCCGGGTGGGACAGAACCTCGTGCCCTCGGCGGCCAAGTATCAGTGGCTGGACACACAAGTTGTGGCCGGCTACGGCGCTGGGATGTCTGTTGCGGGACCTTCAGGACTCATTCCCAAGCAGGAGCCTTTCAGTGCCTGTTCGGGGGGTGGTAGTGGGACGTCAGGCAGTGTAGGGGGTGGAGGGGGTAGTGTTGGTGATGTGCAGCCGCAAGCTCAAGAACAGCAGCAGCAACATGGAGGGAATTTCTCGGTGCAACTTGCGGAATACAACCCGTCCACAAGTAAAGGTCACGAGATCTTGTCGCAGGTGTATCAGCACTCGTCAGTGCCGCTCAAGTTGGTACCAGTGAAACCCAGGAAGTATCCAAACAGACCGAGTAAGACGCCTGTACACGAGAGACCTTATGCATGTCCGGTTGAAAACTGCGATAGACGGTTTTCCAGATCAGACGAGTTGACACGTCACATTCGGATCCATACAGGACTGAAACCATTTCAATGTCGGATTTGCATGAGATCTTTCTCCAGATCCGATCACCTTACAACGCACGTCCGAACGCACACAGGAGAGAAACCATTTCAGTGCGATACATGTGGACGGAAGTTTGCGAGAAGCGATGAGAAGAAACGTCACGCAAAAGTTCATCTCAAACAGAGGCTCAAGAAAGAGAGCAAGCTGATCGCAGGAAGCTCTGGAGGCTCGTCGGCAGCCGGTGGAAGCCAGCAGCAGCAACAGGCAGCGCATCACCTGCATCCGCACCACATGCACCCTCATCACCACCACCATCACCACCACCATCATCAGCCCACCGCATCAACCAGTGGGATCCAACAGCAACAACACGCAAGTTCGTCAGACGACAGTCTCACCATGCCCGTTGTCACGACCTCTCTATAAACTCTGATACATGGAAGAAGCATGTGATGGTGAAAAATGTGTTCTCTTTAATCCTTTTCGTAATGTTCCATATATCCCTATCCATATGTTAACTGTGATCTTTCGCGACACCGTTAAGGAATATGAGAAGTTAAATACGGGGAAGTTATTTTATGTAAATAAACTGGAATGTCCCGCGTTGACATAATAAGTTTTGTGTAGTCATCACTGAAGAAAGATGCACGTTTTACTGCGAACGGTAAACAGACAGATGACGGTGTTTTTGTTTCCTATTGGTTTGTTGTTCAATTCTCTGTTGTCATTTGACGAAATGAATTATAAATTGTTGTACGTGTATTGTTGGCGCTTTGTGGAGAAACGAGGTGATGCAATTGACGCTGTCGTAATATTTCTTTGTTATGTAACATGACAAATTATTTGTTTTTTAAATATAAGTCGAGCTGTTGCATTTTGATTAAGGTTAATATACAGATGTACTTTTAAAAATGTACTCTTACTATTATTCTTTTTTCACGTTGCCAAAAAAAAAATTGTATAAAATAGAAAGAACTCATCACCTTCTGTCAGTTATAAGGGGCCGGATGTGTAAAGCTGTCCGCCCACCTAACAGAAATGTCCTATTTTTGTACAATTTTAATTTGATTAATTTGGTTCTTTGTTCTTTTCTTCCGATTAAGTGCTGTGTTGTGTGACATATTTGTTGCTTTAATTTTCGTTTGCCGGCCGGTAAAACGGCTTTAACATAGTGGAGAAGAAACAAGAAAATAACTAATGGCTTTAATTAATGTTTATAAGATTATATAAAATGCTATGTATTTACACTTTTTATAACTATACCAAACTTTGTAGGGGCGGCGGACTCTTAAACGAAACGTTGGAGGGGTGTCTTCACACTAGAGGCAAGACTGCCCACGTTTCCTGGCATGAAAAAATATGTGCGAGCAGGAGTGCATAAATTGTCCCCCCCCCCCCAAAAAAAATCTAGCAAATCACCCAGACATTCTAGGCGCCACAAGGGTTACACGAATCAAGCCACACACTGAGTACCCACAATTATTATGCGCCACTGTATAGTATTTTGTCGCCCGGGTGATCTGGCGCAATGGATTTGTGCACGTCTGTGTACGAATATTTTTCTTATTCGAAGAATTCATGAGAATGTGTAAATTTCCTCACGTAAAAATTGTTTTCGAAGAAGGAAAAAGGAAAACATATACATATATATATATGGAAAACATATACATATATATATATATTTATTTATTAGTATTTCCTCCCAGCCCAGTACTGTTATGTTTCAGTTGGCACGGTATCAACTATTTTAATGTTCTGTGTATTAAAAAAAAAACATTGCCCGGTGTCTCGATGTTATGTACCTATGTGTGTATGTTACATGATTATCCTGTGGGAGAAGACTGCCGCTACCAACTCCTCCGCCGCTACAAATATTCGCAGTGTTGCCAAATAACATGTAGATTCAAATGCACGAAAACATTCCGTAGTTATAGTGATAAAAGGAGCTATGTAAGGAAATATTGGCTACCCACAGATCAAATCTGGGAACAGTTTTTGTTTCTGTATAAGGGGCGTTTTTTTTTTCAAAATGTATTTCAGAAACGCTGTAACGATTCAAATATCATATTTTTTTAAACAGAATGGTCATAACACGCACATTAAGAATCACATTTTGACATTATCCACCTCTTGTATTAGACACGAGACGTAACCTTCCCCCCCCCCCAAAAAAAAATAAGCCCCGAAAATGCCGGGAATTTGCCTTAAGTAAAAAAACTGTATTCAAATACTCAGTGTCTTTAGCACCTTGACTGCTGATAATCAGAACGCGTAACATAAATTTGAGCCAATCTCTTTTAAGTGTTGCCTGGCTACGTACTGAACAATCGAAAATCCTCTCCGTAATATATATGGTGCACATTTTTATTAACGTTACGAAAGTAATTCGATACCGTACCTGCTTCTTCCAAAACACATTTTATGTTAATTACATTTCAGAACATAGTTCGAAGAACTATCTGCAGTTCCAGTTTTACGCACACTGAAGACACTTCAGTACTCACTGTAGTTGTAGCTAGAATCGTGAACATGACGGCACGTAATAAAATTCGTTTCGAAATGCCATTCACCTTGGTAATGTTTACTACGCATGCGCATTCGATCGCTGGTCGAAGTACATTTCACGCATGCGCATAATTGCAAGCTCAAATCGCGCATATCACAGTTCGGTGGCTTGTTCTTTCAATTTTGCTCCTCTATTCTCAATATTGTGGTGCTAGACGTACTGGCTGTTTCTGAAGAGAGATACATACCGTTTCATGTGCAAAGTAAAAGTATTATTCGTTATAACAAAAGCATTTTCGTATTTTGCAGTTGTTAATAGGTGGAATCTACCTTAAGAAAAAGAAGCGTACAAATTCAGGCCTAATACGCCACAATAGCCAAATAAAACATAAGGAAAAATGTGGACATGTACATAGACTAAAATATTGTGTATATATATATATATATAGTATATATTAAACTATTAAAATTATAATATTGTTGATTTACCGTGACTGCTGTTATTAAGTGTTTGGACGATTAACTATTCCCGTCCTGCCCATCTTTGCTGTCCTCACCGTCGGTCAAGATTTCACCCCCATTCACTGTCTCTTAATTTCGAATATGACGGAGTGTGTGAGTGTCTTGTTGCTGCTGAGCGGTTTTGTAATGCATTGTTATCCAACCAAC
>Ga0136643_10012021_pt1 | contig 12866 bp, 6 predicted proteins | sample TergutLab28metaG_FD_96883 | JGI IMG/M metagenome (GOLD analysis project Ga0136643, IMG submission 96883) | Labiotermes labralis P1 segment gut microbial communities from Petit-Saut dam, French Guiana - Lab288 P1 (version 3) (version 3) | ecosystem: Host-associated > Arthropoda: Insects >...
AGATTGTAATAAGATGCGCGTTGAAAAACATAAAGAACATAAAAAACATAAATAATAGTAATAATTTGTGTGCAATTATTAGATATTTTCAGTAAACAAATTTGAGCTCAGGGAACAGATTTTACGCATGTAGCTCTTGTTCTAGTTTTTCATTTCATGTATGAATGTAATTATTTCAGAATTTGTTGGTAGGTTGAAATTATAATTCTAACCTGTTGTGACTTGTGTTTTGTGGCTTTGTGTATTTGTGTATTTTGTGTTTTATTCGCTTTTTGACAGTTTTGTAATTGGCCACTGCTCTGTGAAGCTAGAAAATTCATGAATGACCATTGAATTGAATTGAATTGAACTTAATAATGTAATCGAACTGGCAGTTATAGCGGTTACATTATTTTTTTCGGTTCGGGAGGTGCGTGGCTGGTACATGGGCCTGGCCTCTTCACGCAAATTACGGAATACTACTTCGATTAATCCACGACCGCTTCCTTTCAAGATCTTCTCATTTATCACCATTATATAATTCAACACCTAGTTTTTAGTCACTGATTTTATCGCAAAATAAAAATTAAAAATACTGACATAATTCCTGTGTATATAAATCCAAAATCAGAACAATGGCCTGCTGTACCAACAAGTCGTTTTTGGCATATTGAAGGAAGGCCTATGTGGCAAGGAAGATTGCACAGTTAGATGATGCAACAATGTATATTCTGTCACCAGCTTGGTGTGAGAGTGGACTAAGAATTTCTTCCCTCTGTGATGCAAGACATCCAATTTAAATACGAAAATAATATCTGCTGTACTACGTTAAACAAAAAACTTCCAGTATCGACGCTAGTATTCCCTGAGAACAGCACAGTGTCCTTTGTCGTTAAATGACCTGTCAAGGAGAGACAACATGGCAAGAGCAGGTACGAGTTGCACCAACAACTTTACCACGTACAGAGTTTGAAAGCAACGTTTCCCTCCTAACCGCGAACCTCGTAGTTAGGCTACTCCGCTGTGCTCGCAAAGAGCCCAGAGTGCGACACACACACACACACACACACACACACACACACAGCCGTCAGAAGACTTACGGCTCAAGAAACCAGGGAGAAATACCTGCACAACCTTGCTTTACATGTATAATGACACAAAGACATCTGGAGAAGAATGCAGGTGTCCACAAAGTTGGTTAAGTTTATAGATATCAAAGACGAAGTAAAACGTGTACTGTACTACAAAGGGAAGTACATTTTTCCAATGCACTCTTTAATATTTTTCTTGTCTCGTCGTCTTTGATATTCACTCATACACGGCAAACCGAACAACGGAAGTCTCACAGCGTATAGCCAGGAGTTACTGTTTATCGTATTTCGCCAAATATTCATCATACTGGAAACCTTTCCGAAAAAACGTTTGTTCAATTCAATGTCAGGCTAAGTGAGAGTAGAGTAACTTCCAAAATTCGGCTGTTCGATTAACTCTATAATTGAAACATGCATGATTGCACCTCATTTCTACTTCGACTGTTCGAAGCCCTCTTATGCGGAAAAACTCCGATGAAAGAAAATGTGACTCGAACACTTATCACAATTCGATTATGTGACTGTTGATTCAGTACAGGAGACATGTTCATTTTCTAGTTGAAATTTTTGTAGCTTTGTGTTTTTGTTCATGAAAATCATAAAAAATGGGCATGGCATCAAAAAAGAAATGTGACAGAACGAAGTAGATAAACTATGAATCCACAGAGAAGGATATTAACATTACCTGAAGGTATAAACATTAACGAAAACTGACAAGGTTTTTATGTGTTTTCTGAAGGCATGTCGAAACCCTGAGCTGGCGAGTGGGTAGTGCGTTTAATTGCAAAATATTAATTAAGGAGCCTTCATAAAAAATAATTTTCAAGAAATTGTTCTTTGTCGTAATGAAAAATATTACGTGCATCAGAAAATCGTCTATTTTATGTTACAGATAAGTGGGAATGGATCTGATAAAAAATTAATTTATGTCGAAAATACTTATGTAGGAACAAGTAATTTACGTTCTGGATCATGATATGTGACAAAGAGTGTTCGTATGTGACAATAAGAGTGAGTTAGGTGGGAACATACAGTCTGTGTTTAATACCATGCAGCAATTGGGAAAAATAAGCAATCAAGTCTGTGTATTCAGAATAATATCCCATAAAGTATGTGTAGTTTACAATTTTCATAACTGGAATAATTCTGTACGCGGTATGAGATTCTTACAGTAGTAAGGCTAAAAACTATTGCGTTTTGGAATATTTCGCCAGGCCAGTGGAAATTTCAACAGCGTTTTGAAGGATTGTGCAGCCTTCGTTCTTGGGTCAAATGAAAGTAAATGATCCTTCGAAACTTCGGTAGCTATTTACGAATCGATACATCGAAACATCGCAGAAGACTTCAAATTTCATGAAGAGCTCAACATAAGAACCGTGGTAGCCTGGCAGACAGCAAGACGGTTATCATAACTGCTATGGATTCAAGAATTCTAGTGTTCAATCTCCGTTCGGGAACGGGCTATATTTGTTTTAATCAGGGTCATTAATTACTCCATTCAAATTCTAGAACAGTACTTGAAATTTGACCACAGCTGCTTCCTTCCACATCCCTTTCAATGCACTATTCATCATTCAACTCTTCGACGCCTGTAATTCCAACAGTTAAAAGAATCGCTAAATAAAGCTAGACGGTAACTTATTGCGGGACTGAAATTTGTTCACCCATACTGTGCCAAGTTAATTGTCGACTAGTTGATGGATTACATCTGTAGGCAAGTGGATTGTAACAGTATGAACACTTAACCGTCACTTTGAATGAGAAGCGAGAAATCTTATTAATGTAATGACTGTTTCTCGGCTTTATTGTTTCCAGGAAGAGAATCTGTCGAAAATGGAACGTCTAGACTCATTTTGACAAGATACACAATGACAGTGTTCCATGTAGATGTAGCGTCTAATTAGTAGCTGTGCTGGCAACATTCATCAACTAGACAACAGCTTATGATATGGAACCAGGGAGATCAATGCCTAATGGCTAAAAAATGACTGATATTACGCCGAATTCTGTTACGCATGCTTACTACAGACTCTTCGTGGTATAGACTACTCTTAAAAGAGGACTGTTACTTATCTGGACAAGACAGACTGCAGTAACCGAGAGATGATTACCATTATTACACAAGCACACCACAATTTCCTGCACCGAGTTCCTTCAATCCAGTCTTTATTCTTATTTCGTTCTTGAAAATAAATGTAACCTTCTTATATACTTAAATAAAGCAGTTCTCCCCAAGGACCTCTCCTTTGATGCTTTCTGTTCAACACCATGTAACAATTTCTCACATATGTCTAAGAATAATAATATACATGCAATATTATTTTTTACAGAAATGTCTGGCTGAGAGCACAATGTACCACGTTCCGCATTATGCATATTTTTCTCATAATTATTCCTTTTGTTTAAATTAACAATCATTTATACAAACGTACTGAAAAATCTGGTTGACACCTGGACATGAACTTGATCCTGTACCCACAACATAAATGGTATTCTGACATCTGTTCGGACAATTACGATTCTACACTCATTTTCAGAGGCCCTTTTTTGTCGGTCAGCGACTCTACCAACACTTGCTTCTCCCCTCCACACCCACGATTCCGGAAAAGGTCATCTCTTGCTTCACCGCGCCTGGTCCGATGGGAAGCATTTCCTTCCTGTTCCCTTCATGTAATTTCTTTGCTTTGCTCCAGTTTCTCTCATCTTCCCTTTATACTAACATTAATATCGCTTGTAAACGAAGAACCAGACCAAGTCGAAGCTGCCAATAAAATGGCCCTTGTGTGCTCGTCAACTCTGGTGTCGTTCCGAAAGGACTGTCTGGCGGGAGAATAATGATAGTCGGCATTGCGATGGACGGTGTAATTTATGACTCTCAGCTTTGTGTCTTGCTCGCCTAGCGAGAAGAGGCTACATGTCATCTTGTGACGTCAGCAAAGTGTCTCGACATTGGAAAGGATGTGGCAATATAGATCGTTGCCTTGAAGTGAGCAAGATCTATACACGCTGGCCAGGAGGGTGACCTCATAGGTCGAAAAGCATTTGCGAGAGAATTAAGTAAGGTTAAGAAGTGTAATCTGATGTCACTGTATTATGAAATTCTTAATAAGACGTTTATTTAGAAACTTTTTCTTATAATATTTATTTATACAATTAAACAGAAAGGGGATAATGGCGATATGCATCAAGGTTTTTACCACAATCAAAATGATTTCATGCGACGTGTTCACGGGTGCCTGGACAAAAGTTCTCGAATTATGTACGTACGTATTTATGTAGGTACGTGTATATGTGTATGCATGTCTCAGATTATATATATAAATGTGTGTGTGTGTGTATAAGTGTATGTACGTATATATGTATTATTATGTGGGTACGTACATATTCACTACGTACATAACATGCATTATTGTAATTATTATTATTATCATCATCATCATTATCCCCTTTATGCAGGGTATTTATATTTATATTCCTGAGACAACCTATACAGTGTTGCAGCTATTCTGTTGTTACTATTCATGGTGCTTATGTCGTTAGTTTCAGTGTCGAATCTACTTTTATATTAGTACTTTCCGAAGTAATGTGTGCAGGGCCCAATATGGCTGTTTTCTGGAGTTCCTTGACTTCATGTTTCCTGGTATGTTGCTCACGTATTTTCTGAATGACTTTGAAATAGTCCCAGTCGCCCCTATTATTACTGGTATCACCTTTGTTTTTACATTCCACATGTGCTGTATTTCTATTTTAAGAGCTTTATATTTTAGAATCTCCTCAGCTTCCTTTTTAATCACATTTCTGTCTCCTGAGATTACAACGTCTGTTAACATACATGTTCCCTTCTCATTATCACGGATTGTGATGTCTGGCTTGTTGTTGGGGATAGTTTGTCAGTTTTTATTTGTTGATTCCACAATAAGGTTGTTTTGCCTCCTTGACTTGTTTCTACTGATTTTGGCACATGTTCATACCAGTGTTTTTTGTCCAATTGTACCCCTGTTTCCTTGCATATGTCGAAGTGTAGTTGTGCACACACTCTATCATGTCTTTTTATGTACTGTTCTTTTGCCAGTATTAGGCATGCTGATATTATGTGGTCTATTGTCTCGTCAAGTTTTTGTCAAAGTCTGCACTTGCTATCTGTCTTTGTGTTCAATATTTTTGTCACATAATATTTTGTTTGTAGTGCCTGATCTTGTGATGCCACTATTTCACATTCAGTTTCTGCTTTTAGTTCTCCCTTCGATAGCCAGAGGAATGTGTCTTCTTCACTAGTAAGCTGTCTATCTATATTTCTAATGTACTGCCCATGCATTACTTTGTTTTTCCATTTTTCCTTTAGGGTCTCTCCTAATCTTGCCTTTGTGTGTTGTATTCCATCCTGTTTTGCGTCACTCTTGACTTAATTCTTCTGTAATCTTTGCTGCTGTCTTAATTATGGAGTTCATATTTGGTTGAGTGCTTTCATGACTTTTAACAATATTTACAAACTGATCTTCTTTATAAGTTGTGTTAAGGTATTCTGCAATATTAATTATTTCTGCTTTATATGCCGCTTCGATTTGCACCAGTCCTCTCCCTCCTTCTTTCCTCTTTACATATTTATTATTATTATTACTATTGAAATCTTCGTCCAGTGCTCGTGACGTATCCGTGTCTGAGCACGTATAACAAGCCAATATACATATACAGCTTCACCTAGGTTATTTCCCGCCCCTAGACCCGCAAAAATGCAATCGACATTGACAACAAAATCTAATCTCCACGTTACTCAGATGCAGGAACTTTCAGCCTGCATTCGTCTTTCGGTTTCCCATATAAGCAAGAGCATAATCTCACCTCCACAGTTTCGAAACCGGATGTGGTGCCCACCCACTTTCCTATTCAAGGGGCGTCGGAAGCACTTTTTTCAAGGGTAAAGCGACGCGGCGGTAAAGCGGATCACTCATCTCAATCTAGTGCCTAGGTTAAGAATGTATGGAACAATAACTCCACTCCCCACACGCATTCATGACGTGCATACTGACAACTTTTCCTAAAGCACTCAACTTTCAGTCTAAATAGAGATGAGTGATTTGTTTCTCTCACTGGCAGAGTTACTGCCGACGAAACCTGCCCCCACAACCATGCGACATGAACAACAGCACGTCCGAATTTCATGTCCATGTGCTAGCGAAAGTAAATAGCTAATTCTGCCCGTGTAGGGAGTCGAATCAAGTTGTTCTGCCCAAAATGACTAATGTGTTCAAGTTCCGTACCTGTTACAGTTTAATATAAAAAAAATTATAATTTATTTGATAAAACTGTAGTTCACGAATATACAGTTACGTCATATTTTATTCAGTCTTGTTTGTTGAAGTAGCTATGATTTATGTTCGCACGTTTTTTTCTTTATTTGGTTGTAAAGGGTGATGAAGGGAAATTGTAGCTGTGGTCAGCAGGTATAAAACAGCAGTAGAGGAACAAAATACAGCCTTACTGAGTGCTTAGAATCGAACCAAGGGAACCAAGTACAAAGCAGCAGTCCTACGACTATAAAGGCGAAAACCTTCACAAAATTGTAAAAATGTGAACACTTTTCTACTGACTCAGAATGAGACCCACGAACAGCTCAGTGCAAGTAATTACATTTGACCACGAAAATAAAATAACCGTTAGTAAGAATTACAACTGGACAATACTTTGATTTTAATGGAATGCGTCCGTTGCTTCTAATCATCATTTACACAGTACGGACCAATTCGTTCAAAACATTTTTATTGTTATTTTCAAACCCTACTTGTTTAAATCGAAAACCGTCATCAGGCATTCTTCTACAAAATATTAACCTTTTGGCGCCGGAATTATTTTTTTAATTTTAGCTCACCCTGTATATAAAATGTGAATAATACAGGAACCAAATACATTAGAATTATGAAATAAACTGCATTTTGAAGTGAAAAAAAACGGAGAGTATACACCATGTTTAAAATATTCAGTACATATATTTGTTGAATAAATATATAAAATGCAACTTTAGAGGTTAGCGGTGCGGTACAACCACTATAGTTGACATTAGGCGTCAAAAGGTTAATAATCTTAAACTTTATTGTTAAAGTTCTGTAGAAGAAAGCTTTATGAAGGGCGGTTTCCATCGAAACACTTAGCGTTTGAAAATAACAATAAAAATGTTGTGTTGGGTGGAATGCTCGTAAATGAATATTTTCATTGTCGAATGTGCTATAAGTTTCGTATATGTAAACACATTTTCTAAATGCAGTTGTGATTGAGTGTCCTTACATGCGTCTGTTTAATTGCACGTCATAAAAAAAGTCTCGATTCTAAAAGTACGTCTTGACCCTTAGCAACAATCAACTTTCCAGAAAGGGTTATTTCCGTTACTCAATTATTATACCAACCACTGCACATATATAAAATTTATAAATTTTTATATATATGCAGTGGTTGGTATAATAATTGAGTAACTCGACAACATGCACGGTGTAACAACGAAAATAACAATATTTATTTCCAGAATTTGTGTAAAACCTTTTGGCATGACAAGTGATACTTTAGAAATTAAACTAAATGGCTACTCTTTTCTCACCCTACTACTCGAACTTTGAAAAAAATTTTCTCTTGAACTCTTAATTTAAGTTTAATTAATCACAGTTTGTAAAATACGACGTAAGAAATTTTACACTAACCGCACAGTCTTTGTACATGCATGTAAGCTTAAGTTTATCGGGGAACTGACGGCTCTTCGGACATGATTGATGGGAAATTGAGTGGCGTAAAATTGCCGGCTTGCCCCTATTGATCAAGGGATTTAAGTGAACGAAGGAGGCTACGGATTAGTTACAAATATGGCGAAAGGCTGATGGCGTTTATTATCCTTGAAATATTTTCTTCTCCCTCACACAAGTTAGCAGAATTTTTAATTAATAATTTGATATAAATCCTGACCTATTTTCATAATATTCAATAGCATAAACTTCGTTACGTAGAATTTAAGAAATTTCCGCTTACTCTAATTCTTATAACAGAAGAAATGTTCCACAAAATTTCAAACTGCAAGGTGCTTTATTACCTCTTGTTAAAATAAAAAATACCTAATATAATTAGCGAGGACTTCCATTATTACACCGCATGAATTACTACAAAAATTGCGCAAGCCTAAGCTGCATATTTTTTTCAAAAGTTTGTTTATGTAAATTATAATATTGCGATCCTACCATTTTCATGCTCATAAATTCCATGCTTATTATTATCGTAAGGACGTTCAGTGGCCAACAACAGAACGATATTGACACCAATTATTTTTATAAACAAAACATCAGTCAGTACAGTTATAATGGATGGAATGTGGAGGTAAGTTGTTTAAGCCAATGCTGAGAAACAATTTGTATCATTCGTTGTAAAAAAGTGAAAATATTTACTAAATGACACATGGTGATAAAATAAACTAAGTCGAAAGACAATAAATAATAAGACATCTAATAATGATGTTTCTATCAATTGAGTTCAAAGTGTGAATAAATCCTATTTCCAGGTTATGTATGAAAAGGAGGTAAGATGAAAATTGGAAGAAAAAAGAAAGGAAGGTTAAAACTCTCAAGAGACGTAATGTTCCTCAATGGAAAGTGGAAGACACAATAGTATTACAAAGCCCAGATTCGCTTCATTTCGACACCGAACACTGGTTTGTATTTGATTAACAGCATTTCCTTCGCCACCTCTCCTAGTTCTGTCAAAAGACGTGCTTCTGGCCTTCTCGTTGAGCGTCAAGATGGCTTTACCTTCTGCAGTCTTCCAGTAGACTTGCAGCATAAAGACTGCCCTATTTTTCATACTCCCTTACGATATTAATACACACTGGATATAATCTATTGAAATAAAATTAAACGTTTAATACACTAACGCACAAGACGCTTCCCAAAGAAAACTTCAACCATAACATGCAAGTGTTAAGATCAGCAAAGAGTACGTACGTATTTTTTTTATCTCAGTATTTGTTTCGGGCACATGTGCTCGAAACATGTAGAGGCATGAAATAAAACTTATTGTGAAACTTATTGTGAATCAAATTTTGTGCATCAAGCTGGTTATATACTGAGATGCACGGTCAGCAAAATGTCAAAGTATGTACGTAGTTTCTTAAAGGCAGACATGCGTGTAAATGACTATGAATTCGTATTTCTCTGAAACAAAACATCAGTCAAGAAAAATTTCTTTTTGCTGAAAATAGTTGTTAGAGGAGAAGGCATTTGCGATGAAAATACTAATATGCACTTCGACAGATACACTTGGTTTATAAGTGCGTAATACAACTCGGTGTCACATGATGTCAAAAAGAAATGAAATTTTATCACGTTTATGTTGCTGGGTTAGTTATTTTTCTGGAAGAGGAGAGGGATGCTGGACATAAGCGTAGAGAGCCCTCGTATAATATTTTATATTTGACTTCTGCAAGAAGCGTGTAACAGAAAGATACAATTGCCGGATCGTTTCTGTTTCTCGGTATGTTTCATCTCCATAAATATTCGACAGATTTAGACAAAATTTAGTACAGGGTTTTAGAGTAAATATTGTCAGGCACATTAAATGCTGGACTTATTTCTTTCACTATAATATTTCTACAAGCGACTCGGTTCTGATTATATCGATTTTTTGAACAATTAGAAGGTTATGCGAGCAATACTAATGTTTAAAACATAACCCAGGAATTTTATACAGTTTTGTATAATCCTGATGCCATTCCGCTGTTTTGTTTATAAATGTAAATTATGAAAAGTGAACTCTCGTTTACACAGCTATTATATTTACGGGTTTGTCATTATGTCATATGTTATAACTTACATAAATTGTGACTACATGTTTCAGCTACTAAGTGACCATTTTCAAATCAATTTCGGACACACTCCACCTAAAATCTAAGTAGACTGAACATAAAGAACTTAAAATATTGACTTCCAAAGGGCTTCTGAATATAATACCACTTCGTGAAAAATTCGATAGTCCGGCAATTACCGTTATTGTTTGGTTATACCCATCCCAGTGTTGGTGTTGGTTGCTGGGGCGACATTGGCTTGGTGAATACCAAGCTTAAGAGTTTGGTTATTCCTATTGACGTGAAGTCGTGGTGCCGTGTTTTGTGGTATCTTATTGGCATTTAGCTGAAGAAGTTACGAGAGAATGTGAAATAATAACTCAGAATAGCTGCGACTCTAATAAAAATAACAGCTGACCATGTCCCGAGTGCAGGGTAATGAAGAGAACAGCACCATTTTAGAGTCATTTAAAAACTGCATCTGAACTGCCTCCAGCGTGTAGATATATCGTGTACACGAAATGATCTACTGCAAAGACAAGAAATAAATTTCAGAACTAATTAAAATATCTTCTATAAGCATGGAATGAAACGAAGAAAGTTCTCATTAGAAGTAAAAGAAATCTGTACAGAATATCTAATGTACAGTATTTACATTGCAAGAGTTCCCATTAATTAAATTTCAATGAAATGACTGACTGTAACTGTGGAACAATGAAACATCCTTGTAAAACGCTCCCTTCTTTTAAAACTCATAAAAAAGGAGGCACACTAAAATTATTTTCCTTCTGCAGCACAAGCCAAAAGTTGGCGCAGTGTAAGTAGCGCAGTAGAGTCTGTTGAGAGATTGACAGTCATGCTAAAAGAATAAAGGGCCCAAACAACACGGGATGTAAGAGCGTAATGCTCTCACACTGTGTTATGTTTAGCGAGCCACTGATGAGGCACCAAACAATAACGCTGATAAGAAAAATTTATATTAGTCACACTCTTTCCACAGGCAAAAGTAAAAGCGAGTGCAGGACTCCCTAGAAGAGTCCACGAAGGCCAAGAGGAGGAGCGGAGGCATAAATATACTCTTTATTTAACCTCGACACCAGATAGGAGTGGGTGGTCAACGCCACTGACCGGCCGTTTTACCCCCGCAAAGAAACACGTTACACATTTTGCAGGAAGCTGGTTGGGCCCAGACACGGTATGGACGGGTGCAAATAAGCTCGTCCCCACCATGATTCGATCCCCTACCTTCCAGCCCGTAGCAAGTCGTTATACCGGCTACGCTATACCGGCCAAGTAAAGACACGCACGCACGCACACATATATATATATATATATATATATACACACACATATATATATATATATACACGTAGCCCACAAAAACGTACACACACACACACACACACTGATATGTCACACATATTGATGTTGCCTCATCACACCATTAATAAACAAACTGCGGAAATGTGAATTTTCTTTGATCACCTGAAAGACAGTTACTTGATAAATTTATTAGTCTTCAGGAATACGAATTTTCTTTAACAAGTTGACAACAACCCGTGACCTAATTACACTATAAGGCAGTTTAATACAATCACACATAAAAATTATATTTTTTAAACCTATTGGCATTTAAACAATGTATTGTCCAGCTTATGTCCAAATGTGTAATTCGTAGATACAATTAAAATTATAAAATATTTAAAAGTGCTCCGACATATTTCTGATCACAGAGGATCCATCATCATGGAGCCGAGTACTGTAGAAGGCTCCCTGATGATGTATGCTCTGTGATCCGAAACATCTCGGAGCACTTTTAAATATTTTATAATTTTAATTGTATCTACGAATTATATATTTGTGCATAAGTTGGACAATAAATTGTTTATATGTTGATGATGCACGGTGCAAACATGAAGGCCTATTGGCATTATTTTTCCATCTGGGACAAGTGTTGTGTTCAATGCGGTTTTGAAGCCAGAACTTTATGTATAACATTTAGCCTAGTGTATACTACACTACTGTCCAATCTCACCCTCCTTCCCTTAAACGTCATAAACAAATAACGAATTGTATGCAACTCGTAACCAGTTGTTCTCACATTCCGCAATGCGGAATAAATTGCATATATATTTTTTGTCTAGTGCCACAATAATTTCAAATCCGAATCTAATTGTATGCTTCATGCATCGACACTGATTGTCAGTGAAAATTCGGCGTCACTGTTTAGTGAGTGAGAACGACTGATCATTAAGCCAGTCGCTCGTGGTTAAATTATTGACAAGCGTCGATCAAGAATGCGTTAGCTCCTCTTTAGCCAACGTCAACTTGTGGACATTCTTGTAATATTTCACATATTTTCTACATACACAAACAAAAGAGCGCGCCATACCAAATGCATCTTCACTGCTCATAAACTTCTTTCACCTACATCCTATCAAAATAAAGAAACTGCAGTTCTGTGTATAGGCTTATATGTTTGCGCTAGTTCTTTCACTGATCATTATATCGCTTACCAGCTACTCTACCTTAAACAGTTGCGAGGAAACCAACACAAATTGCTTTATGCACTGAAAAGAGATTATGTTGGCTTAGGAAAGATACAAAAAAAAAGATTAGAGGAATGTAGAAATGCGCGCGCGCGCGCACACACACACACACACCCCACACATACAAACACACACACACCACACATACAAACACACACAAACACACACACACACACACCACACATACAAACACATACACACATACACCACACATACAAACACACACACACACGCACACACACACACACAGACACACACCACACATACAAACACACACACATTAAAACACAAACACACACGCACACACATACAAACACACACACACACATACAAAGACAAACACACACGCACACACATACAAACACACACACACAAACACACACACACACAAACACACACACACACAAACACACACACACGCACACACACACACACACA
>Ga0136643_10012024_pt1 | contig 12865 bp, 7 predicted proteins | sample TergutLab28metaG_FD_96883 | JGI IMG/M metagenome (GOLD analysis project Ga0136643, IMG submission 96883) | Labiotermes labralis P1 segment gut microbial communities from Petit-Saut dam, French Guiana - Lab288 P1 (version 3) (version 3) | ecosystem: Host-associated > Arthropoda: Insects >...
CTATTCAGACCCATCCCCAAAGAGTGTTTAAACAAAATTAAGTTTTTTTTTCCCCCCCCCCCCCAGTAAAGGATACCCCGTGCGTGCAACAAAGACACATCGGTCAGCCAATATACAGTTCCGTCCATTCTTAACTACTGCACACGATGGGGGGTGGTCAGCTCCACGTCCCGACCGTTTTATCCACAGGGCAAGAGCTCCGGCTACACGTTGAACAGGAGAAGGGTTGAGCCCCACAGCCGGTCTGGCCGCTCTCGAACAAATAAAAATCCATTGGTCTTGCCGGGAATAAATCCCCGAACCCTCGGTCGTCCAGCCCGTAGCTGGGCCACAACACCAAAATCCCTTGCTCATTTTTGTACCATTCTATTTGCCTCCATTTAGCCTCACTGGTCTATCCGCATGTAACATCGCTGTCCTTTCGCCCGTACCAATAAAAACCTTAAATCAGACATCATCTACTGGCGGTCCGTATGGCTCACAAGCACCGCCCGCTTCATTTGAAGGCACGAATAACCTGCTACTTAAACCTGTACATTATTTAAACATTCAGCAACTCGAAACCTGTCTTAATCAGTACTGTAGCTTTTGTAAGAGACACATTACGTCCCAGTCACGTAATTAATCACTATGACATTTGAAACAAATGTTACAAGTTACAGAAACAACTTACTTAAGTTCCAGAGATTGACTTCTTAAACACACAAAAGAGAAGATGAAATTTGGTCGTAATATACAAATAAACTTCTATTCCTCAGTATATGTTAATTACAAAAGTATAACCTCCGTAAAGTGAAAGGCTGTGCCACAGATATAAATCAGTTGAGTAGCACTCTACGGTGTAACACTCCTCGTACTGCCAGCTACATGTCAGTAATACAGAGAATCTGAATTAAAACACAACGCACGACAACCGCATAGAAATAACCATGATTTTACATAGACGAGGGTAGGGGGTCGATGGTAGCCGAACCAAGCGACAGCGCGGTCTAAGGCGTGGGTCTGCGGAGTCTCACTGGCTGGGGGTGCGGGTTGGAATCCCGCCCGGGGAATGAGTGTCTGTCTCTTGTGAGTGTTGTGTGTTGTCTGGTAGAAGTCTCTGCGTCGGTCTAGAGGAGTCCCTAGCCCATTAAGGGCTGTTGCTCCATGGGGAAGAAGAAAAACAAGAAGGAAGGAAGGTCAATCGCAAAGTGACATAACGATGCTCCCTAACACATATGTTCAACAAAAACACTGATTTCTGCTGCATTTCTGAAAGGCGTTATATTGGCTGTGAAAGCCAGAACAATAGGAAAGCCTAGACATCCCACTCTGCCGCACGCAAGATTGAACGAGTAATAAAATAATCTTTAAATCTGTTCTTCGCTAAACTTGAAGAAGCAGGAAGAAAGTTAGGTCGAGGGCCGAAATGAAAACCACTTTTTGCGTCAACAAACAGAACTGGGAAATTTATATCAGTATTTAACCAACTTTATGCACAAAATTTGTTTCACAATAGGTTTTATTTCGTGCCTGTACATGTTTCGAGCACATGTGCTCGAAACACGTAGAGGCATGAAAAAAAACTTACTGTGAAACAAATTTTGTGCATCAAGTTGGTTAAATACTGATCTAAATATACCGAGATGCACGGTCAACAAAACGTCAAAATAGATGGGAAAGTTTATCCTGCACTTGAGTAGCGTACCGCGAGGACGACAAACTGACGTATGGTCCTCCCAACACGCTTAAATTTGGTTATAGGACATAAGTGGCCAGATTTACGCTCCGGCCACCTCACACCCCCAAGAAATGAACAATTTGAAAGGAGGAAAAACAGCCGAAAATCCATTATTTTATGTGGCTCTTACTCTGCGAGACAGGCACTGTACACTCATTACATTACGTTACTTTCATAAGAAACGCCATAACGTCGGTAGCAACAGCGAGAATAATTATTGCGTAAAGAAGCGGACCGCAGTTCGTTCAGGGCCCCAACATGGCCTGTAGAGGGACAGCATGAATAGCGTGACTGTCGATGGAGTCGAACCTGTTCAAGCGATGCTTTTAATCTCGCATTCTCGAAACTCAAGAACTTTATACTATAGTGATTTACGACAAAACATTTATCGTAGGCACTGCTTGTGTGTAAAATAAAGAAACCCTACACTTTCTCCACGTAGTTTAAGTACGAATTTCTTACGTTCATCAGAATTACCTATAATTATTTCTGTAAACCGCATTAACTGGTCCATCATTATAGTGGAGATGCTGACTTTTTTTCTAATTGACAGAAACAGAATTTTTAAACACTATTAAATACACGAATTACGACCTCAAAAATCATAAATAAAATTACACAGTCCCTAAGGGGTATTACTAAAAAGAACTCAAATTATATACAGAAAACTATGGTCACTTATAAAGATACTCTCACGTTGTGTGAACAACCTTACACATTCTACTAGTCTGTCAGTTGTGGTGCGACTGGTCAAAGGTCTGGGCTGTAAAAACGTGATGGATGAGCCTGAGAGGTTGTAACAGATAAACACGTAGCACTGGTGGGTGAGGAAAGCTAAAAATTCAGAGGGCAGATAATTTCAATTTCCACTTCTTATAGCAGAAATTCTATAGAAGTGGAATGAATTCCGGCTTCGATGCTGAGAAACCTGCTTCTAAATGCCTAACGTGTCATATTCTTTGCGCAGAAATTCTGTCAGACTCATTCTTTAATCTCAAGGTTCTTAGTATAATTTGAACAACGGTACTTACATAGCTCCAACGTAGAGAGCATCCCTCTTCTCGTCCAAATAGAAGGTTCGGTAATACAGCTTTCCACACGTGAACTCACGCACATGATCTAGAAAGAATCAAAACAAAAACATCAGTAAAAGTGAACACTGTAGTCAGGCACACCAGAACTGCAGCCAAGTAAATACGCCTTAATCGACATAAATGTCCACGTCCAAGAGACGACGAAGAAGAGGAAAACTAAGCCGATGTAAACCGAAAAACAATGTGTTACTAATTGACAAGGAACAATGAAATATACAGGGTCTTTATAAAAGAGAACAGTCGTTACTTCCTTCGTCCGTGGTCTGAACGATAGTCAGCTTCATAAACAAGTGTGGGATGCCTTATTATACTGATACGTCTGCTAGAATATGGGCAGAAACACTCCAAACACCTACTCGAACACGGACCTCCAAAACATATTTACCTAACTAACTAAATAACTGACTGACTGACTCCATGGTGCACAGTCCTTCATCAAAGTTAACATATCCTCAGCCATTCAACAAATTTCCCTCATTTTATGAATACCGAATATTCATTACCGCATTCACAAGTACCCGCCACCTGTTCCTATCCCGAGCCACAGCCTCAATCTCAAAGTGTCGAAACTCAAGCCTCTTTTCCATAGTTATGTTGTCAAAAGATCAGTCCAAAACTTAGGCCTAGTAAACTGTTTTGTAATATCCCACTTTTTTTACGGCGAAGAGGTGTTAGCACCTCGCCCAACCCCCAAGCTGGAGGACTACCCCTTGTCGACTGTCCGCGACTGCTTGTTAAGTATATTCGCAGCAACCCTCCATATCTGGTGGCCGCTCCTCCATCAGCAACTTGAGGACGCGCCACGCCATGGTGACACCGACACACTAACATGTTCCCAAACATGCCTACTGACGACGGTTAACCATCGCACTGCGGCACCGCAGTGTTTAGAAAAAACACTGAACAACCAAAAAAAAAAGCCCCAGAAAATAAAAACAAGGAAGCCCATTTGTTGCCCAGAAAGGACTGTACCGCCTCTGTCTATTTTGGTTCGTAATCAAGAGTCGATAGGAAAGGCTACAAAGCCGGAACAGACCTGTCATCACGAATGGTACTCAATTTAGAATGAAGAGGATAATCAACACACTTGCTTCCAGAGTCATCAGCCTATCCCGTCGCACACAGAGCACACAATCACCGCAGCTGGGTATCGATACCTCACTGTGACGTCACCTATGATGATGTGTACATTACACTCCAAAACCTGAGCTTAAGGCTAAGCACATATAACAACAATCAGGTGCAAACGCAGCTATGAAAAATTGGGTTACAGCACCTCCACAATCGTATAGGACATCAGGCCAGGCAGAGTCGAAGATCTGCAGAGAAACTCTCTATAGGCCTAATACTGGTATGAGCACAGCAGGCTTACGTAAATTGGAGAAATCAGAAATGCACAGACTTACGGACCCAAGACGGCAATATATTCAGCTGGCTCACGATATGCTACAGTGACAATCTGTGGGGTTTATGTATGGCTTATTTACCGACACTCTCAGTGTTTCAGACTTGAAATGAAATGTGCAAAACTCGACAGCGTAGTCCGTTTTCGAACCACGATTTGAAGACGGCAGATCTCGAACGCAAAGGAGTACGAACATCGCGAAACTTATGTTCCGCCTTGTGGGCTCTTGTGACAATGGTAATGAAAACTTGGGTTCTCTACCGAGGAAGGAAAAGTTCTTGACCAGCTGAACAACAATTAGGCCTACTGGGAACAGAGCTCCACTCCAGGCGCAAAAGATTTACATTGCCGTACAAGTTTCTAACCCGTGTGTGTGTGTGTGTGTGTGTGTGTGTGCGTGCGCGTCAGTTCCTCCCAGCCTAGTCCATCTGCGGTGGACATAGTGGCAATGGGTCAGGTTTTTCTCCGAGTGCTTCGGTTTTTCTTGTCACCAGTGCTCTAGAGTCGTATTAAATTCATCTACCGTGCAAGATACAAAACTTAACAAATGAGAGCGTTTTTAAGTGTAACTCCCCCCCCCCCAACCTTTGTCACCAAACTCAAAAACCCCCGCCGCTAGAAGAGCTGAACATTCACACATATACATGCCAAAATATACGGGTACAAAAGCAACGATTCTGAACCCAAAAACATTCGGTGAAACGGCAAGGACACAGAGCGACAGACGCCGAAATTAAGAGCAGGGGTTCGAAACAAAAAGAGGGTATTGGTGAAGTAATCCAGTTTCACACGATAATGCCCAGCCGTGTAATCTCATAGCCGCGATTTGTACATTTCTCATCAGGACTATACCTTCCTCCCTTCCCACATCTATTACGTTACACATCAGAACACTCCATCTCTCTCTTACACCTGTGTCGTGAATTCAGGGGTGTGCAAACATGCAACAGTGTTATCCATTAGAAATACCAAATCTCCACTTGGTTACCTTTGGGTGTAACTGACATGGTTCTGTGTTGTTCTTTTCGAAAAAGAGAGGCGGGAAACAAAACTGGGCACAAAGATTCCGAACTTGCAGCCACAAGTATGCAACAACTACCATTCTTTACATAAGCGGATCCTGCCGAATTTCTTCAACTTCTGTAACCCGCTGGCCTAAGCCATGTGCCCTGGAGGAGCCACACACAACGCCAGCAGTTCGTGGTCTTCTTTTGAGTGTACAACACACGGCGTATCAATGATCAAAACTTCAGGTTTGAAAAGATTTGATATTTCCAGAAAGGTATAACTGGCTGAGCCCATCTGCTGGAATCTGACGCCGCGACACAACTAAAAACGCAAGAATCCTGCACCTGTCCAGGTAGTTCGAATTGTTGCCGCTACTGCAATTCACGATAGGCTTCTACTCGTATGTGTTGGTCATCCCTATGGTAATCCGTGGAAGCAGCATTTCTGCATGCTCTCCCACATACAGAGAGCATAACGACAGCAATTGAGTGTGCTGTGTTATCACAGAGTTTCTGCTTGGCTGGCTCTCATGTCACAGCGGGCATCCAAAACACAACTGAATCGAACTCACGCTTTGGAAACCCGCCCAACTACCATTCGAATTCCAAACTCTATCTAGCCTAGTTACACACGTTGATCATAAAGTTCGAAACCACGTGACCCTGCAGCACAGTGGCAAAACTTTGATTCACACATCACTGCATAATGATCCTCCAGCAACCTAAAATGTTAACACGCTTTCCTTCAAGACGATACTGCAAAACACGGTCCATTTCTAACACGTTTTCCTTAACCATTTAAAGTCCACTTGCTACTTTCTATACGAATCGTCATGCTTCACAATCAAAAGGCAACGTCCAGCGAACAAAATATACTAATCATTCTGAAATGTGCCATCCCCGTTGCGTGCATAAATAAATAGGTACACGTATTTAGTCAATAACACAACAATTTTATCTAATGATGTTTATTAGAGGATGATAACAACTACATGTTTCGGCCTACTCCGGCCATCATCAGGTTTTCCTTTGAAAGAGTATTATTATAAAGCACCAATACTCTTTCGGAAGAAAATCTGATGATGGTCGGAGTAGGCCGAAACATGTAGTTGTTATAATCCTCTAATAAACATCATTAGATAAAATTGTTGTGTTATTGACTAAATACCTGTACCTATTTATATACTGATCACTTTGGTATGTCTCCAAAAAAAAAAAACGAAGTGACATTATGTACTTCCGTGTACAAAATTAAGCGACAGGAACATGAGGAGTGTTGACTGATGAGAGCTACAGACTGCATCTTTACATACAGTTCAGGTTAAACGAAATCTTCAAAGGGTTTAAGGATCTACCACCGTCATAGACTTTCCACTCCACATACGGAATTTTATTTTTCAGGTTGCCTAACAAAAAGAACGCCAACTTCTATGTAACAAAAACCAACTTGATGCAATATTTATCATCAGTTTATTTCGTCAATCAGCCTCTACATGTTTCGGGTATATCTGTAGCTCATCATCAGGAGGTGTACTGTATATATACAGTACACCTCCTGATGATGGGCTACAGATATACCCGAAACATGTAGAGGCTGATTGACGAAATAAACTGAGGATAAATAGTGCATTAAGTTGGTTTTAATTACATATATATATCGAGATGCACGGTCAACAAAACATAAAAGAATGCCAACTTCGTTCATCTAAAGCGAAACTATAGCTATTCAACGTAAGGCACTATAGTAACATATGGTCATCCATTCTGAGAAACACGTAAACTTCTACAGGACTAAATGTTGGTTGAATGTAACTTAAAATTCTGCGACCATTCAACCTAAACACATGACCTGGCCTAACCTAACCTAACCTGACCTAACCTAACCTAACCTCAACTAACCTAAACTAACCTAACCTAACCTTCTACAGGACTAAATGTTGGTTGAATATAACTTAAAATTCTGCGACAATTCAAAACAAACACATGACCTGACCTAACCTAACCTAACTTAACCTAACCTAAACACATAACCTTCAATTTAAGTAAGAAGCAGTTAAAATATTCAAAAATTTTAATTGAGAGAAAGCATGTTGGAAATGAAGTGGCAGAAATTAGTGCTGAAGCGACGTATAGCAGCTTTTGTGCACTGGAAGTTCACACTAAAAAATATATTGTACTCATAAATAAATATATATTTTATGTATTTATTTACTTACTTAACTGCACTGTAAGTAGCTCAGCCCCCACAGCGTCGTACAGCACTGAGCTTAATAAATAACAAATTGCAACACAAGTTGAACGAAATGGTACTAATCTCATTTGAGGAAAACCCGTTCATCAGAATGGTGGGACTGCCAAAAACCACGGTTAATCTGATTCAGAATAGTCGGTGTCTTGTCCGAGACCTGAATGGGCTGCTTTGTGACATCCAAACGCAAGCGTTAGAGCTTCAGACTGTACGGTCGGCGAATTTCTATAAACTGTATCATTGCTTATACACTGTACGTGAGGTCTTGCACAAACAAATAACGAAATGCAAGGAGCAGGGCTCAGCTACGGGACAAATTCCATGGCACTTACGGAACACGGACGTTCATTACCGCCTCAATATAGTACGATACTCGTCCCTATCAATAGCCTGATCACTCCATTTCTCCCCCGCATGGACTACTCCTCTCAGATAGATTTCAATATTATCCTGCAACCTACAGCTTAAGTCTTCCGGACTGTATTTATTTTGCTGTTTTCCGATCAACATGATGTCGGTATTTGTTTTCTCGTGCGTCCTCCTACCTTCATCGTCTCATACTCATTAAAACGACGAAGAAGAAACGATACGGATAATAAAGCGAAGATGATAACGATAATAATAATAATAATAATAATAATAACCATCTTCGGAGAAGAACAGAGACTCACATCATGAAGATGAACGATCTTTCAGTACGTCAGTAAGTTTTATAAGACTGCGCGGAGTTACAATATATCAGACGGTAAACGTCTTTCTTCTTTGAACCCTGAAACACGAGTGAAGACACAATTACGAAGGACCTATAAATTTGTCCCCATGCACGGCATTAAGGTATATAAGAAACGAAAGTACAGTGTCACTCATTCTGGACAACACAGCAGTCAGTTTCAAGCCCCGGCCGCTTTACCATTGTGAAAACGCCAACCTCCCCTCCCTCCCTGGCACCCATTGAATGGGAGGCTGGGCGGTCTATAGAACCGATCTGCACCCTTCCTAGAAAATTTCTTGACCCTTCCGGGAATCGAATCACGATGCCTCGGTTGTCCAGCAGGTAGCCGACTTTGTATCATTATTTCGTAACTGACAGAAATCTACGCGCGTAAAATAATGTGGTGGCAAACTCGGATATATGAAGTAAAGGAGATTGAAAGCAGGCTGTCCCCTTTCCTTTTTCATGCATTTCTACTACACGGAATTCAGCTAATCGCACAGAAATTCTTCCAGTTAAAATATCACGTACATTGTTCTGACCGCAGACTATTTTAACAAAGGATTTGGGTTTACCTTACAAATAAAAGAAACGGCAACAGAACATCTAAATAAAGCCCCTAATGTAAGAAGACTTGACTGTCAATTTCATAATGTTTGGGGAAACAAATGGCGGCTGAAATGAGATTCGGTGCTGTTCTGTGCCCATCACTGGAGTCCAATTCGTACAGAAACCCTCAGCTTCTCTGAATTCAGGGGCGACACAGACCAGAGACTGACAGGTGGGAAGTACAGTCTCCTTACTAAACCAAATTATTCGAGGTTTATCCGAAAGCGCTGCAAAACACGGCATATTAATTATCGTGTTGTTCTCAGAGATGTGTATGGTTTGACACAGGTTTTATACCGCTGCTTTAAACATTTCGGAACACAGGCAAACGCAGCCAGCGGCATTGCGGGAGATATGATGGGAGCCTGATGATACACATCGGATACAAATCGCTCTTGGAATAAAGAGAGACCAACTTGATGCCACTTGCTTTATTATTTCATTATTTAATGCTCAGCGTGTTTCGGATGTTAATACATCCATCCTCAGGAGCTTGCGACTTATTTGATGAGTTATTTCATAGGTTGTATTGCTCTGGTTCGATGCGTGTTGGTGTTACGTTGTGGTTTGGCTTCAGCCTGCATACAGATACCACACCACCCCAGCCAAACCGCAACGTAACACCAACACGCATCGTACCAGAACCATACATCCCATGCAATAACTCATCAAATAAGTCGCAAGCTTCTGAGGATGGATGTACTAACATCCGAAACATGTTGAGCAGTAAATAATGAAATAATAAAGCAAGTGGCATCAAGTTGGTCTCTCTTTATTCAACTATCAAGATGATGCACGGTCCAATAAACATAAGATTTACAAATTGCTCATTTGTCATCTAAAGAACGGATATGGCAGGTGCCAGATCCTCAAAAAGGTTGTCAATTTTAAAAACGTATGGGAGGCAATTCGCCCTAAGCTTTCCAAAATGTGGGTGGCCAAAATCTGGTTTCGCCGCTGTAACAATGTCTCAAAACGACAGGCAAGGTTACTGTTGCAATAACAACTAGGAAAACTAAAGTAAAGTAAAAGCGATGGTGTCACTGTACATGAGAGGAGTGGAGGCACAGTTTCAGGCATTGTTAATCTGGGCACCAGACGGATATAAGTGGTTCATTTCACGCTGCGGATGCTTTTATCTGGGGAAAGGAGCCCTCGGCAACCATCTAACAGGAGGGTGGGTGGGCCCCTAAGCCGGTGTGGACGCTTTAGAGAAATGTTCTTTTAATAAAACCAACTAGATGCATTAATTTGTGAAATTTATTTTTGGAATAAAACTCTACATGTTTCGGACAGTTCCTCTGTCCATCATCAGGAGTTTTTTACTGTGCACACAGCAATGGTATATGTCAAACAGGTTTGCTGTCAGCAAACCTGTACGACATATACCATTGCTGTGTGTACAGTGAAAAACTCCTGATGATGGACAGAGAAACCGTCTCAAACATGTAGAGTTTTATTCGAAAAATAAATTTCACAAATTAGTGCATCTATTTGGTTTTATTATAAGAATTTATCACGACGCACGGTCACCTGAACGTCAAATTGGAGAAATGTCTCTTGCCTCTGCCGGTAATCGAACCATTTTACTGTAAAGATACCCCACCCAACGTCCCCGCCCGGTCTTGCACCGTGCGAATATTACCACATTCCGTGGACGAAGGAGTATCACTTACAAGGCACAGAGGACGTTCCAGTGTCTATGAAGATGCCTTGCAGGGGGTATTACATGATGGCCTTCAACAATGCGTCATGCAAAACTGTCAAGCAGCATCCTTACTAAAGAACGGTAATTCGTTCATTCCGTACTCTGCCTTACCACAGGTCCACAGACTCTTCCAAAGCGAGTTCTCCACACAGTGTGATCTAGTGCTTCTCCTTTCAATTACCAGTATCCTCTAGTTTCTTAAGGTCATCCAGTAGATGCATAAGCCCTCTTCCTCGTCTTGCTGTCACTTTTATCCTTCGTTCTATCCCGAAAACGAATAGGTGACTTTGATACCACAGGAGAGATATGGGTCATGTTCCAGGATATTCTAAAGTCATCGAGTATAGTCATGTGTCATCCTCACGTACTGTCAACATCCCTCATGGCAGTGTCAACGAATAACAGACTACAGCTAATTTTGTAGACTCCAGTTGAAATGTGATGGCACACGGTGACGCACGGGAGTGAAAGTAAAGGGGAAACTGGCGAATGGAGTAGGTAACCAGTACTCTTCACACTACCTCGTAACATGGTGTATCCAGCATTACTACTGCTGTTGCGCACACCTCGGCTGCCAGTAGTTGACTGAACTGACGCCCCCGCCGATTTAAATGGACTCGTCCGTTCCGCAGAAAGACGAAATCTAGTTTCCGCGCGTGTGCCATCGCATTTCAAGTGGCCTCTAATAAATTCTCACCGTGTACTCCAACTTTATAAAGTGATAAAACAAACAAAGTACACATTCACGAAACATAAAACATTTTTATGGTAACCCTAAATATGACCCACAAGGCCGAAACATGTAGGAGAGGTTAAATAAAAACGATTTGTGATACACGAACGTACACCATTTTCGTTGTATCATTTGATATGACAATAGACTAATATAAAACCACTCATATCCCAGTTATTTTAACTCGCCACCCTTCTCTTATTCCTGATGCCATTTCAGTTCCTACACAGCCAACAGCCCTGACGGATCTTCTCCGCTACTTCATCTATTATGAGCTCTCCCCAGCTTTAAGCGACCCTTCCTATTACCTGTTATAGTATACTCGCATACTCTTCGCATCCCTTCATTTTCACGTCGGAAGCTCACAAACCCAGCGTTTAGATCTGTTATCGCAAACACTCCATCACGGCCCTGGCAGTCATTGCTCCGATACATACAACAGGGTGACCACAAACATATGATCGTTATACTGATGCCCAACAGTACGATAAGATCTAATATTTAAAATGTAAGACAAATGTCTCTAAGTATGAGTCAAGAGTGTAGGATAAAGATGAAGATTCAATCTCTTGGGATATTACACCGTTCGGATTGGTAAAGTTACTGACGGAGGTGACTACCATCTCCATGATTACGTTCGTCCCCAGCAGATAAAGGCAACATGGCAGTGAAAACCTCAAATCACGCAAGAGTTGAGGATTTCCAGGGGAGTATTTTCACCTATAAGACAGGACGTAGCAAGAGGATGGGAGAAAAAACTGCATGACAAGCGTCGTGATGTTTACTGTCCATCGGGTAAAAATAATGTGATAAAATCAAGAGGGTGAGCCGGGAGAGGCACGCGGCACGCATAACAAATGTAACAAATGTAAACAACATTCAATGGGAAAATCTTACGGGAAGAAACAATTTTGGATATCCAGACGTAAGAGGGAGAATAATTTTATAATTAATCTAGATAAATGTGTAAAAACGTGGGATGTATTCATCTGGCCCTTCACACGGGTCGGCGGCGGTCGCCACTGATGGCCAAGACTTTGAAGAGTTTAAGTTAGAGAACTTTACGTAGGCCTTCTTACGTCCATGCAATGCATACAAGGCCAGAGGTTACATACAGTCACTAAGTTAATATCTGTAATTATACTGAGTCACTACTTGTTTACATTGTATCAGCAGGGGAGATTTGGGGTTCTCACATCCGTAATTATGAAGTGTAATTTATTGTGGGATAAAACACGTGGCCCTAGACTTGCGATGCCTTGACATTCACTGGTATTCCTATACAGTCACTTACATCAACACGCTGCGTAAAGTCCACATTAGTGAAAACGATACCCAAGATGGTACAGCACGTTTGAAACGTAATGGCACACGCGTAAAAACCATATTTGGTCATTCAGCGAAACGGACGAGTCCATTTAAACTGGAAGGGGGGGGGGGATCAGTTCAGTCGACTATTGGCAGCCGAGGTGTGCGCATCAGCGGTAGTAATGGTAGTAATGCTGGATACACCATGTTCTGAGGTAGAGGGCAAGACTACTGGCTACCCACTCCACTCGCATGTTTCCCCTTCACTTCCCCTACCGTGCGTCACCGTGTGCCATCAGGTTTCAACTGAGCTCTACTACA